>ERZ1031149.101-NODE-101-length-19424-cov-26.089938_pt1 | contig 19424 bp, 19 predicted proteins | sample MGYA00518223_ERZ1031149 | MGnify/ENA primary metagenome ERZ1031149 (study PRJEB33718, sample SAMN03159768) | human skin metagenome | collected 2014-05-20 | study: EMG produced TPA metagenomics assembly of the PRJNA266117 data set (Human skin bacterial metagenome...
GAGAAATAATGGAAATCAAGGCACAAGCCTAGGAACAAAACCCGGGACACTTCACCCATGAGGTAGGCCATGTCGTGTAAATCATGGATCGAGGTCATGAGTTAGTTCTTTGTGCGTGGGGCTAAGCGTTTACGGTCTTCAATGAGTTGACTGTCGAGTTCTTTCATTCTTTCGATGAATTCAGAGTCGAGCGGTTCTTCTTCTGCCGTGAACCTCTTCTGGTTGTACAGGTCGTAACGTTTGACAGCGAGTTGGTTGGCTCGCTTGCGGGTTATACGCCCGTGGTCCTCGAGTGGTTCGCGCTCGTTGAACTCGATGAACCGGTCAGTCTTGTCCAGCCAATCAGACATGTGCACTACCCGACGGCTTTCAGCCTGCAGTTGTGCGTATTCGAGGAACTGGGAAACCAGAAGATTGAGGTGTTTCAACTCGGGTTCCGTTAGGTAGTTCTTAGCTGTGGTGACATCGCTCCTGCGGACTTTACTGCCCCTCCACGTTGCGAGGCCTAGGTTGTCTGCTTTGGGGTCACAACGGGTCGCGATGATCTCAGATGCGGTGTTGCCGGTGATTGCGTAGTGCAACTTGTCTTGAATGGTTGCGTAGATGTACCGGGTGTGGGGGTTTTCTGGGTTGTAGTCGTCGGCCAGGGCGATGATGTCGCGGAGGTGAAGGTAGAGGCGAGCTTCGCTGGATCGGATGTCCCGGATCCGTGCGAGCAGGTCGTTGAAGTAGTCCGTGCCGCGGGGGTCTTTGAGCTTTTCGTCGTTAAGTACGAAGCCTTTGATGAGGTATTCGGTGAGGACGTCTGTGGCCCATCGGCGGAACTGTGCGCCGCGTGGGCCGCGGATGCGGAAGCCTACGGCCATGATGGCGTCGAGGTTGTAGTGGTCGAGGTGCCTACCTTGTGCTCCTTGGCCTGCCTCCTTTCGGAATTTCCGAACAACCTCTTTGCGGTCTAACTCGCCTGAATTGAATAGGTGTTTGGTGTGTTCGCTGATGCTGGATCGGGAGACATCGAATAGTTCGGCCATTTCGGCTTGAGTCATCCACACAGTTTCGTCGATGAGGCGGAGTTGGACTTCGGTTTTTCCGTCGTCGGTGTTGTAGATGATGAATTCGCCGAGTTTGTCGTGGTGAATTTCTGGTTGAGAGTTCATGCCTATATGTGTTTTCTGGTGTGCTTTGGGTGGTTAAATGGCGTGTTTAGTGTTCGTAGTCATCTGGGGTGCCTCCTACTTCTGGGGAAATGTCGGCTACTGCGTCGTCCGGCATGCCTGAATTGTAGGTATCGCGTTCGACACTGGGGTGTGGATGAAGTTGTCGAACGTTCGATTCTGAAGAGGGGAAAGTGCGGTTCTCTAGTTCGCGTTCGATGAATTCTCGAGCTGCGCCTCCCAGCTCTACTTTGTCGGCGGGGCTGAGTACGTCTTCGGCAAGCCGATAAACAAGCTGTTTGGGGCTAGCTGTGTGGAGTAGTTGGCCGTTGACATCGACGAAATCAAATGCTTCTTCGTGGGTAATCGCGCCTAGCTCGACGAGCGCGTGAATCGGTGAAAGGCTGAGTGCGCGAGAAATCGCGATTAGGTCATCTGCGGATAGCCCAGCTTCTAGGCGGTTGGTGGCGGTCTTCCTGGATACGTCTAGGTGTTGAGCGACTTCGGTGACGGTCACTCGGCGACTTGCCATTGAGCTAAACCATTCGATTTCTTGAGCCATGCCTCAAGCTTACTGGGTAATCTTCTACCCTTCAATGGGTGCCTTTCCTGCTCTTTTGTGAAATATACTTCTTCTAAGTGTGAAATTACTTACTCAATCTTCTGGAAGTGAGTAGATTTATTCGCATAGGGCGCTACAAAAGGGGGTTGATAGGGATTCTTCCTATCGGTCTTGGTGAGATCGATCGTGAGCGCGCGCTAGAGGAAGCGACCGTAAGGCACCTCAAGGGGCGTATCGAGTCGCTGAATTCCCAGGTAGAAGAAGTGTGCGCCGATTTCGACGCGGAGCGAAAGGACGCACGCAGGCGCGAAGCAGCAACCCGCGAAGAATTCGAGGAAGCTAAGGGATATATCGTTTACTCGACTAGCTGGGCGCACCGGGTGAGCCTCATGCACACGGAGTATGGCTGGAAGCTGCCCTCCCTCATGATTCCCGGCACCCCACCTGACCCTCATTAAGGTTGAGCATTTCGCTCCCGTGATAGGGGTCTTTTTGTGTTTGTGTGGAACGTTTTCGCCACGACAATTCCACGACAATAGGGACTAAAACAGGCTTAAATAGGCTTAACTGGCGGGGGTGGTCAAAAAAGTAAAACCCCCGCCTCACCAGGGTTTATGCTGGTCGGAAGCGGGGGTGAATTTGTGCCCCAGGTGAGACTCGAACTCACACTGGACGGGTTTTGAATCCGTTGCCTCTGCCAATTGGGCTACTGGGGCGCGAAGTGCTTACCGGTGCATAATACGCCACGGTGCTCGAGCCAACCAAAACCGCCCTCCGTTAAAGTTGGTCGCATGGCTAAACTCTTACTCCTCGACGGTCATTCGCTGGCTTTCCGCGCCTTCTATGCGCTACCCGCCGCCAACTTCTCCACGGTCGGTGGCCAGCACACAAACGCGGTCTATGGCTTCCTGGGCATGTTCCTTACTCTTATGGATAAGGAGAAGCCCACCCATGTCGCCGCCGCTTTTGACCTGTCCGGGCCGACATTCCGCGAGGAATCCTTCCCGGAGTACAAGGCACAGCGTCCGAGTACGCCGCCGGAGTTCAAAGGTCAGATTGAGCTGATCCGCCGCACTCTTGAAGCGTTGGGCGTCACAACCCTCGATAAAGAGTCCTACGAGGCCGACGATATTATTGCCACCTTGGCTACCGAGGGCGCCAAGGAAGGCATGGAGGTACTGATCTGTACTGGTGACCGTGACTCTTTGCAGTTGGTCACTGAGGATGTGACGGTGCTGTACACGCTGAAGGGCGTCTCCAATCTGCACCGCTTTACTCCGCAGGCCGTGGAGGAAAAATACGGCGTGACCCCCACCCAGTACCCAGATCTCGCGGCGCTGCGCGGTGATACTTCCGACAACATGCCCGGCGTACCTGGAGTCGGCCCGAAGACGGCGCAAAAGTGGATCGCGAAGTACGGCAGTCTGCAGGGCGTGATCGACAACATGGACGACATCGGCGGCAAGGTCGGCACTAGCCTGCGGGAGAACATCGACAATGTGGTGCTGGCGCGCGACATTACGGAAATGGTGCGGGATCTAAAGCTCGTCGATGGTATGGACGCCCTTAGCCCCCGAGACATCGATCCCAACGAAGCGCTGGGCATGTTCGAGGAGCTGCAGTTTGGCACGGGACTTCGCAATAGGACGTTCAAGATCATGGGCGTGGAGTTCGCCGATAGCGCAGCTGTGCCCGTGACAGTGGAGGAACCCAAGGCTGGGAAGCTGGGGGCGTGGCTTAAGAAGCGTGCCCGTGGCACGGTGGTCGATGTTGACGAAGAGCAATTGACTCTGCTGGATCAGGACAACGTTGCAGTGCTCATCGACCTGGCGGACGTGGATCCGAAGGATGAGAAAGCCCTGTCGGAGTGGCTGGCCAATCCGGAGGCCACAAAGTGGCTGCACGATTCCAAGCAAGCCTTCCATACACTCCAGAATCAAGGCCTAAAACTTGACGGAGTGGAGCATGACACATCACTTGCAGCTTATTTGCTGCGCCCCGACGTGCGCACTCTCGGTCTTGCGGACGTGGTGCAGCGACACGTGGGGCACGAATTATCTGACAATGCCACCGGCACCGACCGAGCCCAGGCCGTGGCGGAACTGGTGAAGGCCCTCACTCCAGAGATCGAAGAGGCCGGACAGTCCGAGTTGTATTTCGACTTGGAGGTTCCCCTGGCGCTGATTCTGGCGAAGATGGAGCACGCAGGTATTGCCGTGGATGACGCAGCGCTGCAGGAACTCTCCGATGACTACGGCACACGCCTCAACGAGGAGGTTGCCGCAGCCCGCGAACTGGCGGGGGAGCAGGAGCTGAACCTTTCCTCCCCGAAGCAGCTGCAGAAGGTGCTTTTCGAGACCTTCGACCTGCCGAAAACCAAAAAGACCAAGACTGGCTATTCCACCGCTGCTGCCGAGCTGGAAAAGCTTGCGGCACAGTCGAACCACCCATTCCTGGGGCACTTGATGGCTCACCGCGAATACCAAAAGATGAAGTCCACCATCGACGGGCTGATCGAGGCGGTGGGTGACGACGGGCGCATTCACACCACCTTCAACCAAAAGGGTGCGGCGACCGGTCGACTCTCGTCCTCCGACCCGAACCTGCAGAACATCCCCGTGCGCACAGACGCAGGCCGTAAGATCCGTGCTGCATTCCAAGTCGGGGAGGGCTACGAAACATTGCTGACCGCCGACTATTCCCAGATCGAAATGCGCGTCATGGCGCACCTATCCGAAGATGCGGGGCTCATCGAGGCCTATGCCAGCGGTGAGGATCTGCACAACTACGTCGGCTCGCGCGTGTTCGACGTGCCTGTCGATGAGGTCACCCCGGAACTACGCCGCCGCGTCAAGGCGCTGAGTTACGGCCTGGTCTACGGTCTTTCCGCTTTTGGTCTTTCCCAGCAGCTGAAAATCAGCGCAGGGGAGGCGAAGAAGATTATGGATAACTACTTCGAGCGATTCGGCGGTGTAAAGCGCTACCTGGATCACGTGGTGGAGGTCGCCAAGCAGACCGGCTATACGGAAACCCTCTACGGGCGCCGTCGCTATCTGCCGGAGCTCAACTCATCGAACCGGGTGGCTCGTGAGAATGCTGAGCGTGCCGCCCTTAACGCACCGATTCAGGGTACGGCGGCGGACATTATCAAGCTGGCTATGCTGCGTGTGGATTGGGAGATTGCACGGCAGCAGCTGAACTCCCGCGTGCTGCTGCAGGTCCACGACGAACTCGTTGTGGAAGTTGCCCCTGGCGAGCTGGAGCAGATGACCGAGCTCGTGGAGCGGGAAATGGATGCAGCCGCCCAGCTGCGCGTGCCTTTGGATGTCTCTGCCGGCACAGGAGATAACTGGGATCTAGCTGCGCACTAGTTGGCTTCAGCCTTTGCGCCGACGACCTTCTCGGCTACCAGCATCGCCCCCACGATGGCTGCGCCGAGAACGAACAGCCCGAGGGCTGCGCCCAGGCTCTCGCCGGGTGCCTGGAGGTTGGCGTCGCCATCCTGCCACGGCCAGAGTGCGCGAAGGGAACCAATCATCAGCCCCGTCATCACAAACAGGGTGATGGTGCGGTGAGTGTGCAGTAGGTACTCCAGCAGACGCACGAAGCACGTGATGCCTGTCAGCGCACCGAGGAAGAACACGCCCAGGTACAGCAGGTTTCTATCGTCCACAGCAGCCATAGTCGCGGAGTACAATCCCACTGCCAGCAGGAAGAAAGAACCCGAAACGCCCGGTAGTACCAACGCACACACCGCGATCGCCGCGGCCACGAACACCCACAAAAGGTTCGGGTCGGACTGCGGCGCGCTGGTTAGGCCGGTCAGGAAGAATGTCGCCACTGCCGCCACAACCATTCCGAGGATCGCCATCGGCAGGCGTCGCCGCACATCCTCCTTATCGGTCATGCCAATCGGGACGGTCAGAGAGATCAGCACCATGCCGAAGAACAGCGCCCGCGCATGGACGGGCTTGTCGGTCACGAAGCTTTCCATCACTCCGGCCAGGGAGAGGACAACGGCGCCCATACCCACCAACATCGGCAGCAAGAGCATCCAATCCAAAGCCTTGTACTGGGCAAACGCAGCCTTCCTATCCTTGGGAAGCTGCTTCGTGGCGTCCAAGAACAAGTTCGCCTGGTGTAGGACACGCTCGTACACGCCAGTAACTAGTGCAATTGTTCCGCCCGATACGCCGGGCACCAGCTCGGCCATGCCGATCAAACCGCCACGGACCATGTTCACTAATATTTGTATTGCCTTCATCGCGCACCATCGTACTGGACGCCCTCAATAGCTCCCGCCTAACGCGCGGCCAAAACGCCATGTTTGCGCTGTTCACTGTGGTCGTGTAGCGTTATGCGCGTTGTGCGCCCTCTTTTTTAGACTTTGTGACGCCCCAGTGTGAGCGTCCTAGGGGTTCCCGCCAGGTAATTGAGGCTGGTGGGGGCGTCAAAAAGAAGGGTTTGCAGAACTAGAGTAACTGTCCATCTTCTATTTCTATTCGTTCCGAAAGACATTCAACATATGCCCACCAACAACGTCCCTCAGGTAGCCATTAACGACATTGGCTCTGCTGAGGATTTCCTCGCTGCCGTCGACTCCACCATCAAGTACTTCAACGATGGTGACATTGTCGAGGGCACCGTCGTCAAGGTCGATCACGACGAGGTCCTGCTGGACATCGGATACAAGACGGAGGGTGTCATCCCTTCCCGCGAGCTGTCGATCAAGCACGACGTTGACCCGGGTGAGGTTGTTGAGGTCGGCGACGAGATCGACGCTCTGGTTCTCACCAAGGAAGACAAGGAAGGCCGCCTGATCCTGTCCAAGAAGCGTGCACAGTACGAGCGCGCTTGGGGCACGATCGAGGAGCTCAAGAAGAACGAGGAGCCGGTCACCGGTACCGTCATCGAGGTCGTCAAGGGCGGCCTGATCCTGGACATCGGCCTGCGCGGCTTCCTGCCCGCCTCCCTGGTGGAGATGCGTCGTGTTCGCGACCTGCAGCCCTACATCGGCCAGGAGATCGAGGCCAAGATCATCGAGCTGGACAAGCACCGCAACAACGTTGTGCTGTCCCGCCGCGCATGGCTCGAGCAGACCCAGTCCGAGGTTCGCTCCGAGTTCCTGCACCAGCTGCAGAAGGGCCAGGTCCGCAAGGGCGTTGTTTCCTCCATCGTCAACTTCGGCGCCTTCGTCGATCTCGGCGGTGTCGACGGCCTGGTTCACGTCTCCCAGCTGTCCTGGAAGCACATTGACCACCCGTCCGAGGTTGTCGCAGTCGGCGACGAGGTCACCGTCGAGGTTCTGGATGTGGATCTGGATCGCGAGCGCGTGTCCCTGTCCCTGAAGGCAACCCAGGAAGACCCGTGGCGCGTATTCGCACGCACCCACGCTATCGGCCAGATCGTGCCGGGCAAGGTCACCAAGCTGGTTCCGTTCGGCGCATTCGTCCGCGTCGAAGAGGGCATCGAGGGCCTGGTTCACATCTCCGAGCTGGCCGAGCGCCACGTCGAGGTTCCGGATCAGGTTGTAGGCGTTGGCCAGGACGCAATGGTCAAGGTCATCGACATCGACCTGGAGCGTCGCCGCATCTCCCTGTCCCTGAAGCAGGCTGATGAGGACTACACCGAGGAGTTCGACCCGTCCAAGTACGGCATGGCTGACTCCTACGACGAGCAGGGCAACTACATCTTCCCGGAGGGCTTCGACCCGGAGACCAACGAGTGGCTCGAGGGCTACGACGAGCAGCGTCAGGCATGGGAGGCTCGCTACGCAGAGTCCGAGCGTCGCCACCGCCTGCACACCGCTCAGATCGAGCGCAACCGCGCCGCAGCTGCCGAGGCCGCTGCCAACGGCGAGGGTGGCTACTCCTCCGAGACTCAAACCGAGTCCGCACCGGCTTCCTCTGAGGCACCGGCTCAGGACGCCGGCACCCTGGCTTCCGATGAGCAGCTGGCTGCTCTGCGCGAGAAGCTGGCCGGCGGCGAGTAAACCACTCGACACCGCTAGCAGGGACCGCTACTTAACCAGCTAGGTCCGCGCGCTAGGAACGCTTAAAGGCATCCACTTCGGTGGGTGCCTTTTGTTTTGAGGTCTCGATGCTTGTGAGCATCCCAGTATTGATGGCGTGACCTTGGCTACAGCATCTGAATGACAGTGGCGGCGCCGATCGTAACCACAAGCATGATGGCTGCGATAATTGTCGAGCCCATCAGGATTTTGACGGTTCGCGGTGTCACGCTCGGCTGATTTTCACCATGCCGGATAGCTTTGCCCGCGATATCCATGCGCAGCTTGTGCGCCTGCACGGCAGCGCGATGGTCCTTCTTTGCTGGCGTGGCGGTAGACGACGTGGGAGAAGCCGCAGGGGCGCTCTGTCCTACGTCGTGCTGTTGGATAGACATGGGGGCTCCTTTCAGCTTGGCGTCTGCCTCAAAGGTATGGCTTCAGCTCTGGTGGGAGTTGGATACGGATCTCTGGTGAATCATTCGCAGGCGGCCTGGGTGCTGGTGCCTTTGGAGCCTTGGGTGCTGGCTTCGCAGGAGGCTTAGAAGGAGGCGGGGCAGTTTCTGTTACCGTCTCTGGCTCCGCAGCTGGGGCCGGCGGGGGAGCTGGCTTGGGAGTTTCAGACTTGGTGCTCGGTGCCGTCACCTCTTCAGGCAGCTCTGGCACTTTGCCCAGTGGTGGAACTTCATCATTCACAGTCTGCTCTTTGGCATGACCTGGCGATTCGCATGCGGCTAGCGTGCCTGTAAGCGCAATCAAGAGCAGTGCGCTTGCAGTGTGAGTTTTCCTCATTAGCGTGAATACTCCTTGGCCTTTTTGTGCACAGCTTTCAAGAACACTGGGCTGGGGTTGAATTCCGAGACTGCTGTGGTCCACCCTTCTGGGCTGGTGAGGTCTCCCGCGCTACAAGTGATTTTCGCGGTGGTCAGGGCGGCGTCGTCAATATTGTCCGGATTTGGCGCGTTGCCAGGTTCAGCGGCAGTACCATATTGCTCCCAGCGCGATGGCATGAGTTGCATTGGTCCCACCGGGATGTCCTTCGTGGAATCGCCGTCGATGTCTCCTCCATCGGTATCGGGCACGGATTTCTTGCCGCCGGCGGCAGGCGCAACGGCGCGTATAGGTTTGGAGGTCACGCCGTCCTCGTCGATGGTGGTGGAGTTTATTTGCCCATGTTGGGTCAGCACATCACCCAAAGCAGCTAGCGTTTGCCAGCCGACGGCGCAGCCTTGTTCCTGTTCCACGTTGTAGGCAGCGTATGCGTATGCCTGCAGCGCGCGCTCGGGGATGCGGTAGGGCTTTGCGCGCTCGGTAGCCCACTGCTTCATGGTATCCACTTGGGCGTGTTGTTCCGGCACAGGTGGTTCTAGGCGATCGGCGCAGCTGGAAAGGGTTGTAAAAGCAAGGAACCCGACGCCCAGCGCGGCCACCCCTCGGCCTACGAAGCTGCGTGACGGTGCCACGAATCAAAGTCCTCCGCAACAATTGCTGCTAGTTCCATGTAGGCCTGCTTGGTTTCCTTGCTGATGCGGTCAAGATCAACCGTTGCGCCCTCAGAGAGGTGGCGGTCGAATGGAATGACGTGCACTGCGCGGGTGCGGCTACGGAAGTGTGCAATCAACTGGTCCATATCAATCGTCGCATTTTCAGGGTGGGCCGCAGAGACGACCACCACAGAGTTTGCTGCGAGTTGTTCGTAGCCGTGCAGATTGAGCCAGTCCAAAGTGGCGGAGGCTGATTGAGCGCCGTCAAGGGCAGGAGAGGTGACGAGCACCAAGGAATTGGCCAGCTCCAACACGCCGGACATTGCCGAGTGCATCAGCCCTGTTCCGCAGTCAGTGAGCATCACGTTGTAGTGGTGCTGCAGAATGTCGACCGCGTGGCGGTAGTCCTCATCACTGAAGGATTCGGACACGGCGGGATCGCGCTCCGAGCCGATAACTTCCAAGCGAGACTTGGCCTGGGTAGTGAACTGGCGTATGGAGGCGTACTTTGATGTGTCTTCTGCGTTGAGGAGGTTGCGGATCGTTGCCGGACCGGGGGCAGCCACACGCTGTGCTAGGGTGCCGAGGTCCGGGTTGGCATCTATGGCGATGACGCGGTCGTGTCGGATGGAAGAGAAAACGCCACCCAATGCCACGGTGGTGGTGGTTTTGCCCACGCCACCCTTGAGGGACATCACTGCGATGCGGTAGTCGCCGCGCAGTGGACGGCGGATTTTCTCCAGAAGCTGATCGTGTTCAAGATCTTGCTGGGAGTCGCCAACGTTCCAGTGTCCACCGGTGACATTGTAAAGCATTTTGCGCCATCCACTGCGCGGTGCCTTCTTGACAGCATTGACAAGGTTTGTCTGATCCAATGCCGGCGGTGGCTTTAGGTCATATTCGGACGGTACATGGTGCTTGCCGTGATTTAACGGGGCCTGCTGCGGCTGTGCCTGAGTCTGCTGAGCCTGAGTTTGCTGTGGCTGAGTTTGCTGTGGCTGGGCCTGCTGAGGAGCTTCAGATGAAGCGGGAGAGCCTTGCGGGGCAGTGCCCTGCGGCGCTGTTCCTTGGGGAGGCTGAGGATACTCAGGGGAATCAGTAGTCACCTGGTTGGTTTGGTGACCTTCCTGAGGCTTGGATTCGTGAGCTTGCTGAGGCGCCGCAGGGACTTGCTGCTGACCTTCATTGGAAGAAGGAGACTCTGCAGCGGGCGGCTCTTGGGGCTGAGAAGGTTGTTGTGGTGGGGTGGCTGGTTGTGCTGGCGCACCATCACCAGTGAACTGGAGCCAAGAGGGCAGTCCTTCGTGGGATGGCTGGTTGGTTGACACTACGCACTCCTCGTGTACTTCACTCTTTGTTACCGACAACTTCTCTACGTATAACCCGTCCTATACTAATGTGTGTTGTGCAATTTGTGCTGTGTGTCCCCCCACAGATGTGTTTGATTTGCTCTAGGCAGAATGGAAGAGATCGCTAGATGAATTCCCCAAAGGTAGCTAACGCTGCACGAAGTGGAGGTTCGGGCTCGCTGGTCTCGGGGCGTAGCGTTTTCGGCAGGGCAGTGTGGGCTTCGCGGGTTGCACAGGCGCGGAGGTCTTCTTTAGTTGATACATCTAGGCCGATGGTCATCGCAGTGGCTTCCATTGACAACCGAATGCTGACTTCGCCTGTGACCGCTTTGGTTTCCATGATTGCCGAAGAGGTTTCTGAACTACCGATGGTGGTTCTGGACGCAGATGTGCAAGCTCAGCCAATGCGGGGACCGTTGGGTGCGTGGGCAGCGGGAGACGTTCTTGGGCTGGCGGCGACGGAACCGCTGGATCTGACCCGCAAGAAGATGGAGAACTTTGCGGATAGCTCCGGGGCAGTTCCGTTGTTAACTGCTTCGCAGGGTACTCAGGGGCAGATGACTGCTGATGTACTAGATACTGTGGTTAGTCGTGCTCAGCACAAGTGGCCAATTGTTGTGGTGAACTTGCCTTATACATGTGCCGGGGAGACCATTGCCGCGGGCACGGCTATGGCGGATCATGTGCTGTTGGTGGCTGACAGACACCATGAACAGCATGGGTGGCTGTACCAGCCGGGGCACCACCTGACGGAGCTGGCGCGGTCCAAGAAGGTGACTGTTGTCAAGGTGGGGGCAGCTGCGGTGGATTTGCCGCAAGATACGGTGGTTCTGCCAAGCGTAGATGCTCATTCGACGAGCAGGTCGCGGATTGTTCCATCGACGAACCCGGAGGACGTGTCGATGTACCACCGTTTGCTCTCGAGAGTTTTCGGTAGTTGAGGCCCCTACACACCGCTAGTGGCTGAGAGATTCCCTAGCCGGTGCGGAGACCAGGGAGTAGAACGTGGCGCCGACCTGGTTTGGGACCAGTTGGCTGCTGTGGGTAGGGGGAGCGGCAATGCTAAACAGCACCATTCCGTCCAGCTGATTGGTTTCTAGTGTGTCAGGACACAAGCTTCTGTGTTAGTCGTCGAAGTCTGTTCCTGCCGCTTTAGCTCGCTTGAGTGTTCGTTGTAGGTCGTTGGTGTTGTTGAACAGATCAGTGAGTTGGGTGTGGAGTGGTTGGAGGGTTTCGGTGGTGCCGATGAGGCTGAACATGCCTGCGTCACTGTCGAATTCGATGCCGTCGGTGGTGATGTTTGCTTGTCGGAGTAGGTACGTGGCGAGGTTATCGAGGAAGTAGCCGTTGGGTGTGTGCCCTGCTTGTTCGATGACGCTGATTGCTTCTTCTGGCAGGGTGTCCATGGCGGCGAACAGGGTAGTCACACTATCGATTTCTGCGAGGTGGAAGAGTGGTTGGTCTTCTTGTTGTGTGTTGGTTGGCATTGTGTCGTGTTCCTGGCTTTCTGTGAGGTCGGGGTGTGCGGGGCGCGGGGTATCGATTAGTCCGTAGTAGGCAAGGGCGTCTTCAAGGGCATATTCGATCTCGCGATAGCCGCCTAGGACAGTGGTCATAAAGTAGGTGCCTTCTGGAGCCTCATCAATCGTCCCGCCTTGCGGCGGATTTGTGTCGTGGATCTCGTAGTTGATGATCCGTCTTTCCTTCGGAACCCACTCATTTTCTCTTGTTATAGGGACGAATGCTTGCTCCTCTGGTGACCAGAAATCAGCGAGTGTGTAGTGGAAGTAGTTGTCAAAAGGGATGGTCTTAGGATGGCTTTTCGCTGGGATTCTTTGAAAAGGTCCGCCTTTTCTGAAGTCACTCTTGGCGATCTGAATTGGTGGAATAAGTAGTTCGTTCTTTTCGACGAGCGGAAACCATGATGTATCGGATGGGTCGCTGATGAGCGCGCGATAAGGGTGAATCATTGCAGCCGCGCCGAAGAATGCCTCGGTGGAGGTGACGCCAACAGGGATGTAACCGAGTGTGGTTTTCATAAGGTAGAGCTGCCCAGCTTTCGGGCGGCTGCCTTTGGGAGCGTCGAGTACTAGTTTTAGTGCCATGTTCTTAACGTACCTCGCTAGCGGATTGGTCTACCCAGTCCTTGCCCAAAGCCGTTGCTTTGTCATAGAACTCATGTCTTGGGTTCATACTATTTATCCTATTTTCTAGGCTACCTACCTTAGTAGTGATTCCCGTAGGCTTTTGCATTCCCAGTTTTCAACTAGATGTTGTTGGACTCCGCGTGCTTCGTATTCTCCAAGTGGTGAGTTTCGATTGAGAAGGGCCATTCCGTCTTTTGGTCTGGCTATCGGGTGACCCAACGCATGCTGCATGGCTCGTAGTCGAGGGTGTTTGGTAATGCCGACGTATGTCGTTTCGCCTGCTTTATTCATGTAGTAGTCACGGTGCTCCTTGGCGCAATTAGCTTGTTAGCCAACAGCGCTCTACCCCGAGTGTATCGAGCCAGTACGCTGCGTGATCGCTATCGCCCTGGACACGAAGGTGCTAAATCTGTACTCGTTAGTACAAAGGAGGATTCATCCGAATTTTTCGGGTGAAGAACTTCTAGCGGAGTATTACGGGCTAATTATCAAACACTTTGAACAATGTCCGATAATGGCCTGATGACTCTAATTTCCTAAACTATATCGTGTTATCAAGCTCCTGACCTTCTTGGTTCGGTTGGGAGGATGCGTATCGAGATTGAATTTGAGGAGGGGAAAATTCGGAAGAGGTTGTCATGTGGCGTCAGAGGCCTTGACCTTAGTTCTTCGAGTGGGGCTGTCGTGAGAAACTGTTCATCTACTCTGAATCTATCTTTAAATAGGGTCACAAAGCCCCTAGGTGTTTGTACATTTGTTTGGTTAGTTTTAGGGTTTTGTGGTCCGCGAGTAGTTGGATAAGCAAAGTGTTTGTAGTCTGTTCGTTGATGATGTTGCTGCTGTGATTATTTCGCAGCCTGATGTATCCCCATTTTATGGTCGCCGTAACAGACAAAAATTCCTTAAGCTTTTCAGTAGGGTTTAAATGTGGAATTTTCTTGCATGCAATACGATATGAAGTAGTTCCTTCGAGTTCGCAACTGGAACCGCTCTTCTGAGGTTGTTAATGAGGCGCTGGCGAAAAGTGTGGAAATGGAAGAGATAAGTTGTACTTCTCGCTGTGACTAGTTGAAAGACGGGCAGACGAGTACAAATAGTGATGTCGGAACCCGATGTCCGTCGCGATCGGTCGCAAAGCCAGTAGGAGATTGAAACTGCAGGGTTGTCTTACCTGTCCAAGGTAAACGGAAGATCCGTCCAACGACTCCTTCTCTACCTTCCGGATTTGATTTCAGAACATCTGCTATTTCAAGGCCTTCGGAATCTATCAAAAGGTCGTGTGAAAGAAATGCATCTTGGAGGATGCGCCGTGTGGAGGTTACTTCTACTGTTACGTGGAAAGTTTCGTCTTCTGTCAGTTCTTTGATGCCGAGACTTATCGCACCGTCTGCTAAGCCCACTAGAGGAGTGGTCTGCCAGATGAGGTCGTCGCTTGCGTCTTGAGATCCAAAAAACTCCACGCCAGCTAGCTCTGGTTCAATGTCTAGCTCTATTTTCGGCATTGATTGTCCTATTCTGTTCGCTTCACTCGGAAGAAGTCACCGTTCTGAATATTGTTTCGCCTGTAGAAGCCATGTAGACGACCACCCTGGGGTTGAGTCAGGGCTTTGGGAAAACCCGACCTACGAATCAATGGAAATTGAGGCGGATGCCTAGAACCAAGCCCCGGGGCACTTCACTTAGTCGTCTCGTTCGTCTGTGCACGACTCTATGAGGAGTATTGTTCCTGCCAGATGTTGAGCAGTTGGTTTTCGGTATAGGCGAAATCTGGGTCGATGTTGGTCACTGCGGTCGTGAGGCGTTGTTCCCATGCCTTCATTAAGTCAATGGCTGGGGAAGCGATGGGGCCTGTGCCGACTTCGATGGCGTAGTGGAGCACAACGGCTGCGATGGGAAGATCTTGCGCGTACCAGCGGTGTGATTCTGTGATTTCGAGGTAAGCAGAGGCGTACGTTAGTGCGGTGGCTGGGTTGGTGACGTAGTTGGCGTGTAATTGCGCGAGGCCGTAGTGGTTTAGAGCGGTTTCTGCTGGATCGGCATCGGTGCTTGTGGCGAGCGCCGCGCAGCGCTTGGTGGTGTCTGCCACGAGGGTATGGGTGGTTAGTGGGGAACCGGTGAGCTTTTCGTAATGGACCACCGCGTGGAGCAGCCAGCCGGCGATGGGGGAGTTGTTAAAGAGTGTGGTGGTTGCGGGGAGTGTTTCTGTGCCTTCGGTGGCGCAGTAGGCCAAGGTGGTGTTGAGGTGGTGGTTGGCGTCGGTGGTGGAGTCGATGTTCCGGAGGAATTGATCGGTTGTGGTTACTGGTGGGTTGGCTGGCATGGTGTTGTCAGTCAGGTAGCCGGTGAGCGACATGTTGATTTGCAGGGCCTTTGTACTTGGTTTAAACGAACTGTTTGCTAAAAGCTCTTTTTTTCGACCAGACTCGACGTATTACGCGGTTTCGGATTCTTTCAGATAGATTCTCTAATCCGCATGTACGTACAGATCCTGTTTGAAGATTCGCGATGCTTAGATATCAGTCGAGCGTCGAAGCAGACTAGTACTAGGTTTATGAACTCCGTCCGTTTCGGCATCTCGAAATGTAAGTCCTCGGCAGTCCAAGTTTTTGTTCATCCATTGTGCGAAATCTACTGATAGAAATTGTCTAACGCACAATGTAGGGTTCTCGTTGAATTCTAGGAGCCGGAAGATATTTGCTGTTGGGGTATCCGACAATAGATTGAAAGCGCGGAAACCAATGTAAAATCCATGTTGCGATTTCACGGTGCACTCGAGAACGTCCCCACCGTTTTCTTTCAGCTTGGGACGAAGTATATCTGCTACTTCTTTTTTCGCGATCAACATATCGTCGAAGTTGGTGAGCCCAAATTGGGGCAGTTCAGAACCGTCTTCTTCCGTACGTTCCTCAATTACCTCTAGAGTTCCTCGTCGAAAGGATTCTTTAGTTAATGCAGCGCTGAAGTCGAGGTCTATTGCGTTCGAGGGGGTTGCAAATCGTGCGGTTGAAAAGTTTGTACCTGGATAAATGATCCTCATAGGTCACTTCCTCATTTAGCTGAACAATTAGAGCTCGGACAACAGAAGTCCAGATTGTCGTGAATCTCTGACTTCATGCAGTTTGGACAAGAACTCGTCTCGAGTGCTCGAAACTTCGTAAAGGTGGGTGTCCTTCGGCGAGTATAGTTTCTCGCACCGCTGCTGAGTTTTGCTTGTGGTGCTTGAGTTCGTACCTTCCCAGATGCCTTTGGTTCATTCCGTGTGGCCTTGCTATAGGCCATTTACCCAAGTGCGTTTACCCAGCTTGTTGCCTGGATAGCATACCCCTTGTGCCGATGCGAGCCGTGGTGCGAGTCCTAGTGGGCCTTGGGCGATACAGGCCCCCAAGGCCGCTTCAGCGTCGACGTCAACGGTGCGTACCAGGCTATCGATGGCGGTGGTGGCGCGGTGGCTTACTTAGCTTCTTCCGACGCTACGTACACCTTGTGGGATGTGCGCTATGAGATATCTAGTTTGCTCCAGCCTGTGGTGGAGTGGTCAGTGGTGGTCATCCAGGTGGATAGTTCTCGGATGACACTCCGGGCGTCGTTCCTCATGCACCAATAATGGTGTTGAGCATCGCCGAGGCGCATCTCTACACGGTAGTTGTTGTCGGCTGGGCTGAAGTAGCACTGGATATAGTGCTGATCTTTGGTGTTGTCGCTAATGATCAGGAAGTCCCGCGGATCGGTTCCGATATTGCGGCTTGCTAATGAACGGGCATTGGCGGTGACGTGGTCGATCCAAGAAGGAATGCTGCGAAGACTAGCCCACGGGGCGTAGAGCTGTGAGGTTTCGGTGGTGAAGTGTGAGTTTTCGTCACCGAAGGTCCATACCAGTTGATTGTTCTCGAGGATGGTCAGCGTGGTGAAGTAGGAAAGGACGGGGCTGATGAGCTGGAGTAGTTGGGGGATGTGCTCGTTGTTGTCTTTGATGGCGATGCATTCTGCACCGGTGAGTTCCACGGAGATCTTGTGGGGTGACAATATATTGGTGAGATGCTGATGGAGCTGAAGTGTATGCGCCGAAGTGTGTTTGTCTGCGCGACCGGCGGAAATGACGAGGTTATAAATATCCTCCCGCTCAGTTGGAGCGGTGGGGAGGTGGATGATAATTCGTTCCGTACTCATTATGTTCTATCTCATTTCGCGATTGTGTTGCGGAGGTACCACTTGCGTAGAAGAGGTATGAGTTATGGCGTTGGGAGATTCAGTTTCCCATTTGAGAATAGTATTGTTCCCATTCTTCTAGCGTTAGCTCTCGGTTCGTGACGAGGAAATATCTCGCATTGCTTGGTGGAGCTGAAGCCATGGTGACGTCAAGTCCGTTTTCTTCGAGGTAATCTAAGATTCGCTGCTCGTTCATCTCCTGTGTCCTCATTGGAAAATCGGATGCCATGGAATCCTCAGCGGTCTTTTTTCCAAGCCATTGTTGCCGGTAGGAGCGTGTCATCATATCTAACTCGTTCGAGTAGGTAATGAGTACCCATTGTTGGGATGCTTCGGTCTTCGTAATTGCCATTCCCAGTGGTGGACGTTCGAGATCTTTCCAGGTGTGAATTAAGAGTTGAAATAGACGATCCGACTCGTCAAGTGAATAGCTAACTGCAGTTACGCCGTTCCGTTCCTGGAAAATCCAAACTCGATCGAGATTTGAAAATGGCTCAGTAGGCTTCTCAATTTCATCGAAGTTGAGAAAAAAGGGATCAAAGTCACTTTTGACCGTTTCGATGGCGGTATCTACACCTTGCCAAAAAAATGCCGTGGGTTGGTTATATGCAATTTCAAAAGTCAAATCTATCCGCCTTGAATGAGGGTGATATTGCCAAGTGGATCGTTCATCGCTATTCGTGATTCGTGCCCTAATCTACGAGCAGAGGGAAAGCGATCCCATTCTACGAAATATCTTTGATTGTTTAGGGTGTATTGGAGGTCAGGACGATTCTGTCCGACATCGTATCCTGCCTCCTATCGGCTTGAAAGTACTGTCGCACCATCAACCAGGATCGGTGGCGTGAGGTTTCTTGTGAGCAACGGAGCCTACGAGCCCGAGAATATCCACCCAGAATGCTGCTTGGTCGACATACCCTTGTGCGGAGGCTAAACGTGGGGTAAGTCCTAGTGAGTCTTGGGCGTTGTAGGCACCCAGGGTGGGACTGGGCCCGACCCCCGGAAAGTGGACACATCGGGGGCTAGCTATGCTGCTGTGGTCAGTATAGCCGAAGTCTCGGCTTCAAAGACATCAGGAGCTACGAGATTGCACCAGGAGTGCCGCCGGCGCGTGTTGTAGCGCATGCACCACCGGAAGACCTCTTGACGACAGCTAATTGGGTTGTCAAAGACTTTCCGATCACGTAGCACTTCACGTTTTAAGGTGGCGTTATAGGATTCTGCCAGGGCATTATCGGCACTCGTTCCAATCGCGCCCATGGACTGGCGCACACCTAACGACGAGCAGTAGTTCCTAAAGGCTTGTGAGGTGTACACGCTGCCGTGATCGGAATGGAAAATAGTCCCGTCAAGACTGCCGCGCACGCCGTGTGCGTGGGCTAGAGCATCGATGACCAGTGAGACCCGCATGTGGTCTGCGAGTGCATAACCTGCAAGTTTACGTGAATACGTGTCAATGACTGTGGCAAGGTACATGTTTTTGCCTCCCCTACACGGCAGGTAAGTAATGTCACCGACATACACACGATTTGGCTCGCCAGCTGTGAACTTGCGGCCTACTAGATCTGGCATGACACGGTGACCAGGCTTACGCCTGGTAGTAATGCATCGACGCCGTTTGCTAAAGCCTTTTAACCCCATGGATTTCATGATGCGTGCAACTTTCTTGTGATTGATCGGGGTATACGTCGTGTCCTCCTTGAGGCTTGCGGCGATGCGTTTAGCATCATAAAGCCCGTGCTCATCATCGAAGATGGTCTTGATTCTTGCACCAATAACGGCATCAGAATACATCTTTAACCTGCGTTTTTTACGGGTGCTCACCCACTTGTAAAACGAGGAACGATTCAGCTTTAACACATCGCACATCCGCTTAACCGAGTACTCGGTTCGGTGGTCATAGACAAACTGGAAGCGGATCACCAGCGTGTCTCTTCGGCAAAATATTTCGCGGCCTTACGCAGGATGTCGCGTTCTTCGCGCAGCTTAGAGACTTCTTTTTCCAGCTGACGGATTCGCGCAGAATCATTCGCCGCTTGGGCTTGATCGTGCACGGCCTTCGTGCGGGCACGTTTGCCAGTGCCGTACTTTTTGACCCAAGAATGTAGCGAGGCACGGTTGATACCGAGCTCAGCTGATGCTGAGTTCAGCGAGAGATCCTCGTTGTTCTCATAGAGGGCTACGGCATCGCGTTTGAACTGTTCGGAGTACCTGGACATGGTGGTAGATTACCTTTCTTCCCAGCTCGACTGGGCTGGATATCAGGTGTCCACCACATGGGGGTCAGGTCCGGGTGATGCCGCCGAAGACAGTGACATACTCCAGACTGCTAATAGGAACCTGACCCAGCCCAGGTGGTATGAGGTCTCACAGTAATGTGGATGCCAGCGTGAAGTATGTCCGACCAACCCAGCGATGAAGCTCAAATAATCCAACTTCTAATTCATCGCTAGGAGGCATACACCCATGGCCTATGACTTCGTCATTGGCGTGGACGTCGGCAAATACTTCCACC
>ERZ1031149.105-NODE-105-length-18625-cov-18.951642_pt1 | contig 18625 bp, 28 predicted proteins | sample MGYA00518223_ERZ1031149 | MGnify/ENA primary metagenome ERZ1031149 (study PRJEB33718, sample SAMN03159768) | human skin metagenome | collected 2014-05-20 | study: EMG produced TPA metagenomics assembly of the PRJNA266117 data set (Human skin bacterial metagenome...
GGCCGGGTTACTGACGGCCCGCGCGCACACCCCCCCCGATGCGCGGGCCGTCACCTATATCTACCGCCGTGCGGTGCGGGTTATCCACAGAATTTTGGTTGAAACGACAACCAAATCGCGCCTACATGGTGACTTCGGGCGGGTTATCCACAACGCTGCTGCCAGAGCCTCGCTGCGGTTGCGCGACTGCTTCAGGCTATGAGGCATGAACGCATTACACCCTGATTCCGCCGTCATCGTTGTCGCCATTGGTGACGAAGCGCTGCGCGCCGAGGCCGTTCACGCTGCGGCTGCGACCAGCCACGATGTGCTGACCGTAACTGATCCCCGTGATATCCCGCGCAGCCTGCCCGGGGCCTATGCGGTGCTGGTTGATTCTTTGATGGCCCGCGTGGTGGCAGCAGCGCGGCGCACCCATACCGCGCCTGCGCCCGTGCTTTTCTTGGCCGCGGACCCCGGACCGATTGACTACGAGGCGGCGCTTGCCTGCCACGCGGAGAGCGCCTTTATTATCCCCGCCCAGGTGAAGGAGTTGCTGGCGAGCATTGCCGCGGCGGGCGCGCCGCAGGAAGCGCGGCCGGGCAGTGCGACCATCGCCGTGGTTGGCGCGAGCGGTGGGGTGGGTACTTCTACCTTCGCGGCCGCGCTGGCCCGCACCCAATGCGCAGCCGACGGTCGCGCCCTGCTTGTCGACGCCCACCCATACTCCGGTGGCCTCGACCTCCTGCTCGGCGTAGAAGCGGAACCGGGGGCGCGCTGGCCGGAGCTTACTGTGGGCGATGGCAGCATCGATGCCGCCGATCTCTACCGCGCGCTGCCATCCACGCCTGATGGGGTAGCGGTGCTCTCGGCCGCGCGCAGCACCGTCGCGGATCCCTTCCGCTTGGACAAGGATCTGCTTGCCCGGGTAGTAGGGGCGGCCCATGCGGGCGAAGGGGTATGCGTGGTGGATTGCACCCCGGAGACCATACCGGATGCCTGTACCCACGTGGTCATTGTGGTGGCCGCGGAGGTGCGATCGGCCGCGTCGGCCGCGCAGCTCCTGGCGCGTCTCGATGCCGCGCGGCGCAGGTGCGTGGTGGTGCTGCGGCAACGCCAGTGGGCGTCGTTAAGCGCGGCGGAAGTAGAACGCATCGTCCACGGCACGGTGCTGGCAGAATTGCCGACGCTCCGGGGCCTCACCCGCGCGGTAGAAATTGGCGGCCTGCCGCAGCGCCTCCCCGCACCCTTGCGCAAGGCTGCCCGCGCGGTCCTCGGGGAGGTCGGCGCATGAGCGAACACACAGCAGCACAAGAAACGCTAGAAAAGATGCAGCGCATCATTGCCGCTGAGCCTGACGTGGTGCATGATGCGGCAGCCCTGGCCCGGCGCATTCGCGCGGAAGCTGGCGTGATTAGTGACGTCGCGGTGCTTGATCTGCTGCGCCGCCTGCGCCAAGACGCCACCGGCATGGGCCCGCTCGATGCGGTGCTGGGGCGCGAGGGCGTTACAGACGTCGTAGTCAACGGGCCACACGCGGTATTCATGGACCGCGGCGAAGGCCTTGAGCGCACCGATATCACCTTCCGCGATGATGCCGAGGTCCGCCAGCTGGCCAGCCGGCTTGCGGCAGCCTCAGGCACGCGCCTCGATGATGCGCAGCCCTTTGCCGATGGCCGCGTTACTCGCCCCGATGGTGTCGTGCTGCGCGTCCACGCCTTGCTAAGCCCGCCCGCGGTTGCCGGGACTTGCCTGAGCCTGCGCGTACTGCGCCAAGCGCAGACCACCCTGCCCCAGCTTGTAGACAATGGCACGCTGCCTGAAGACATCGCGGCACTGCTGCGCGCCGTGGTGGACAAGCGGATTTCCTTCCTGGTCATCGGCGGCACCGGTTCCGGCAAAACCACCCTGCTCTCCGCGCTTTTGGGAACCGTCTCCGAGCGCGAACGCATCCTCGTTATTGAGGACACCGCCGAGCTCTCTCCGCACCACCCGCACTGCGTCAGCGTGGTCTCGCGCCGGGCCAACGCGGAGGGGAGCGGCGAGGTCACGATGTCACAGCTGCTGCGCCAAGCGCTGCGCATGCGGCCGGACCGCATCGTGGTGGGCGAGATCCGCGGCCGCGAGGTAGTGGACCTCCTCGCCGCTCTCAACACCGGCCACGATGGCGGCGCCGGCACGCTGCACGCCAATTCCCTCTTTGAAGTACCAGCCCGCATGGAGGCCCTCGCCGCCCTCGGCGGCTTGGACCGCGCGGCGCTGCACTCGCAATTGGCGGCGGCTGTGCACATGGTGCTGACCATGGAGCGCACCCCACAGGGCCGCCGCCTCGCCCATATCGGTGTGCTCGAGGGAAACCCAGTGACCCCGCGCATCATCTGGAGCGCCGAAGATGGCCCGGCAGACGGCTTCGCGGAATTCTCCGCGCAGCTGCTGGGAGAACATGCCGGGGAGGCCAGCCATGCTTAGCTACCTCTTCCTTGCCGCCGCGCTCCTTATACCCGCGCCCTCGAGTGCCGGCCGCTTGGCCTCAGCCACGCGCCGGGCACAGACCAGCTCCGTGGTGATCTTAGGCGCAGTCTTTTGTGGCAGCCTGGTCTTCTACTCAGTGGGCCGCATTAGCATCGCTATCGCCGCCGCCATTATCGCCTGGTGCGTGTCCTGGTACGTCAAAGACTTAGTGGCCGCGCGGGCGGAGCGGCGTGGCCGCGAGGGGCTGGCCGCTTACCTGGGCGTGGTCACCGCGGACCTGCGTGCGGGGGCGACCCTGGCTGGGGCGCTCGCCCGCGGCGTGGAGTCCTTGCCAGCCACCACCCCGCGCGAGGTATCCACAGCACTAGAGTCCACGGCCGCCCTCGCCGCGCGCGGTGCGCCGCCGCACATGGCGCTGATAGAAGCGCAGGGCGGCAAGGCCCTGCCAGAGCTTCACCGCTTAGGTCACTTATTAGAGCTTTCCACCTACCACGGCATTGCGGTGGCCAGCTTGCTCGACCAAGCACAAAGCCGCCTCGACGCTTCCCGACGCCACCAGCAATCCACCGCCGCTAGCCTGCAAGGTCCCCAAGCCACCGCCACGGTGCTCGCGTGCCTGCCCATAGCCGGCATCGCCATGGGCGGCGCTATGGGTGCTAACTCGCTCGGCTTCCTTTTAGGCGGTGGAGTAGGCGGCATTCTCCTCGTGGTGGGCGTGGCGCTGGCCTGCGGCGGGTTCGCCTGGTCGCGCGTCATTATCCGGAAGGCGGCCGCATGACCCCGCTCATCTTTATCGCCCTCGCCACCCTCGTTGGCCTGCCGCCGCACACCGCCCGCTTGGCACCTGCCAGCGCAACCGAGACCACCGCCAAGACCCCGCGCGATGGCCCGAGCGCGCGCGGGGGACTGATAAGCAAGCTCAAGCCCGCCGCACCGCTGGATCCACTGGCAGTTGCCGGTGACGTCGAGCTCTTCGCAGCATGCCTGGCCGCGGGACTATCCGTGCACGGTGCCACCACCGCGGTGGCCCGCACCGCGGATGCTCAGACCAAGGAACTGTGGGAGACCGTCGCCGCGCTGCTCGGCGTGGGCGTCCCCGCGCAGTCCGCGTGGGGCCACATGAAGGGCCATGCGGGGCTGGAGGACTTAGCGCAGCTTGTCATCATGTCGGGCCAATCCGGTGCCACCATCGCGGCCGGATGTCAACGAATCTGTACTTCTTTGCGCGCGGAAGCATCCGCTCATGCCACAGCGCAGGCGGAGCGCGCAGGAGTATTTATCGCCCTCCCGCTGGCGGTGTGCTTCCTGCCAGCATTCATCGTTCTAGGACTTGCGCCCGTAGTCATCAGTTTGGGCGCACAACTTCTCTAAACCTCACATGAAAGGACACTAACTATGCACGCACTTAATAAGTATTACCAGCTCATCCGCAATGACGAGGGGATGAGCACCATCGAATACTCGATTGTCAAACTTTTATACCCTAGAAGATGCGAGACTGCTTAGGGTGTGCGAGCATACAGGTGCCACAATCCCCCCTGTGGAAGTGGTGTCGGTTGGAGATAGGCGGGGAGCTCCCCCGTGTTCACCGCCCCCACCGAGGCCCACAAAGCTTATGGTCGGAATGTTCGAGGCCGGAACGTTGCTAATAGTTCCCATGAAAGCCCCTCCGAAAAAGCGCCAACAAAACTGCAATGGGTTGCGAGAGCTAGTGCAATCTAAATTGTTCGTAGCTCCCTGAAGTTGAAAACTTCGCTTACTCTAGCCTCTCCAAATCCAGCCAATAAAACGAAGAATCAACCATATTATTACAATTATTAAAATAATGCTGAAAATAGTATCGATAGTTTCACCGTATTTTTCCAAAATTGAGCCAACTATCGCCGCAACAATGAAGAATACGATTAAACAACCCCACCCACAGCCATCGTCATCGCCACTAGAGCTTGGAACTGTGGGTTCCTCAGGAGGTAAAACCGGGTTGGGCATTACTCGTTGTCCCCACCATTCAGCCAGTGGACGTGGAGCGCGGCTTGTTGCTGCTCATATGTGTCATCCGAATATTTACCTTCCATAGGGGGAGCCTCCACCCACTCGTTGTCTGGGCGATAGAAACCAACTTTCCAGTACTTTCCAGAGTCAGGAATCATAACGTACATACATGCTCCAATCGGATAGGGATACAGTCTCTCGCAAGACTACTAGACTTAAAGTCCCCTCTCACCTCGGTCAAATAACTTAGCAAGGCAATGAAGGTTACCTAATTGTAGAACCTTCAAAACCGGCCCTAAGAGCCCAACGCTCTTTCCCTAGCCCATCATCCCAGAGGAAAATAAAACATAAACGGCAATACAGCGAATTGGCATTTCTAAACATGCAGGTCATAACGGGTAGGAAATCAGCCAAAATCGAACCGAGGGGCGATAGACCACCACGTGCAACAACACCGGCCAATAGGCCCTAACCCCACAGGCCTATTAGGCCCGTAGGGCATGAAACAGCTTATTCAGCCCTAGGGGCAATCCACTGCTTTCCCGGTGGAGCACAACCAAGGTCTGTAGCAAAGACCGCTCGAAACCAATTGGCCAAAGACACCTCTGCCAATTCACCAGCTTCGGAAACAAAACCATGCTCAGTGTTACCGGCGACTAGATAACAATATGCTCGAGTTTCCTCGTTCCATTCTGAGAAAGGAACCTCCACAGGGTACGTATGAGCCGGAATCTTCGCAGCAACGTCCCTTGGGGTGATACCACGTTTTGAACCTTTGCGGATAGTCATCGGTTCCCCCAACGAGTTTGAGCAGCTTTCTTAGCCTGCCGTCGCCTTTGCTCTGCTTTTTCCGCCGTAGCCTCATCCGTATCAGGGAGCCCGAGGCTCTTCAAGAGCTTGTCAAGCAAAGAGGTCTGTGCCCGAGCCTCAGCAACCAAAGGGTTAATCACAGCCTGCCCCATGCTTCCCCTAGCGGTCAATGATTGCGTAGCCGCCTCAGCCTCCAAAGCCGCGATAGTATCGGCGGTGCGAGCAGCACGTTCAAGAATAGCCAGCTTTCCAGGCTCCTCCGAGAAATCGAATGTATTAGTAATCGTCTCAACTAACCGGGTGCCAGCCGGTCCAAAATCTCCAATCAAAATAACCAACTTCCTAAAAAATCCATAAATAAAACAGCATACAAGAAACTAGGCGCAATACCGTCCGGTGAAGCGTGTGTGGGCGAGGGCATACCCCGTGGGGGTACCCATAGTGGGGGCTCACCAACTAACAGAGAATAATGCCTGCTCAGAGCGTATTTTAGGGAGCCTTAACGGTCAGGCTCCCCAATAGCCCTTAGGACTCTAAAGCTTTAAGCTACGGCGTAGGGTCAACCAAGCGTCATTGCTCATCTCCGTACGCGCCTGTTCCTGCGCCTCTGCGTCTGCACGTGCCTGCGAAGGAGTAGCGATACGTAGCTGTGCACCCTCACGCAGGGCCCGTAGGAGGGGCGGTAGGAGGGCGTCATACCCCTTCTCCCCAGTGTGCTCCTCCTCAAGGAATAGACAGGTAAGCCCAGCCACAGACTCGGGAGCGCATACCAGGAACCACTTACCCCAGTTACCCAAGCTCTGCCCAGGAAGGTCTAGTAGGTCATGCAACCACCCAGCAGCCCAGCTAATGACACCGGCGGCTTGCCGTGCCGAGTGGTAAGCTTCACGCTCCCCCGCGTTAAAGTTCAGCACGTCCTCGGCGGTAAATTTTCCGGTAGGAAGCTTCTCTACCGCATCGGCATAAGCTTCAGAGGCGGGATTAAAGATTGCCTCTACTTGCTTCAAGTAACTATCGAGATTGTTATTTACTTCAGCCTTTAACTGACGTTCGATAGTGTTACGAGCAAGATTAATCGCCCGTTGACGCTCTTGACCGTGGTAGAGCGCGTGCATCGTATGCTCATTCAAAGCTGCCTCTAGGGTATCCGGGCTCAAGAAGCCTTCATTAGACGGGGCGGGTGCATGAACCGCCTCCTCGAGCTTAGCTTGAGCTTCTAGCAGGTCTTTGACCTTTTTCGGGTGCTTCAGATTCCAAGATTCAACGTTCAACATATAAATTTCTCCTTCTGGTTTTCTAGTAGACAGCTTTCACAACGGCATCAAGTAGCGGGTCCGGGCGCTGTGCTTTTCCGGGATAGCCCCGGCCTTGTGACGGGTCGGTAGCTCGTTGCGGGGTACCGCCCTTCACAGCCCCATTCGTTCCGTCCGGTGCATCTTCAGCGACACCAGCCAAAGCTTCTCGTAGCACAGTGGCGGGTGTTTGTTGACGCTCGAGCTCCCCGTTCGCTTTTTCAATCACTTTCGAGCCGTTAAGCGGGATATAACTCATAACTTATCCTTCCTTTCCGTAGAACATTATCTGCCACTCCTCAGCGGTTATTGGGTAAGAAAAAAGCCCGCCATACTCTGAGGCGGGGCGGGCAGATTCACCAGGACAACAAGGAAGCTTGGACGGTGGTGGATCATTTAACTTAGGGGTGTGAGGATTATTGGCAATACGCTTCTTCACCCTTCTTCTCCTCCTCTTCATTAAGCGCTAGGAGCGCTAGTAGACGGAATGGTAAAACCTTCTTATTGAATTTGCGTCGGTTCTCATCCTTAGTGCAAGGCGCTAAATTCCATGGGGTGTGACCAGGCGTATTTTCCGCGCTCAGCGGCACGATGTGGTCAAGCGAATAGTTCTCTGGCGATAAAGGGGTACCAGAGTATGCGGAAACCCAAGGGTCGATACCAACCGATTCCCAATACTCGTAAACATCCTTCGCCTTAAATTCGACCGTTGGAGCACCAAACTTTTCAGCCCGTCTATACCCATCCCTAATTCTGCTTTGCAACGGATTGAGCTCCCTGTATCGCTTGCATTGTTTCGCGATAGCCTCTGCATTATTAGCCTTATACTTCCGCATACGAGCTAGTTCCCGGGCATGATGGGCGTAATGGTAGGCAAGTTGGCACTCACGGCATTGATTTCGGTACCGATCGCGCTGGCGATTGAACCCGCTTAGTTCCTTGACACACTGGCACCCGTAGCAATACTTTAAGCCCTCCGAATCCAGCTCTTCTCTCAAAGCTTTAGATAGTTTCTTATGCTTTGGATTAGATAAATAATCTTTAATCCGAATAGCAATATCGGCCTTTGCTTCGCTCAAAACTCCTCCTTGATTAAAGACGCAACTCTTGCAGCGTCCGAACTTGTAATACGCTCCTTAGGCACTCCTAGGGCGGCTGCTAGGTCACTAATCCAGGCACGTGCAGCTCGTTGCCTAGCGCGGTAGCGGGCATCATGCTCCCGCTGTTGCTGAGCGGTCTTACCGCTGGCATAAATTTTCATGAATCTCCTCCTTCGAGTTAAATAGAAAAGTCGTACGACTTCGATGGGCACAAGAAAAAAGGCCCCGGTTGCCCGGGGCCCTTAGTCCTTCAAGAAGGAGCTACCTAGAGTTAAAGCACGGCCAAGAAAACTTAAACCTAGAGAAACAGAACGCACCGTCTATGAGTGCCGACGGCAGAGTATTGAGGGTAGAAATAGATATTGTGTTCTAGAACACCCTCACTATATACATAGGTGGGATTCTCACGGTTCATGTCACTCAGAGCCCCCTATGTTACCAAATTGTTATAATAACAGGGTTAGGCTACCTCAGTCATCTAGCTGCCATGCCCGAAAACGACACGTCCAAACAACTCCGGCTAATCCGCCCCGCACAGTTGACAAGCCATACAGGAACACCCCCAATTCTTGAGGCCGAGCAGGCGAGATAATCGCCCTTCGGCAATTCGACAGACAAAGTGTCGGGCCAATGTCTTAAGATGTTTTCCAACACCAACCAGGAGGTGAAAAATGTGTGATGACAATACCCTTCGCCTTAAAGTCGACGGCAACCCTAGTGAGATAGATCTGAAAGCACTAGAAAAATCTGTCGCGGCTATATCTAAGCTAATCCGTGCTGTAGGCGGTAAAGATGCGCAGCAACGCATCAAGGGACTAAAAACCGGAAGTGCTGTTGTAGATGTCATCACTGAGCCTGAGCATGTAAAAATCTTGACGGCAGGGCTTGAAGCACTTAGCCGCACTGGAGAGCGTCCCGAGAAATTCGACCGTGCTGCGCTTAACGCTGTCAATGCCCTCTATGAAGTGAACACGCTTCCAGGAGTTACTGGGGTCCATTTCGGTAGCCTCGCTACGCCTATAAACGTCAACCAAGAAGTATCCCAGCATGCAAATGAAGCACTTAACGATGTACTCGAATCTCTCGGGTCTGTGAAAGGCACTTTGTATAAATTCAATGGGCGAAACGGATTAACCGCTGGAATTGAGCATTCCAGAACCGGTAAAAGTATTCGACTTGAGCTGGAAGAGCACCAAGTAAAGACGGTCTTAGAACATATGCAAAAGGAAGTCCTAGTACGAGGTCTACTTACTCGAGACCCGATTACTAACGAGGTGCAAGCGGTTAAGGTCAAGGACGTAGGCGAAGTAGGGAAAAAGGAAATTCAACGACCTGTATTTGAAGTCCAGGGAATTTTGGGAACTGAGTGGCTTGAAGGTCTAGACCCTGTAGAAATTGTGAGGTTGAACCGTGATGTATAAACCGTCGCTCCCTTACGTCATCATCGATACCAACGCTTGGGTTACTTTCTTTTCTTACAAGGCGAACCGGGGCGATCTTCATGAAGATGCACTCAAGACAGAGCAAAGCGATATAGCTTCAAACGTGGGGGCGCTAATCAATGGAAACGGTAAAGACCACCTGTTGCTTATGCCCACACCGGTTTATGCCGAACTTCTCGGAATCTTGAGGGGAAAAGGGAAAACTTCTACTAAACGGAAACGGTTAATTGATAAAGCTGTAGATTTTCTTGAAACTATCGACTTTCTTTTTGTTGATTTAGATGAGCAGTTAGCAAAAGAATCAGAAAAATACATTAAGGCTTATGATTTGACCGGTATAGATGCATGTATCGTTGCCGCTGCTGCATACTGGGAAGCTCGTCGCGTTTATACCAACGATAAGCAACTGCTCAAGCTCGAAAATCAAGTGCCCGGCGTAGTGGTGATGACACCGCCAGAACCCGCCCAGCCTCAGTTACCTCTTAGCAGTACCTAGGGTACAAATTCCAAGAAACGGAAATAGCCTTTCCTTTGTTAATCGACCTTCACATGTGCCGCTAATATATGACCATGAAGAAATATCTCTCTGTTATCCTTATTCCTCTGTTCCTAGCAGGTTGTAGCACTTCGGAGGATAGTAGCGCTGCCTCCGAAAACGGCGCGAAGCAGGAAGCTCCTGAGTTCAAGACTCAAACTGAAGCAGGCGTTGACGTTTCAGACCAACTCCCTCCAGAAAATGCGTGGAAATGTGATTCTCGCACTGTGGAAACAACCGACGGCCCGGAAACTGTAAAGAATTTCAATTTCGAGGGAACCGAAGCCACTTTTTATTTCGCTCCAAAGTCGAACCACGAATTCAATTCCTACTCCTACCGCCTGAACTTTGAACACGGAATAATGGTGATGGAAGACAAGGCAGCGGGAACATTCAACTCGTTTATACAGGTCTATCCGTCAACCGAGAAAGAGACCGTACACACCGGGTTGGGCTCAAACTACCTAACTGCTTCTTTTGAAGTTCCAGGAGAATATCTTGACAAACTAGGGACTTTGGAGGGTGCCTACGCCTCAATTAACGGAGAACTAGCGGGCTCCTGCTCTAACGAGAAATAGCTACCACTGCCTCCCTGTGGCAACCGCTTCTAGGATTTCTATCTACACAGACTCCAAGGGCCTAGGAGTGTGTCAACGGTTTTCCTAGCACCACAGGGCGAAGCCTGAGGAGGGTTAAACGGGAATCAACCTGTGGTTGACTTCCCTACCTTCGGTTAGGCCCCTAGCAGCAACAAAACAGCCTCCAGGAACTGTATCCCTCAGGAAAGCTGTTGATTTATCGTCTTGATTCCCTCGACGGCTTCGGGTGTAACCTTCAAAATCCGATATTCCACTTCATCGGCCGGGATAGTAAAATAATCCCGTCAAAACCACATATTCCCGAGTGTGGTTCAAATTGGATAGGACAATTGAAAATGATTTGCCCAAAGTGCAAGGATGAAAACGTAACTATCGCTTACGTTGGTGAAGGAAGCCGTACAAAGTCCAACAGTGTCGGCTTTGGCGGTCACATGAATAACACTGCTCGAGCAGTGACCGCTGTAGGCACTTTTGGAATGTCCAACCTTGTCTGGAAAAAATCCAAAGGAACTCACAAGACCAAAAGCAAAAACACTAAAAAGGCTATCTGTCAATCCTGCGGTCATGACTGGAAAATTCGCTAGCGAGTAATAAAGGCCCCTTAGGGGCCTTTTATCGTTCTTGGCGTAAAACCTACAGTCCCCTTTTCAAAACAGGCCTACTCTTCCGAGGGGTTTGCTTTCTTTCTCCGGCGATAACTAAAGAACAGAGCCCACAGAACTTCCATAACCCCCAAGCCCAGAACAATTAGTGCACCGCGAACAGCCCAGCGCATATCGCTTAGGAAAATCCCAAACACTAAAAACGCACAGGCTGACAGACAAAACGGCCAATAATGAGAACAAACCCACTTCATCGGAAACTCCTCAAGAATCAAAGTGTGTTCTATGCCCAACGTACAAGCGAACTATGACTAAGCCAATAGGTGATTAAAGGAACTTTGTTAGGTGGCGGTCATAACACCTCGTTTAAGACCCCTAGGGGCCATTCTGAGGGCCTCACAGACGTTCAAAGGGTAAATACACCAGAGGAGAAGTTAAAACGCCTAGAATCGATTCTAGGCAGTTCCGTTGATACGCTCTGCGGGGGCTAGAGCGTTGCCATAGGCTTAGAGGAGTTCTGAGCCTATCCAATGGAGTATAAATAATTATTAATGCAAGGTAGTCTACCTTGCTCCTAGGAGAGTAATTGACACCGGCTACTCAGGCCGGGTAATAGCGGCGATAAGCCGCTTTATCAATGGGAAGCCACTAGACCGACTAGGGGCAATAGCGCTTTACGGCTATTGCGAATACCTTGGAGATAAAAGGCGGCAGAATCGCCGCCTAATTAATTAATATGCTCATACACAACCTCCGAAGTCGGTTGCTACTCGCATAACGCAACGGGCTCATTGTTCATAAGCCCTTATGCTTCCATCGGTCGATTACCAGCCCGACCTTCAAAACGTCGGGCTAATAATCTCCCTGTGTTTTAATCGTTCATTCATAAGCACGAAGTAATCGTGCTCATTCTTTCACTTCCTATGCTCACAATCACGGCTAGACCATAGCCGTAATTATTCGCTTCCCTACGCGGGCGCTCATTGCGCCCTTCTAGGGAAATAAAAGTGGGGGATACTATAAGGGGGGTGCAGTGTGCATGTGCACCTCTGTGACCAGCGGAAATGCAGAACAGTGCACACCCTAGGTGTGCATTTCACAACGCTGTGACCTGCATAAACAGAAAAAGTGCACACCCTATATTTTCAGCTTAGGGCCGGGCGAATACACACCGTTGGTCTTATTCTGGTTCTTTACCAACAGCCCGATACTCACAAGCTCTGGAAGTTTACGAGCACTCAGCGTACGAGCAGTTGTTCCAACCTCGGAAGCAATCTCCTCAGCCACACCCGTAACAGTAGAAGCCTTAGACTCAACGGCCAGGCGGGCAATCCGAGCATTCTTATCCAACGTATCCGAAGCTCGCTGCTTAGGAACAGACTCCTCAGCCTGTACCTCTTCCACAACAATGCCCGGGTCTACGATGCGGAAATTACGCACAACACCTTGACCATAACGACTCTTGCTCCGAAGCTCCCTAAGCGGTTCAGAGGCAAACTTAGTATTGCCCTTGGTGAAAACCTCAACCTCACATCTAGAAAACTGAGTGACACCAGAATTACCCATTGGTCGGTGGGAAACTTGTCCCTGAAAAGCGGAATCCGAAGAATGAGCCACCACAATAGTAGGAACATTCAGACTACGAACATGGTCTTGCCAAAACTTTTGCCACGGTTCACGAGCAATAACGTCACCATCAACAACACCCGTGGCGTGGTCAATAATCACATAGTCATAGCCGATATAACGCACTGCTTCTACAATAAGACCCCACTGGTCAGGGCTGATAACACCAGCGTCAGCCATGTACTCCACCGCGCCGGTGGCGTTAATGTTATGCAGCCGCTGCTTGTACTCAAACTCAGCTTTAGCATCGGAACAAATAACTAGTCCCTTTAGTCCGCTTCTCTCTGGTGGAATATCGAAAAAGTTCCTGCCATCAAACAGACTAGCGATTATGTTACTAATAATCATCGATTTACCAGCCGAAGCTTGACCATAAACAACGGTATTCGTGGTGCACACTACGCCGGGGATAAGCCAATTATCCGCTTGTGTGGGTAGGTCTAAATCTTCATCTTTAACAATGCCCAGGATGTCTCTTAAAATCTCCGGAGTATCAAACAAACTTTGCTCCATCTTATTAACACACTCTTTCTAATCTAAATAAGTAGATAAGGGCCCATTTAAGAACCCTAGCGGGCCCATAGAGCGCCTAACAGCGCTCCCAAGGGGTAAACATGACGATCTAACGCCTTAGAACGGCATACAGCGCTTAATATCAGGGTGAGGACTAGCCACCAGCTCACCATCAACCTCGAATAACAAACCATCCTTAACCAACTGCTCCAGCATCTCCTCGAGACTCCAGCCCAACTCAGCCGCTGCATCCTCAATGCTGATTATCTCGTTAGCCTCCTCGTTCCAGGCCTCAACAGCCTCACTAGCCGATTCGTAAAGACGCTTTTGTATTTCTAATTGAACTTCCGGGGTACGGGGTAGAGCAGCGAGCTGTTCATCAGTCAGACAATGCAGTTTCTTCATCGTTACTTCTCCTCTGCTCCGGCCTCAACCACAAGCCTTTGGCCCTCTGGTATCTGCTCCAGCACCTGCATAGCCCGAGAAGCGCCCTCTCCAGGCTCCAACTCCGAGACAACGCCGGGGATATTTTCGTAAGAAATCTTCACATCCGGAGCTTCACCGCGCTTACGATTCTCCCGGTGCTCGAAAGTGACCTTAACTCCACATTCACGCAGGTAAGCGTTTCTCTCAACAACCGAGGAAGCTTCCCACCAGTCACGAATAGTTTGGCCGGTGGGCTCCCATACCCAACCGGCGGGCCTAACGCCTTCACCTTCTAGTTGGTCTAGACGCTCTTGCATTGTCTCGATATTCGATGTAATTGCATCAAACGCCGTGGTTCCTGCACGGTAACGAGGGAGCTCGTTTGCAAGCTCACGAATACCAGCCTCGAGCTCTGCAAGCTCCTCAGAGTGGTCAACACCCTCATCCCACACCTTTACAGCTCTTACACTGTCCCCGAGTAACCCCAGGAATGAATTGGTAACCGTATCTTCGATGTATTCTTCATCTACCTGCAAGGTCTTAGTAGAGCACTTACCATGCTTACCTAACTGAGCAGTGGAGCAGCGGTAGGTAGGTCTACGCCCATTATTGGGGCTCATCTTATAGGCAGGGTTGCCGCAAACACCGCAGAACAAAACATTGAGCAACAGGGAATGTGAGCGGGCCGAAACATCAACTTCTCGAGAAGCAAGTTCCTTGCACACCCGCTCCCAGGTGTCTCGGTCTAGGATTGCCTCAGCACGCTTAACTGGGGCTCCATCTTTCACCACAACCTTTGCTTCGGACTCGTAAATCTTTTGCCCGCTCTTATTCCGCTTCGGCTTACCGCTTTTATCCAGGATAGGTTCACGAATCATGGCATAGCCCAACATTGCCTTCGAGGTAATCATGCTTTTCAAGCGGTTACCGCGCCATTGACTCTTACGAGGCTCACGACCTTGACGCACATCATTCAAAGCCCTAGGGGTTAACTCACCCGCTGCATTAAACTGTCTCGCTATCTCATTCATGCTCACACCTTGGAGCACAAGACCCGCTGCCTTATGAACCTGCTTAACCTGAACAGGGTCCGGTTCAACCTTCCATCCACCAGAACTATCCTGCACGGGCTTATAGCCCCAGGAGGGCACAGCGCCCCGGTACTTGCCACTAATAATGCGGTGGTGTTGGTCTGCTCCAGTACGCTCCCTAATCGCAGCAAGTTCAACTTCGGCAAATGAGCCCACAAGCATCGCCATAATCCGGCCCATATCAGTAGTGGTGTCAATATGGCTTTCGGTAGCGGACTTTAGATAAACGTCTCTCTGCTCACACCAGCCCATTAAGGTAGAAAGCTGGGTCATACTACGCACCAGGCGGTCTAGTCTCCAGAAGACAATTACATCAAACTCATGGGAGCGGCCAGGGTCATTATCTTTGCCAGAGCCCAACCATGAGCCCAGCTCCGGGCGCTCAAACGGGGTAGTAGCACCAGCGCTTACGTTAAGGTCACTAGCAACACCGACCACTTCCCAGCCCATTCGCTGACACAGTTCCCTGCACTCCTGCTCTTGCCTCTCCGGAGAAGAAGAGGCCTCCATTAGGCGGGAAATACGTACTACTACCAGTGCTTTCAGTTTATTATCCATCATGGTAAAAATCTTAGTCTATCGAATATGCCATGGGATCTCTGGCGGCCGCAGCGCTTGCCGGGGTGCTCTACATGGTCATCAACGGCGGCGGGGTGGTCGATGCCATCGAGGGCATCATTACCGACGCCCTCTCGAATACCCCGAGCTAGCGCCGCTCTCTCACCACGGCCGGTGGGCCCAGCCTGCCGGCAGAAAGGAGGAATGATGCACAGGGTATTTGATGACGATGGCTCCGTGACCATCGAGGCCGCCTTGGCTTTAAGCTCCCTGGTCTTGGTCGCGGCGGGAATCGTGGGTGCCATTGCCACGCTGGCATCCTATATCGCCGCGGTGGACATAGCGGGCGCGGCCGCGCGTTCGCACGCCATCGGCGTCGAATACCATCCCCCGCGCGAGGATGCCCAGGTTAGCGTGGAAGAAAGCGGTGGGTTGGTGAGGGCGTCGGTAAGCGTCGATGCCCCCGTCGGCACCATGCGCTCTGAGGCGGTATTTCCGGCCGAGGTGGGCGGAAATGAGTAGGCCGCAGCGCTGCGGCGAGGAAGGCTATGCCACCATTGCCGCGGCCGGCATCATCGTCGCCATCGTGAGCTTGCTGCTTATCGTGACGGCAGTGGGCTCGCGGGTGGCCGCGCGACACGAGGCTCAGGTGGCGGCCGACCTCGCGGCGGTTGCCGGTGCCTGGGCCCTCGCTACGGGTGAAGACGCTTGCACCGCCGCGCGCGATACCGCCGCGCTTAACGACGCCACCTTAGAAACCTGCACCGAATCCGGCCGCGACGTCATCGTCACCGCTGCGGTCCGTGGCCGGTCCACTCAAGCGAAGGCGGGGCCGGTATGAGCTGGCAGGAAGCAGTAGTGCGCCTTATCCCCACCGCAGTGGCAGCCGTAGCAGGCTTCATTGCTTGGCGGGAATATCGCCGAAAGGTACGCGAAGAAATCAAATCGGATCATAGGCGGGAACAAGATAGATGGTGGGGAATTGTGCAGTGGTGTATCGATAAGACTGACTCGGCGGAAAGCGCCGAAAAAATTACTGGATGGTATTTTCTCCCCACAATTCTGGGATTATTATCGGACGTTGAAGGAGATTCCCCTTTTATCGACACACTGTGGGATTTTGCCCAAGAGTTTAAAGAGGGTGAGCTCGACAAATCTGCCCCGAAAGAAGAAAGAGGCGATGCTCCATGAGGCATCCGCAAGGCTCGCCTTTTTACGAGCCGAATCCGGAAGTGCGGCGCACTCGCGCACGTGCAGCGGCGGAAATTCAGCGCATAATTTTGGAGCGGTTCCCTCATCGGCGTGAGGAGCTATTGCAGCGCAGCGCCGACTATGAATACGCGCGGGCGCAGCGAGTAAATGAAGAAAAAGGCAAAACCGCTTAAGTTGAGGCTAGCCCTGCGTCATGGTGACCAGCGCACCCAGTAGCTTGATGGCGCCATCTTTGCTCAGCGGGTTATTTCCGTTACCGCACTTGGGCGATTGCACGCAGGACGGGCACCCGGATTCACACGGGCAGGAGCGCACCGCCTCGAAGGTGGCCGCGATCCATTCAGGGAAGCGGCGGAAGCCTTCCTCAGCAAAACCGGCGCCGCCGGGGTGGCCGTCGTAGACAAAGACGGTGGGCAGCTGGGTATCGGGGTGCAGCGCGGTGGACACGCCGCCGATGTCCCAGCGGTCGCAGGTGGCGATAAGCGGTAATAGGCCAATGGCGGCGTGCTCGGCCGCGTGTAGGGTGCCGGGCGTATCGGAGGCCGTCACACCCATGGCGGAAAGCGCCATTGGGTCGATGGTGTAGGCCACCGCCCGGGTGACCAGGCGTTGTTCGGGGAGATCGAGGGGGATATCGTCGCCAATGGTGCCGTCGGCAAGCCGCACCTGGTAGCCGGTGACGCGGTCGGTGACCTCCACCTCCACGTCCGCCACCCACAGTCCTGGGGAGTAATTGACCAGGTTATCGGCCTCGCGCAGGATGCGGATATCCGTGGTGGAGCGCGGAGTCGTGGAATAGTCCGGGGCCTCGGGCCGGGCCAGGGCCAGGTAATCGCTGAGGATGAGCTCCTCGATGACAAAGCTTTCGCCCTGGTGCAGGTACACCGCGCCGGGGTGGACCTGGCTGGTAGCGCGGGCGGCGTCGATGGTGCCGAGCAGGCGGCCGTCGGAGGAATCCACGATCATGACTTCCTCGCCCGCCCCGCCGCGCAGCGACACCGCGGTATGTGCCGTTTCGGGCGAGAGTTCCTCCGGCGCATGGGCGGGGATGGGCACGGCGAACCAGCCGCGCTCGCGGCGGCGCAGCAGGCCAGATTCGGCCAGCTGGTGGACCACATCCTGCGCGCCCCAGGCGGCAATCGTGGCATCATCCAGCGGCTTTTCCACCGCGGCGCAATAGACGTGGCCGAAGAGGATATAGGGATTGGCCGGGTTGAATACGCTGGCCTCCACTGGCCGACCCAGCAGGGCCTCGGGGTGGTGGACTAAGTAGGTATCCATCGGCTCATCGCGGGCGATGAGCACCACGAGCGAGCCCTGCCCGCGGCGGCCGGCGCGCCCGGCCTGCTGCCAAAAGCTCGCGACGGTCCCCGGGAAGCCGGCCGTGACCACAGCATCGAGCCCACCGACGTCGATACCCAGCTCGAGGGCGGAGGTGGTGGCGACGCCGAGCAAGGAGGCGTCGTCAAGCGCGCGCTCCAATTTGCGGCGGTCCTCGGCCAGGTAACCGGCGCGGTAGGCGGCGATGCGCTGGGCAAAATCGGGCCGGCCGAGACTACCGGAGAGCGCCTCGGCCGCGCGCATGGCTACCACCTCGGCCGAGCGGCGCGAACGCACAAAGGTCATGGTGCGCGCGCCCTCGGCGATGAAGGAGGCCATCATCTCGGCCGCCTCGGTGGTGGCGGCGCGGCGTACCGGCGCCCCGTGCTCGCCCTCGGCACCCTCGATAAACCCCGGCTCCCACAGCGCCACGGTCCGCGCGCCGGTAGGGGCGGTGTCCTCCGTAATCGCGCGGGCGGGCCGGCCGGTAAGGCGCTGCGCATGCCGGCCCGGGTCCTTCATAGTGGCCGAGGCATAAATTACCGTCGGCCTTGAGCCATAGTGCGCGCACAGGCGCAGCAGGCGCCGCAACACCAGCGCCACGTTCGCGCCAAATACGCCCCGGTAGGAATGGCATTCATCGATGACGATGAACTCCAGGTGCCGCAGCAGCCGCGCCCACCGCGCGTGCGCCGCCAGCAGCGACATATGCACCATATCCGGGTTGGAGAAAATGAACCGCGAATGATCGCGCACGCCCGCGCGGGATTCCTGCGGCGTATCACCGTCATAAGGCGAGGGCACCACGCCCTTGAGCGCCGGAATGCCCCGGCACAGCTCGAGCACCGCCTGCAGCTGGTCCGACCCCAGCGCCTTGGTGGGGGTGAGGTACAGCGCGCAGGTGGTCGGCTCCTGCGCCAGCCGGCTCAGTATGGGCAGCTGGTAGCCCAGGGACTTACCCGAGGACGTACCGGTAGAAATCACCGCATCCTCGCCGGCCCAGGCCGCCTGCGCCAGCTCCGCTTGGTGGCTATACAGCTTGCCGACGCCCCCTTC
>ERZ1031149.116-NODE-116-length-16565-cov-33.978680_pt1 | contig 16565 bp, 18 predicted proteins | sample MGYA00518223_ERZ1031149 | MGnify/ENA primary metagenome ERZ1031149 (study PRJEB33718, sample SAMN03159768) | human skin metagenome | collected 2014-05-20 | study: EMG produced TPA metagenomics assembly of the PRJNA266117 data set (Human skin bacterial metagenome...
GCAACAAGGAGGCCCTGCGCAAGGGCGAGGAGCCGACCGAGGCATTTGCTACCTCTCAGCTCAAGGGCTACGAGGGTCCGTTCGTTGGTGTCTCTGACTTCACCACCGAGCTGCAGGAGCAGATTCGCCCTTACGTCCCGGGAACCTATATCACCTTGGGTGCGGATGGCTTCGGCTTCTCCGATACTCGCGAGGGTGCACGTCGCTACTTCAACATCGATGCCGAGTCCATCGTCGTCGCTGTACTCGATGGGCTTGCTCGTGAGGGCAAGATTGAGCGCTCCGTCGTTGAGAAGGCTGCCAAGGACCTTAAGCTGGATGATCCGACCTCAACCACGCACATTGAGGACTAGCTTATTCCTTCGCGCGGGCTAGACCCGTGCCCCGCGCTACTGAAAAGGCGCCGCTGGCCGTACCGCCGCGGCGCCTTTTGCGTGACCTACGACGTCGCCTGCGAAAGGGGCATGAGCCCGGCCAACCTTACTGGCGGCCGACCGAGATGGCGTCGAGGACGCGGCCAAGCGCCTCGGAGATAGCTCCTGGCTCTTCCAGAATCACCATGTGCCCGGAACCTTTAGCGGTATGCAGATCAGCGGCGGGCCAATGCTGGCACAACACTTCGGATTGCGAACGCGGGGTAACGATATCAGCGGTGCCCAACACTACTTCACCGTGGAGCTTCGCTAGCCTTTCAGCAGCGCCGTATTCGGCGTGCTCCAAAAGGTCGTCGAAGAAGCCGGAGTAGGAGGCCAAGGGGGTATCGAGAAGCATGGCAACGTGAAATTGCAACTTCTCCATCTGGGGAAAGCCCGCCAAGGTCGCCGCAAAAAGCGGGGCAATGAAGCGGGCAACCTCAAAGCGAGCGTTATCAACACGCCCGGGCAAGCGCAGACACAGGCGGTAGAGCGAGTGCAGGGACTTGGATTGCAAAATCTGCGCTACGCCCTTGGCCGCAAAGCGGCGCATAGAAGTAGAAATCAGCAGCGCTCCCTTTATGCGCTCATAAATCTCGGCAGGTGCTCGGCGGATGAGGTTTAAGGCAACCATGCCGCCTAAAGAATGGCCCACGATGGCCAGGCTGCCGCGGGGAGCGCGCTCGCGGATGACGGCGAGGACGTCGTCGGCAGCCGCATCGATGGTGCACTCCTCAGGGCCGACCGTGGTGGACTGGCCGTGGCCGCGAAGGTCTACTAGAAGCGCGCGGGCATTGCGATCGCGCAGGTAATTGGCTTGATCATAATAGGATTCCGCGGATAGGCAGTAGCCGTGGATAAAGACCACCGTCACCGAGGCGTCTTCGCGCCCGACTTCGTACCACGCAATATCGAGGCCATCGTGGTCCACCGTGCCGGAAGCGCTGATCTGGGTAAGGCCAGGCTCCGTAGAGGGGTCGTGCAATCCGCCATAGAGTTTTTCTAGTTCAGCGCGGTGCGTGGGGCGCAATCGTTTGAGCCAACTACGCGCGACAATGGAAGAACGTTTTCTCAATGCCATAACGGGATCAATACTAGACTGGTGGTTATGGCAAACGACCTCAGCGCCCAATTGCAGGCAAAGTTCAACGCGAGCGCGCCGGAAAAGGAGCCGGAGCGAGATACGCTCGGCCAGCTCATCGCGCTTATCAGCAAGGTCACCGGTACCGAGGAAGACCTGAGCCGGGATACGCGCCTGAAGGATATCGGCGTGGAGTCGCTGGATCTGGTGGAGCTAACCGTGCGCGCGGAAGAGACCTTCCAAGTGCGATTTTCTGAGGAAACGATGCTCAACTGCGAAACCATCGGCGATATTGCCGAGTATGTGGAGGACCACCAATGATTTCTTATCTATCCGATATGGACGGCGTACTGATCAAAGAAGGCGAGATGATCCCTGGCGCCGATAAATTTATCCAAGCGCTCAAGGATAATGACATCGAGTACATGGTGCTGACCAATAACTCCATGTCCACCCCACGGGATCTGTCCGCCCGCCTGCGCAATACCGGCTTGGATATTCCTGCCGAGCGCATCTGGACCTCCGCCACCGCCACCGCGAATTTTCTTTCCAGCCAGGTAAGCTCGAGCAAGGCCTATGTGGTGGGTGAATCCGGCCTTACCACCGCCATGCACGAAGCTGGGTGGATCCTTACCAACGATGACCCTGATTTTGTGGTGCTTGGTGAGACCCGCACCTATTCTTTTGAGGCCATCACGAACGCGATTAACCTCATCCGCAATGGTGCTCGTTTTATCGCCACCAACCCAGATGTCACCGGCCCTGCCCCAGAAGGAGTATTGCCGGCCACCGGCGCCGTGGCTGCACTGATTACCGCCGCCACCAACCGCGAGCCTTATTACGTGGGCAAGCCCAACCCGGTCATGATGCGCTCGGCGCTCAATCATATCGGCGCTCACTCGGAGCACACGGTGATGATTGGTGACCGCATGGATACAGACGTTAAGGCCGGACTCGAGGCCGGCATGCGCACAGTTTTGGTGCGCTCCGGCATCTCCGATGACCGAGAGATTTCTCGCTACCCCTACCGCCCTTCTGCCGTGCTGAAATCTGTGGCCGAACTGCCGGACAAAATCTTTGATCCCTTCGCAGAGGAGGAATAGGCCGCCCTCAACCGGCCCTACTTATGGCAGAAGGAAAAGGGAGGGTGGACCAGCAGCTGTTGGTCCACCCTCCCTGTGCTTTCTACGGCAGGCGCACGGCAGCAGTAAAGCCGTGGCGCTGCGCAAGGTAGCGCACGACGCAGTCCAGCGCATCTAGCTCTTCGCGGGTGCCGGTCAGCACCTGGTGGCAGCCAATACCGCTGCCTGAGTGGGCACAGGCTTTGCCGCCTCGAGCAAGCGCCGCGACAGAAAGCCCATCCCGGAACCAGCGAGTGCACCACTGAGCGGTCAGTGGGTCATCACCCGGAATGATAAATTCCGACTCGGTACGGATGCACCGATCCATGGCGCGTTCAATCTCCGAGCGCAGCGAGCGCGGCATCCCGGAAATCTTGAGCACACCGGTAACCACGGTGGCACCACCATTGACGGAGGGCCACGCGGAGGTGGAGGCCGGCTGTTCAACCGGCGCAGGGTTAACGCACGTATTCATAGCCGATTCTCCCTCGACATAGACCACCACCGCGCCAAGCATGCCGGCCCGGCGCGATGCAAGACGAGCTTCGTCTTCCCCAACGAACTGCCTGATGCGTCTGCACACAATTTTCCTGTGCCACACCTTCCCCTACAACCCTCAACTTTCACTTCAACCCCCGTTTACTAAACCTCAACCCCAGGTACAGGCTGGGACTAAAGTTGCAGGTGAAACCATTGTTATAAATGTGAAAGCTGGTGTTTTCTGTAAACCATTTAGACCCGCTCTGCCCCATTCAACAGATGTCCTGCTCATGCGCGTAAAATCCTATTAGCTTTAACCGCAACCGCCGCCTTCTGCAGTCACGCCGCGATTTGACGCGATAAGGCTCCACCGCACACAACTCTCCGATTTTTCTCGCTCCCGCGGGGGAGTTTTCCACCTCGCCACTTCCCCCAATGGAAGGCTCGAGACATGAGCTAGCGCACGGGAGGCGCTAGCTCCGCCGCACCCGGCAGATCATAAGGAGTTCCAGATTGCGGTATTCGCATCGTGCCAGAGCGGCTTACACCATTCACCAAAGTCGCGGTTCGTAAGCGCCACCATGGCATAGTCGCCTGCCACCCAGAGGTAGGTGCCGGACATGCCGAAGTGACCGGCGGCGTCCACAGGCAGGGCGCCCATCCAGTGGTCTTTGTTGCCATGGATTTCAAAGCCCAGGCCCCAAGTGCAATCCTTAAAGCTGCCATAACCCGGAACGATGCCGCGCAACCCGCCGAAGTGCACGCGGCGCATATCGGCCACGGTAGAGGGGTGCAGCAACTGCGGGTTCTGGACTTCCGCGGCAAAAGCCGCGAGATCCTCCACTGTGGAAACCAAACCATGGCCGGCCGAGCCTTCGAGCCGGGTGAACTCCATGCCCAGCGGAGCCAATATGCCTTCGCGCAGGTACTCGGCAAAGTCCATGCCCGTTGCCTCAGCAACGATATCCGCGGCCCATTCATAGCCGGCCGAAGAATAAATGCGGCGCTCGCCCACCGGCTTTTGTGGCTCCCGCGAGTCGAAGGAGATACCGGAGGCGTGTGCTAAGAGGTGCTCCAACGTCGAGCCTTCTGGGTCGGCAGGCTGCTGCAGCTCCACCGCACCTTCCTCCACGGCCATCATCACCGCATAAGCAGCCACCAGCTTGGTTATTGACGCCACCGGAAACTCGCGGGCGGTATCCCCTACCGTTTCTATGACCTCGCCGCGGTACAGCAGGGCTCCAGCCACCGTGTCCGCGGGCCACTGGCTAATTTGGCTAAATTCACTCATGCCCACCAGCCTACTGAGGCAGGCCCGTCATTGGGCCGCAGCATAAAGGCGTGGGTACGGAAGTAAACCGCCAGTTAAGACAAAAAGAACTCTTTATGGAATTGGATTGAAACACTTGCGTCCGCATTAAACATGACAAAGCTTTAAGGCATGCCTAATAATTCTCAGAATCAGACCGAGTCCGCTCGCGGCCACGTCAACCGCCGCCGCTTCCTTCAGACCTCTGGTACCGCCGGTGCCGCCATCGCCCTATCCACCGCCGCCGCCAACTCCGCCCACGCACAAAGCAGCCTATCCCCGCGCGTAGAGCAGCACATGGTGGAGCCGAAATTGGGCGAGCGCCCCTTCCTCCACGGGGTGGCCTCCGGTGATCCGATTCCAGATTCTGTCATCTTGTGGACCCGTGTAACCCCGGATGCCGATGCCATGCCGGGCTCCGGGCTGGGTGAGGCCACCCGGGTGGAGTGGGAAATTGCTAAGGATGAGGGCTTTGGGGACGTCGTCAAGCAGGGCGAAGTGACCACCGATGCCAACCAGGACCACACCGTGCACGTGGACCCGCACGGCCTGGAGCCGGAGACTGTATACTTCTTTCGCTTTAAAGCACAGGATAAGTACTCGCCCGTCGGCCGCACCAAGACCGCTCCAGCACTGAGCGCCTCCCCGGAAGAGCTCACCTTCGGCGTGGCTAGCTGCGCCAATTGGGAGTCCGGATTCTTCAACGCTTATGGCGATATTGCGCAGCGCGGTCGCGCGGATCAGTTGGATTATATGATTTTCTTGGGCGACTATATCTACGAGTACCCGCAGCGCGAGTACGCCGGTAATGGCCCGGTGCGCCTGCACCACCCTGCGCACGAGATTATCTCGCTGGAGGATTACCGCATCCGCTTCGGCCGCTACCGCACCGATGAGAACCTGCAGGCCGCTCACGGTGCGCTGCCGTGGGTCGTGGTGTGGGATGACCACGAGGTGGCCAACGATAACTGGCGCGAGGGCGCCGAGAACCACACCGAAGGCGAGGAAGGAGCCTTCCTGGACCGCCGCAAGGCCGCGATGCAGGCCTACTTTGAGTGGATGCCGGTGCGCGCGACCAACCCATCCGAGCAGGGCCACCTCTACCGCAGCCTGACCTTCGGCGATCTGGTGGAGCTAACCATGATGGATCTGCGCACCTACCGCGATGAGCAGGTGCGCTTTGGCCCGCGCAAGATGGCTGCAGAGGGCCGCACGATGCTCGGATCTGAGCAGTACAACTGGCTGCTCAATAAGATTGAGACCTCTTCTGCCAAGTGGAATATGCTGGGCAATTCCGTCATGTTCTCCCCTATGAACCTGGCTACCCTGCAACAAGATGACAAGACCAAGCCGGTCTCTTCCTCACTGTCGTCCAATATCACCGGCATTCCAGTCAACGGCGACCAGTGGGATGGCTACTCTGCAGAGCGCCGCTTGCTTATCGACGCCCTCTCTAAGCACGACTCCCACACCCTCTTTGTCACCGGCGATATCCACTCCGAGTGGGCGCACAATATCAGCAAGGATGGCCGCATCTTCGGCGCCGAGATGGTCTGCGCCTCGGTTTCTGCGCCCAACGTGAACGAGCAGCTGAAGCTGCCGGAGGGCAATGAGCTATCCAAGCTAGCCGAGCGCTACTTGATGGGCGCCAACCCACACACCCGCCACGTGGATCTGGACCACCACGGCTACAGCTTCGTCACCGTGCGCCCGGATTCGGCGGAAATGCACTGGTTGCGCGTAGATAACCTGCTCACCGCCAAGTCCCCGGTGCGCGAGGCCGTGACCATGACCTGGCGCCCGGGTGAGGGCTACAGCAAATAGTTGTAAGTTCTGTCACATGACAGGTACTCGGTGTTAACGAACGAGTAGTACACCTTCGATAGAGATAGTGAAAGACCCTCTCTGGGGAATTTCACTACCTATCACTCGCCCGCCTTTCGGGCCCCCTTTGGTGCCGCGGATTCTTCCCTAGTCCGCGGCATACTCATAGTCGATGTATCCGCGCTCGCCGCCCAGGTAGAACGTATCCTGGTCCGGCTCGTTAAGCTCGAGGCCTTCGCGCCAGCGGCGCACCAGATCCGGGTTGGCGATGAGCTGGCGGCCCACCACTGCGGCATCCACGTAATCCAGCTCGATTTCGCGCTGCGCATCCTCCTTGGAGGTCACCGTGGGGAAACCATCATTCATTAGCACCTTGGTCACCCCGTTGGCGCGCGCTCTATTGGCCAGCTGCGCGATAAGCTCGCTTTCCGGCTCGCCATGCAGTAGCGACACGTAGGCCAGGTTCAGCGGTGCCAAGGCATCGAGCAGGCCGCCGTAGGTGGCCAGCATGTCTTCTTGGTCATCCTCGATGACGCCCTGGACATTGTGCGCCGGCGAGAAACGAACGCCCACGCGGTCGGCGCCGATTTCCTCTACTACGGCGCGAATGACCATCTCCGGCAGGCGCCAGCGATTTTCCGGGCTGCCGCCAAACTCATCGTCGCGCTTATTAGACGAAGCCGCCATGAACTCATGCAGCAGGTAGCCATTCGCGTTATGGATTTCCACCCCGTCGACGCCGGCATCGATAGCCCGGCGCGCGCCCTGGCGGAATTCGTCCACGATACGCGGCAGCTCTTCCTTCTTCAGCTCGCGCGGCAGTGGCGCGTCCATCTTGCCGGAAAAGCCGCGTACGGTCCCGCCCCAGTCAAAAGAACTGGGAGCCTCTGGGTTCGCGCCATCGATCAGATCTGGGTGGCTGGTGCGGCCGCCGTGCATGATCTGCATTAATAAGGTGCCGCCAGCCTCGTGCACGCGGTCTGCCACCGCACGCCAACCTTCTGCCTGCTCCTCTGTAGCAATACCGGCCTGGCCCGGGAAGGAGCGGTTAGTCCATGCCGGAAACGTTCCCTCCGTAACCACCAAACCAGCCGTAGCGCGCTGCGAGTAGTACTGCTGGTGCAGCTCGGTAGGCACACCGCTTTCACCGGCGCGCTGACGAGTCAGCGCCGCCATCGTCACGCGGTTATCTAGCTTGTATCGGCCAAGTTCCAGTGGTTCGAATAGTGAAGTCATGCCCAGCGCAACGCGCGGCCAAAGCGCACTATTTCATCTCCGCCAATACAGATCATTTATGCACGTCAGAAGCACCGCGAAAATGTTGAAGTCTTCCCCGTACACCTCGCCAACCCCCTTTAATATTCCCCATGCTCAAACGCGCCTCTGCCTTCATTCTCGCCGCCTTGTCCACTACCGGCCTTAGCGCCTGCGGCTCCAGTGATGAACAAGCTTCTACTGCTGCGGAACCAGTATTTAGCCAGCAGCAAGAATCCGACGCGCCCACTACGGTCACCAAGACCATAGACAATAACGAAAGCGCGGGCAATGAAGATGATGAGGTAAGCAGGCCCGAAGCCGGGCACCAAGAGCAGGCACCCGCACCAGAGACGGGAAATCACAACATCAACGCTGGACAGATAGGCGGCAAGTGCGGCTACACCAACCAAGGCGATAGCATCCATGCGGGTGAGCACACCTCGTGCGAGTTCACCAGTGCGATTTTTGATGAAGCCATCACCCATACATTTACCTATACGCACCGCAACAAGATGGTCAATGGCTCTTATAACACCCGCATTTCTGCGACGAGCCCGCAGACCAAGCAGACTTACGATCTATTCTGCGCCATAGGCTCAGATGTGCGCACATTTCATTGTCAGAAGAAAAATGACACTAGCGTCTATGCTAGCTTCACCTCACCCAACAATGAGCGGTGGACGGACCGGCTCGATGTAGAAGGCCAGCCCCACTAGCGAGGCTCCGCCGGAATCTCTGCGCCCGTACTGCCGGCAGTTCCAGAAGCTTGGGTGCCGTCACCGGCATCAGGAGCAGTAGCAGTGCCGTTCCCGGAATCGCTTCCAGAGTTACCTGCACCGTCGGCGGTGCTCGGGGCTGGTGAAGCATTGCCAGTAGCGCCTGCTCCCTGCTCGCCGCCAGCGGGCGTATCGGTAGCGCCAGCGCCTTCGGTGCCCTGCGGGTTGGTGGCCTCAGAAGGAGCCGCGCCTTCCTCGCTTGGCTCGCTCTGTGTGCCGGTTTCGGTGGTTTCTTCGGTAGGTGCGGTGGAGCTGGGGGCTTCGGCAGGCTGCGAGGAGGAGGTTTCCTTACCGCTATTGCGCCAATGCTCGGGCGAGAGCCAGCCAGCGTCGGCATCATCCGGGTTGCTCGAAGCCAGGGTCAAAGCACCGACGACGAACAAGGCAAGAATAAGCCCCGTGGTGGAGCCGCGCACTCGGCCGCCAAAGGTGGCGATCTTTTGGAACTTGGTATTGGTCTCTAAAGAACGCCAGATTCCCTGGGTAGGTTCAGGTTCTTGGTTGTCATCAGACAGGGCGGGCCTTCCGGGGCCAGCGCTATCCGGTCCGGCTTCCTCTTCCGGTTTTGCGTCCAGGCGAGACTCCACCTTGGTTTCCGGGTGGGATTCCTTGCCCGCTGTGGAAGCATCCTTGACGGACTCTTGAGCCGCAACGTTTCCCTCCGGAGGAGTAAGCGGGCGCTGAAGTTCATCCAAATCGGCCACGTTGTAGTGGTCCCAGAACTCCGAGAGCAGCGCCGAGCGAATGGCACGCTCCACCGCCCACTGCCGGGCGGGATTAACGGTAACCAGCACGCGGTAGGTCACGTGCCAGGACTGGCCGGCGGCTTGCGGGGCAACCAACTGGGTGGCCGGCAGCACCTCCAGCTCGCCGTTGACGTCTACGGCAATGGATGGTTCTCGAATGGCCTGCTCGGAGATGGTGCGCACTCGGCGCGTGATCTCCGGTAAGGTCTCGCCTTCTTGCACGGGCACGTCGAAGTTGACCACAGCGCGCGACCATTCTTGGGAATAGTTTGTCACCGCGCCGGCCGAGCTATTGGGCACGGTAACCAACTCGCCGGTAGGCGTGCGCACCTTGGTGGTACGCAAGGTCAGCATCACCACAGTGCCTTCCACGTCGGTCACGCCATCAAAACTGACGTAGTCGCCCACGCCGAATTGCTTTTCCGAAAGGATGAAAAAGCCAGAAAGAAAATCCGCAATGATGGACTGGGCACCAAAGCCCACGGCGGCCGAAACTATCGTCGCCGGCACTGCCGCGCCTACTGCGGGCACGCCGATATTGGTCAGGGCGGCCCAAATGATAAGGAAGTACGCGATGGCCTGCACGATGTAGACCAGCGCGCCGGTCAGCGCCAGGCGCGCCTTGGTGGATTCTTCATCTTCATCGAGGCGGCGCTCTATGATGCGGATCGCCAGCCTGCCGATGCGCGGGATCAAAATGCCTATGAGCAGCAGCGCGATAAGCGGTAAGCCGTGGTCCACGAAGATGCTCCACAGCTCGTAGAAGTAATACTTCAGGTTCATGCCTCTACCGTAGGCCGCGGAGCTGAAAACTGGATGCCAGTTCACTGCCAGCCACCATGCAAACATTCCCCCTCGCGCGGCCTCTATCTCCCGTATGCCCTGCACAAACTCCTGCAGCCGCCGCCTTGTTTGGCTACGGTATGGGGCATGAAGAAATCATTCCTTATTCCCTTCTTTTCCCTAGCCCTTTTTGCCACCGGTTGCGGCGGCAGCGACGAAACCGCCACCACCATTTCCACGGTGAAAGAAACCGTTACGGAGACGGCCTCTGAAACGAGCTCTACAGAATCCAGCACCGAGGAAACATCCAAAGAAGAAACGACAACGGAAGTAGCAACGACAGAAGCCGCGCAGCACGCCGAACCGCAAACAGAAAATCAGGAAGCCGTGCAACCGGCTACCGAAAACCAGCAGCAGGAAAACACCGCGCAGTACCAATGCGCGGACGGCACCTGGGTGGAGTTTGCCGCGTTGTGCAAGGAATCAAACGCTCAACCGCCAGTACAAGCGCCCAATGGGCCGAGCGCGGAATGTCCGGCCTACCTGTGCGGCTATGGCAACGATGCCAACGGCAACCGGAATAAGAGCTCCGGAGAATTCCAGACCCAATATGGCTGCGAGCAAGGCTATATCACGGACCCGCAGGTTTGCGGCGCGGTTGGGCGCTAAGCCGCCGCACTAAAGAACCGCGGGGCTAGTCGCGGGAGTCATAGCGCTTCATGAGGCGATCAATGAGTTCATCCGTAAGCTTGTCATCTTCCAAAATGGCATCCAAGAGGCGCTGGGATTCCTCGTGGGAGGATTGTTCCTCTTCGTTATAGGAATCACCGGTGAGGTCCACGCCGAAGTCCGTGTCCTCGCCTTCTGCTACCACTGCGCTGAGCTGATCCACATCGGATTCGAAGGACTCCAGAAATTCGCTGGCCTCCGCCGCAGCTTCTTTGCGCCGCTTACCAGAGCGCACTTCCTTTTCAATGCGCCGCTGCAGCGCTGCCTCCATCTGGCGGTGACGCCAGGAACGCAGCCGGTGCGGCTCGAGGCGACGCCCCACTGCACGGCTTTTATTCTCGGCCTTTTTCGCTAGGACCTTCACCTGTGCGGCGGTGTCATTAATAGGTGCCCAATCCTGGTAGGCCGGCACGCGCCACCCAGCCCAAATGCCCAGCAGCGCCAAGAAGATGGAGACCAACGGCCCAATAATCATGCCTACTGCCATCATGTCGAAATGGTGGCCAACCAGCACAATAATCGCACAAGCCACAGCCGGAATGACTGTTGGCTGGTTATCACCAAAGACGCTCGGCTCGCGCCCCATCACGATGTCACGAATCATCGATCCACCCGTGGCTGTAAACACGCCCATCATGATGCATGGAATAAGCGGCAGGCCGTAGGTAATAGCCTTCACCGCGCCGGTAGCGGCCCACAGGCCGGAAACGACGGCGTCGCCATGCGCCTGCAGATAATCCCAGGTCTTGCCTTTGAAGTAGACAAAGCGGGCGATCAGCGCGCCGGTAAAGGCCAAGTAGAGGTATTCCGGCTGGCTCATTGCCGCGACGGTGCCTCGGTTAATGAGCACGTCGCGCACCATGCCGCCGCCTAGCGACGAGAACATCGCAATGAAGAAAAAGCCGATGATATCGTAGCCGCGCTTGCGCGCCATGGTGCCGCCGATGATTCCCATCAGCAGTACACCACTGATATCGGACCAGCGGTAGAGAGATTCAATGAGCGGATCTACTTCAACCATATGGTTATTAGACTTCACCGCCCGCGCCTGCGCAATCAGCACACCCATATGCGCAGATAAACACAAAAGGCGCCGACACTGCTTGCCGACGCCTCCTTGCTCCCCCTACACCGTGGGGCCAGCGGGGCTCGAACCCGCGACCAACGGATTATGAGTCCGTAGCTCTAACCGACTGAGCTATAGCCCCACGCGGAGCCACCGCCACTAAGGGCGAAGATCCGCTCTCCAAAGAGTAGTCAATAGGGCCCAAAAGACCAATTTGCCCCCTTCCCTTTTGAGTATTTGTACGCTTCCTACCCCCTAGGGGTAGAAATTATTTATGCGCAAACTACTCTCTTCTCTCATTCTCGTCTCTGCTCTCACGCTTACCTCCTGCTCGGATAGCGGTAGTGACAGCTCAAAGACAAGCGACTCGAATAATTCCGCGTCCGATGCACAGGTCGATGCAAAGTCCGTAATTGGAACGTGGAAGCAAGCGGACAGCGCTTCTGAAGATGGCTGGATGGAGGCCAGCATCACCGATGATGTCATCACCATCGAATGGGTCATGGACAACGGCGAAAATCGCATGATCTACTGGATTGGCACTTTTGACGCTCAAGCCGCCGCATCCGGTGAGACCGTAACTTCAAACCGCGATGCCGTTGCCACCGACTCTGAGTGGATGGCCGCTGGGTCCGACAAGAAAGATTTCTCTATCGATGATGACACCTTAACTTTCAAGGTGGCGTTTGAAGATGAGGAATTCACCACACATATGAAGAAGGTGAAGGATGATCCGACAACCGTTAATGAGCTAAAGAGCACAGATTTCAGCCAAACCTTTAAAGATGGAGTCTTGGATGTTCCAGCCGCCAAGTTCGAAATTACCGATCACCGTGTTATTAAGCCCGGTGAGCCTGGCAATGAACTAGGTGAAAAGCCACTTCTCGTCTTTAACTATGACGTAACGAATAAAACGGATGAAACCCTAACCACCACCGACTTTGTCGTGTACTTCACCGCCTTCCAAGACAATGATCCGAATAAGGTAAACGAGCTCGAAGTCGGTGCCTATTTTGATCCTGAAGATTCCGATACTCAGCTTGAAGAGATTAAAAAGGGAGGCACTGTCGCCGGAACAACGGCCTACGAGCTCGATGATCTAACTACGCCTGTGGACCTTGTTGCATCTAAGCCCTACAGCCAAGACGAGATCGGCCGCCAAACTTTCGAGCTTGATTAACTGTCCACGCACAACGGGCGTCTATCTCGCGCTCTAGCTAATGGAAAAAGCGAAGCCCGCCGAGATACAAGGCCTAAAGTGAAATCGAGCCTATTTCTCCCTAACACAGGCTGTACTTGACGGACCTTGCCGTCCTTTCCACTTGGCTTAACCCAGCCTTTGGCATTGCGCTGATTCTGCCTGGTTTGGTGCCGCACTTCTTCACCGGCGGTGCAGCAGGCATTTATGGCAATGCCACCGGCGGCCGCCGCGGCGCTGCATTAGGTGCCTTTGTTAATGGCCTCATCATTACCTTCCTGCCGGCATTCCTCCTCGGTGTCCTTGGTTCCTTCGGCTCCGCGAATACCACTTTCGGCGATGCTGACTTTGGCTGGCTCGGCCTGCTGCTGGGCTGGTCCATCCATGCCGATGGCGCCCTGGGCCTCGTCTTCATCGCCCTCATCGCGCTGGCCATTTTGGCCTTGGGGTGGGTGTGCCAGCGCAAGCTTGTCGACGCCCACTGGGACCCCACTCCCCACCGTCCTTCCCCCATCAGCAACGCCGATGCCGCCGCAACCAGCGGTGCAACCGGCGCGGCCACTTCCTCCGGGACAGCCAAGAAGTATCCGAAGGTGCTCCAGTTCCACCAGCCCGCATAGATCACTAGCCGCGCGCAACTCCCCGAAGGGCGCTACAGTATCCCTATGCAGCGCCCTTCCCTGTTCCCTCTCGCGTCCGTCCTCCTCGCTACCGGTCTTGCGCTAAGCGCCTGCGGTTCCGGTTCAGACTCCGGCTCTGATTCCGCCCCGGCAGAAGAGCCAGCCTTCGCTACCGCACAGGACAACAACTCCGCGGCTGATGAAGCCGAAAAGAAGACCAGCGCCAAAAAGAAGACGGAGTCCCGCCGTACCGAGACTGTCACCGAAGTAGCAGAGCCAGAGCAGCCTGCCCCACCAGCTGGTGGAAACCACAACATCAATGTAGGCCAGATTGGCGGCTACTGCGGTACATCTTCATCAGGCGATTCCATCGACGCCGGCGATGCGACTTCCTGCGAATTCGCCGCCGCGGTCTTTGACGCCGCGATGCAGGCCAGCTATACTCGGCGCTCAAAAAGCCCCACGGTGACAGCGACATACCACGCGGATGTCACGGCCAGCAGCCCAGTGACCAAGCAGTCTTATAACTTGGACTGCCACATGGGCAGCGATCAGAGAAACTTAACGTGCGAAAAGCCCGGAGATAATACGGTTCGCGCCTCATTCGAAACCGCAGATAGAAGCGTGTGGACTAAGCGCGTTGCCACCACGAACTAAGCCCCTACCTCACAAAGTCTTCTTCGGACGGCCACGGTAGCTCCACATCGATGGGAGTAGCGGCAAGGATATCGAGAGACTCTTTAAATTCCACTAGGTCGAGGCCTAACTTCTCATAGGCTTCGACCATTGCTTCGGGGATGCACTCGGCGCGGGAGCGCAGGGCGTCGCCGTCGGCGGTGAGACTAGCGAGGGTGCGGCGCTCGTCGGCGGGATCACGGCGCCGCTCCACAAACCCCTGCTTTTCTAGGCGCTTAAGCAGCGGAGTGAGCGTGCCGCTATCCAAACCTAGGCGGGAATCAATGAATTTAAGTGGCACCGGTTCGTCGGCCTCCCACAGCACCAACATGACCAGGTACTGGGGGTAGGTCAGCCCCAGCTCATCGAGGAGTGGCCGATAGGAACGCACTACCGCCCTACTCGCACGGTAAATCGAGAAGCACAGCTGACTATCGAGAGAAAGGTAATCAGTGGGCGCGTCATTCATAGCCAAAAGTATAGACGCCAAGAAAACATTGCCCACAATTTAATGGTGTACAATCAAAAGTGGATATTGAAACCGGATTGTGAAATCGAAAGGAGCAATCATGGACGCCATGTACACCACCGAGGCACTAGCCACCGGAGCAGGCCGCAACGGCCACGCCACCGTCAAGGACTCTGACCTCGACTTCACCCTTGCCATCCCGAAGGAAATGGGCGGCAGCGGCGAAGGCGCCAACCCGGAGCAGCTTTTTGCCGCCGGCTACGCCGCCTGCTTCCACTCCGCGCTGCAGGCCGTTGCCCGCAACCAGAAGGTCGAGTTGGGTGACTCTGCGGTGGGGGCACGAGTGGGCATCGGAAAGCAGGGCGAAGGCTTCCAGCTCGCAGTGGACCTGGAGGTTTCCATCCCAGCTCAAGACAAGGCCACAGCCCAGCAGCTTGCCGACGCCGCCCACCAGGTCTGCCCCTACTCCAATGCGACCCGGGGCAATATTGAGGTCACCGTCAACGTCGTCGAGGACTAGAATTCTTGCGTACAATCGGCGGACGTACAAAGACCCGATAGAAAAGGAGTCATTATGGACGCCGTATACACCACCGAAGCACTGTCCACCGGAGCAGGCCGCGACGGCCGCGCTGTAGTTAAGGATTCCGATCTGGATTTCACCATGACCGCCCCAAAGGAAATGGGCGGCAGCGGTGAGGGCGCTAACCCGGAGCAGCTTTTCGCTGCCGGTTACGCCGCCTGCTACCACTCCGCACTCAAGGCAGTGGCCAAGGACAAGGGTGTTGACGTGGAGAACTCCTCCGTCGGCGCCCGCGTTAAGCTGGGCAAGAACGACGAGGGCTTCTTCCTCGGCGTTGACCTCGAGGTCACCATCCCAGGCGTTGAGGATGACAAGGCACAGGAGCTTGCCGACGCCGCCCACCAGATGTGCCCTTACTCCAAGGCCACCCGCGGCAACATCGAAGTCAACGTTGGCGTTGCGCAGGACTAATTTCTAGTCCTCTCCCCCACCCACGCCGCGCCATCACGCGCCGCGTGGGTATTTTTATGCGCTGTGCAACCTTCAGATTGGTATTCTGCTCTGGAAGACAGCTCGGCACTGCGGCCAGTCCAGAACTCTATTGATAAAAACGCGCCCTTTCATCAATAAGCCCGCTTTGGGGGTGAAGCTAAATTATAAAAAGGCGCGTTTTTAACAAATTAGGAGGAACCTCGATGGCAAACTCCTACCACTCTTTAAAGTCCATTTCAGAGCCACCATTGGAACCTCGTCCTTTAGCCGGTTCATACTCGGCGCGCATGTTATCAGTGATGCGAGCGAGGAGCGTCTCTTCCCCAACGTAGCCCGCCGCTCGCTCTCCGACCCCTCGTTACTGCCGCCACACTGCAACTAGTTTAGAGCATTAGGGGTGGATTGCCTCCGGTGATTACTAGGCATACGAAGAAGACATTTTAAGCGCGTGAACTTTTCCGGTGTCATTCAGCCCCGTTTGCTATCAATGCCCAAAGTCCTACTCCCATCAGCACCGCGTAGACTGGAAATATTGACCAAGCCCCTGCAGCTTTCACCCGCTCCCAAGCTCTAGACCAGATAGTCTCATCCGCTAACCTGTAGTCTAAGGAAAACCTCGGAATATTACTTCCCCCTTCTATTACGCGAGCAAATAAAGCACGGAATCTTCGCTCGTTGGAAAGATAGCTAGCATCCAGAAACCAAAAGACACCAGTAGCAATAATCCCTAACCAAGCAATAGCATTTGAATTCTGAATGAAAGAATATCCGTAGGCAGCCGTAGCGACTGGTAGCAACCAGCTCTTCGCTCTCTCAGACGCTTGAGCCATACGAGCAATCACATCCTGCATAAACTGCAGGTGTTGCCTGAAGTCCGCATCACTAGAATCTCCTGTTAAAAAAGGCCTTTCGTTACGAACATCCACCAAAAGATCATCAATCTGCTCGGGTTGCGTCCCCTAACGTGGTGTATCTGTAGCCCGCGGTAAGTCTTGTGCCGGTG
>ERZ1031149.117-NODE-117-length-16433-cov-31.126450_pt1 | contig 16433 bp, 14 predicted proteins | sample MGYA00518223_ERZ1031149 | MGnify/ENA primary metagenome ERZ1031149 (study PRJEB33718, sample SAMN03159768) | human skin metagenome | collected 2014-05-20 | study: EMG produced TPA metagenomics assembly of the PRJNA266117 data set (Human skin bacterial metagenome...
TCGTGGAGTACGAGGGCGGCGTGGAGCTCGACCCGAAGCTCGCCTCCGGCGTGGATGACGCCGACTAATAGCCGGCCAGCTGTCCAAGCGGCTAGCTGGCGGGGCGCAGCATCGGCTGGTGGGGGACTCCCTCGTCATCGAATGGCTCTCCAGTCGGCGTGAAGCCGAAGGAAGCGTAATAGTCCACTAGGCCGGCCTGCGCCTCCAGATAGAGCGGCTGGCCTGGGCGCATGCGCTCGCCAAGGTCTATGGCCGCCTGGAGTAGCTCGCGGCCGAGTCCCGTGCCGCGTGCGGCCGGCGCGAGCGCGAAGCGGCCGATTTGTGCGCCGGTGGTCGGGGCGTTGGTAGGCGTGGCGTCGGAAAGCGCGGTGTCGTCGGCAGGCGCAGCCGGAAAGACGCGGGCCGTGCCGAGTAGCTCGTGGGTGTCCGCGTCCCAGGCCAGCAGGTGCACGGTCTGGGGGTCGGCGTCGGTGGCGTCAATCTCGGCGTACGGGCAGCGCTGCTCGTGCACAAAGACGTCCACCCGCAGCTTGTAGAGCTGGTGGACGTCCAAGGCCGCCAGCTGCCCCAGGGGCGCGGCGGTAATGATATGCGGCATGGATTAGGCCTGTGGACCGGCGTGCTTGACCATCTCGTCCCACTCGACGATCTTGATGCGCTCGCGGCCGTGCGGCTCACCGGCGGCGCGCTCGGCGGCATCCAGGCGGTGCCAGCCTTCCCAGGTGGTCACGGCGATATCGCGGGAGGCCAGGAAGTCCAGGATATCCTGCGGATCGCGCTTGGTGGCAGGCTCCAAGTCGCCCGCCTTGTAATCGGCGATGAGCATGGTGGTGGTGTCCTTGGCATCGGACTTGGTATTGCCAATCAGGCCCACCGGGCCGCGCTTAATCCAGCCGGTGGTGTAGAGGCCAGGCAGCTTTTCGCCGTCGACATTGGCCAGCACATGGCCGCCGTCGTTTGGCATGGTGGCCTTGGTCTCATCGAAGGGTACGCCGTCGACGGACTGAGGGTGGTAGCCCACCGCGCGGTAGACGGCCTGGACCGGCCACTCGGTGAACTTGCCGGTACCGGTTACGGTGCCATCGCCATTGAGCTCGGTGCGCTCGGTCTTGATGGCGGTGACGTGGCCGTCCTCGCCCAATACCTCTACCGGGGACTCGAAGAAATGGATGTAGAGCTTGTGCGGGGCATCGCCCGGCTCGCGCATGGCATAAGACTCGAGGGTCTGGCACACCAGGTCGGTGGACTTGGCGGCGCGGCGGGCCTCTTCGGAGGCGGCGTCATACTCGATGTCCTCGGGGTTGACAATGACCTCAATGGTCGGGGACTCGTCTAGCTCCTTGAGCTCCTTCGGCGTGTACTTGGCCTGTGCCGGGCCGCGGCGGCCGAAGACGTGGACCTCCTTGGCACGGTTTTTCTTCAGCGCTGCGTAGACATTATCCGGGATCTCGGTAACGAGCAGCTCGTCGGCGGTCTTGGCCAAGATGCGAGAGACGTCGAGGGAGACATTGCCCACGCCCACGACGGCGACGGATTCTGCGGAGAGATCCCAGTCGCGCTCGAAGTTGGGGTTGCCGTCATAAAAGCCTACGAACTCGCCCGCGCCGTGATTGCCCTTAAGATCCTCACCGGGGATGCCGATGCGCTTATCGGCGGTGGCGCCGGTGGCGAAGATGATGGCGTCGTAATACTCGCGCATCTCCTCGACGGTGATGTCCTTGCCCACCTCGATATTGCCCAGGAAGCGGATCTCTTCCTTTTCCATAACGTTGTGCAGGGACTGCACAATGCCCTTAATACGCGGGTGATCCGGTGCCACGCCGTAGCGGATCAAACCGAACGGCGTCGGCATCTTTTCAAAAAGATCGATCTGCACATCGAGGTCGGATTTCACTAGAAGGTCAGAGGCGTAAATGCCTGCCGGGCCGGAGCCGACCACGGCGACGCGCACTGGGTTAGTCATGTGCTTAGGGTGTCCTTTCTTTCGTTGTGCTGCATATTCTACGCGGTCACTATGCGATAAAAACCACAGCATTACTAACCCCAGTTTAGGGCGGTCACGATAGGGCATAGGAGGGGGTAAATCGCGTACAGTGGAAGAGTCACCGCGTGTTAATAACTGTGATGGCTGACATGAAGTTATGACACGCGTTAATTGTGTTCAAGTGACCGTGAATGAAAGGTAATTTGCATGTCTGCATCCCATTCCGCAGTTATCAGCACTATCGGCCGTGGCTTTGATGGCCTCGATGTGTCGGCCCTGGCCCAAGACTTGGGGGCGGAGTTCATCCGCCTCGAAGACTTTGATGCCACCGTCGCCGCTGTACTCGCTGAGGCGCCTGCTGCCGAGAACATCGTGGCGCAGGGTACCGGCGATATCGCTTTTGATGCTGAGGTAGCTGCCGCCCTCGGCCTGCCCCTGGCCATCATTTCCCGCGCCTCGCAGCGCACCGGCGAACTGGCCCAGCAGAATGCGGAATCCTTGGGTGCCACCGTCGCTGGCATCTTCACCGATCTGGAGGCGGTTCAGGGCGCACTTTCCTCGCTTGGCGACGTCACCCCGGTCATGTCCGCAGACCTCTTCCAGAAGCAGCTCATTGACCAGGCCCGCGCCGCTGGTTCGCACATCGTGCTGCCAGAGGGCGACGATGACCGCATCCTCGAGGCCGCACATGTGGTGCTGCGCGATAAGGTTGCCAAGCTGACCATCCTGGGCAACGAGGCCGATATCAAGGCCCGCGCCGAAGAGCTCAAGCTCGACCTGGCTGGTGCCGAAATCATCAATCACCTCGAGTCCCCGCTGGCGGAGGAATTCGCCGCCGACTTTGCCGAGCTGCGCAAGAAGAAGGGCGTTACCCTCGAGCAGGCTCGCGAGACGATGCAGGATATCTCCTACTTCGCCACCATGATGGTCCACAAGGGCTTGGCCGATGGCATGGTCTCCGGCGCTGCTCACACCACCGCCCACACCATCAAGCCTTCCTTCCAGATCATCAAGACCAAGCCGAATGCTTCCGTCGTCTCCTCCATCTTCCTGATGGTCATGCGCGGCCGCCTGTGGGCCTTTGGTGACTGCGCTGTTAACCCGAACCCCACCGCCGAGCAGCTGGGTGAGATCGCGATTGTCTCCGCACAGACCGCTTCCCAGTTCGGTATCGACCCGCGCGTGGCCATGCTGTCCTACTCCTCCGGTACTTCCGGTTCCGGCCCCGACGTCGAGCGCGCCGTCGCCGCCGTAGAGGCCGCCAAGAAGCTGGATTCCTCCGTCAAGGTGGATGGCCCGCTGCAGTTCGACGCCGCCTGCGACCCAGGCGTTGCTGCGAAGAAGATGCCGAATTCTGAGGTTGCCGGACAGGCAAATGTCTTCGTCTTCCCGGACTTGGAGGCTGGCAATATTGGCTACAAGACGGCACAGCGTACCGGCGGTGCGCTCGCCGTGGGCCCGATTCTGCAGGGCCTGAACAAGCCGGTTAACGATTTGTCGCGTGGCGCGACCGTTCCGGACATCATCAACACCGTTGCAATCACCGCTATTCAGGCTGGAGAGAAATAAATGTCATACGTTCTGGTCCTTAACTCAGGTTCTTCCTCCGTTAAATTCCAGCTGGTCGATCCCGAGTCCAGCGCCACGGATACCCCGCTGGTTTCTGGCCTAGTCGAGCAGGTCGGCGAGCCCCTCGGCGCCGTCACCGTCAAGACCGGTGGCGAGAAGTACAAGGAAGAGCTGGAAATCCCTACTCACTCCTTCGGCCTTGAGCGCGCTTTTGCCATCATGAGCGAGCACAATGTTGGCCCGACCGACGTGGATGTCATCGCCGTTGGTCACCGTGTTGTTCACGGCGGCCGCCTCTTCTCCGAGCCGCAGCTCATCGTGGACCAGATTGAGTCCATGATTGAAGACCTCATCCCGCTGGCTCCGCTGCACAACCCGGCCAACCTGGACGGCATCCGCGTGGCCCGCAAGATGCTGCCGGATATTCCGCACGTTGCCGTCTTCGATACCGCCTTCTTCAACACCCTGCCGCCGGCAGCCGCGCTGTATGCCATCAATAATGAGGTGGCATCCAAGTACGATATCCGCCGCTACGGCTTCCACGGCACCTCCCACGAGTTCGTCTCCCAGCAGGTGCCAGGTCTCTTGGGCCGCGACCCGATGCACACCCACCAGATCACTCTTCACCTGGGCAACGGTGCTTCTGCAGCGGCTATCCGCAACGGCCGCGCTATCGATACCTCGATGGGCCTTACCCCGTTGGCAGGCCTGGCTATGGGTACTCGTTCCGGTGACATTGATCCGGGTATCATTTTCCACCTCGTCCGCGAGGCGGGCATGAGTGTGGACGAGATTGACACCTTGCTCAATAAGCAATCCGGTGTCAAGGGCATCGCCGGCGTCAATGACTTCCGTACGCTGCGCGAGCGCATTGATAACGAGGACCAGGATGCCTGGCTGGCCTATAATATCTACATCCACCAGCTACGCCGCTTCATCGGTTCTTATATGATTTCCCTCGGCCGCGTTGATGCCATCACCTTCACCGCCGGCGTAGGTGAAAACGATACCGAGGTCCGCCAGGATTCCCTCTACAACCTGGATATGTACGGCATTGACTTTGATAAGGAACGAAACTTGGTGCGTTCCGATGAGCCGCGCATGATTTCTACCGATGACTCCCCAGTCAAGGTATTTGTTGTCCCGACCAATGAGGAGCTGGCTATCGCTCAGAAGTCCGCCGAAATCGCTGCTATGGCGCGTGAGGCTGGCCTCTACAAGTAGAGAATCTCGCGTCCAGCTAGAAGCTGGAATGTGAACGAGAGGCGTGCGATCCACAAGTGGCCGCACGCCTCGTTTTGATCTCTGTACCTATTACAGCAAGCGTTTCGGTTATTGCGTTTATTCTGTAGGGTGAGGGTATGAAGGATTTGCAAAATGACGAGTCAACTCGGGATATCAGCCGAGCAGAAGAGGCCTTATTAAGGCTCAATTCTGTGTTGGAGGTAGAAGATTCACCGGCACCAGTGGATATATTTGTGCAAGGAACCGAGCAAATAGTCCCAATTCCACGAGAGATCGCCGAAACCCTACAGAAAGTTCTCGCCATCGAGGTGGCAGGGAAATCAGTCCGCGTGGTGGCCGAGGAATCCGAATTCACCACGCAACAGGCAGCAGACTATCTCAATGTTTCGCGGCCACACGTTGTAAAGCTCATTGATGAAGGAAGCCTTCCCGGCTACAAAGTTGGTTCTCATCGTCGCGTGAGACTTGCGGATCTGCAGAATTACAAGAATGAAAGAGACACCAGTCAGTGCCGTGCCGTAGCTGAACTGACAGCCTTATCGGAGGACCTGGAGCTTTATTAGTTGGGGTGGTTGACGGTAGTTTATGACCCCAATGTGCTCTACCCGAGCATGCTCCGTGATGTCCTGATAAGGGTGGCTGGTAGCGGTGTATTCCGTGCCCGATGGACGGAGAGAATCCTAGATGAAGTCTTCTTTAACTTGCAGCGCAATCGCCCCTTAAACCCTAAAAATTTATGCCGGACCCGTAGATTGATGTGTTTAGCGGTCGAGGACTGTCTTGTGACTGAATACGAGGAATTAATCGATGACCTATGGTTACCAGATCCGAACGACAGGCATGTCCTAGCGGCAGCAATTAGTTGTGGTGCTCAAAGTATCATTACTGAAAATATAAAAGACTTTCCTTGTTCCATCCTTGATGGTTTTGGCATCAGGCGGCAGAGTGCCGATGAGTTTTTGTGCGAGCTAATCGCTTCCTCGCCCGCGATTGTGCAGCAATCGATTGAGGACGCGGCTGCCGCTTTTCAAAAGCCGCCGCGAAGTGTGGACGAGGTCCTACAGGCATTGTCGTTATCGGGAACGCCGGAGGCAGTCAAAATGCTTCGTTCTTAAATTTTCAAAAGTGTCGTCTGATTCCTACAGTGCAGGATGGCTTAGAGGATTGCCGCTTGTGGGGGCTGTACGTGCCTGTGTAGCGATTAGAAGGTAGTGACGGGCCGGACCTGGTTGGCAAGGTCCACGAGGGCGTAGCGGTGGCGGCTAAATGGTGCCTGGCGGGCGAGGGTACGGAGGGTCTCGGACAGGCCGGTACGCAGGCCGCGCTGGGTGAAGGCGTACTCGAAGAGATCGTTGGGGGAGGCGGCGCGGGAAAGATCCGCGTTGCGCAGGAAGTTCAGGCCAGCGGAAATGACGGCGATCTTGATCTGCAGGAAGCGCGGCTCGTTGGTGGGGACCTCTTCGAGGCGGCGGGCAGCGCGGCGAATGCGGGATTCGGAAAGGTCGTGGACGATGAGCTGGAGGATCGTTGTTAAGCGGGCCATGCGGTAGTGGCGCGAGGCATTGGGAACTTTGTCTAGAACTACGACAGCCACCTCCACCTGGCCTTCGGCGCGCAGCTGGCGGGCGAGGCCAAAAGAGGAGGAGACGGTGGTGGGGTTGGTAGACCACACGATTCCGTAGAGGCGCATGGAGTTAAAACGCAGTGCGGCCGGGTCCTCCGTGATGTGGTTCCAAATTTCGGGTTGACCCTCAAAAGCGGAGTTGGGGAGATCTGCCAGGGTGGAGTGCATATTGGAGCAGGCGCGGGCCACGGTGGGGTCAATGAGAGAAGTATCGATGTAATCGAGCTGCTGCAGAATGAGCTCGTTGATGGCGGCGATGGCGAGCTTGGGGGCCGCCTCGCCTGGCAGGAGGTCGAGGACGGTAGAGAAGTATTTTTGCGCGTCGCGGTAGTCATCGTGAAGCAACTCAGTAATGCCGGCGTACCACTGGAAACGCCAATCTTGGCCAAGGCGGTCTTCGATGGAGCTTAGCCACTGGCGGGCCTGGCCGGTATAGCCCAGGTCAATCATGGAGCGGACCACGCCCAGCGGGATTTCGGCGGAGTGCTCGTACTCGGGCGTCTGCATGGCCTGGCGGAGGGTCTCCAGGGCTTCCTGTGGCTCCGCATAGGATGCACCCTGGAGGAGGCCGGCGCCCACATCGTCGCGGTCCAGCAGCGGGGTGGGCAGCGCGGAGACCACCTCGGGGGCGGTGATTTGGACGGTGCGATCGATGCCGTCGATAAGCTGGTCGGTGCGAAAGACTAGGTGTTTGGTGCCAAAGGTGGTACGTTGCGGCGAAAAGAGCGAGTGCTGGGAAGGGTATTGGAGACCGTCGCGGATGGCAATGACCTCGCGTAAAACCCCGTAGAGCTGGGTGCGCAGCTCTTTGATGGAGGTAAAGCGGTGCTTTGGGTCCGGGTCGGTGGCGCGCTGTAGCAGGCGGTACAGGGAGAGGAAGCGGCGCAGCTCTGGCTCCTCGGTGGGGGTAGGGATGCCGGGCTGATAGACGCCGTCCTCAGTAGGCAGCTTGAGGCAGAGCGCGGCCAGGGTGCGGCCGATGGTGTAGATATCGCTGGCGATGGAGGGCCCTTCGGTGGCTACCTCTGGGGCCTGGTAACCCTTGGTGCCGTAAATATAGCCAAAGGCGCCGATTCCGGAAACCGCTCCCAAATCGATGAGCTTGACCTGGTCCTCGGTGACGATGATGTTATCGGGCTTAAGGTCGTTGTAGACCACCCCGCGCGAATGCAGGTATTCCAGCGCAGGCAGGATTTCCAGGATATAGGCGATGGCGATATCAACAGGCAGGAGTTTATCGGGTTGCTTTTTGCGCCTGCTTCTTAGCGACGGCCCGCCGACGTACTCCATGACAATAAAACCACCGGGCACTCGCTCGTCATCGATGAAGTTGAAAATCTTGACGATACCGGGGTGGGTAATATCCGCGAGGAACTCGCGTTCGGCCACCGCAGCGGCCGTTTCATCGGCCGATTTTTGGGCCTGCATACCTTTGAGAACCACCACTCTTCCGGAGACAAAGTGATCATTGGCCAGGTAAATCCAGCCCATGCCGCCGTGGGCGATAACACCCAAGATTTCGTACTGGCCGGCTACCACGTCACCGGGCTGCAGCTGCGGCGGCGGGATCTTTTTGCCGGCAGTTTTCTCGGCCGGATCGATCAGGGCATCGGTGGGTTCGGACGGGGTGATAAAGGGCAGGCGCACCATGCCATCGGCCACGCGGCGCTCGGTGCGGTGGGTGCCGCGGCGTTCGCGGAAGGTATCGAGTGCGCGGCGCCGCGAGCGCTGTGAGGAGTCCTCTTGGGACTTCTGCGCCCGTTGTTGTTCGCGCCGGGCGCGGATATTGTCTAGGTCCGCCAGCAAGCTGGAGATATGGTCTGGGTCGATGGAACCGTCGCCATCTTTATCCTCGTCCGCGAACGGATCGAAAGCCACAGCAGCGGTGCCGGTTTCCTCTCCGAACTCCTCGTCCGCGAAGGGATCAAAGGCCACGGCCGCGGTTCCTTCTTCGTCCTCGTCCCCAAACGGGTCGAAGGGAACGGCGGCGGTGGCTGGGCCGTCGTCCGAGGGGGCATCGCCAAGCGCATCAGGCTCTTGCGCGGAGTTGGCCGCATTGGTGGGCTGGCGGAAGTCGCGTTGGGTATCGAGGTTTTCGGGCTCGATGTACTCGAGCTCGTCATCGCTGAAGTTCGGGTTATGGCTCATGACTTAGCGTCCTCCTCGATGTACTTGCCGGCCGGCAGTGTGGGCTCTTCCAGGTAGGTGCCCAGCCACTCATTAAAGATTTTGGACCACGTGCCATCGCGGCGAATGCGCTCTAGCGTGGAATTGACTTGGCGCAGTAGCGGGCGGGTGTTGTGCTGCTTGCTGGGGCGGCGCACGGCCACACCGTAATTTTCGGTCTCCAGGGGCTCGCCCACGATCGAGGTATAAGAGTCTTGAGCGGCCATGCCGGAAAGCAGGGCATCATCGACGACGATGCCATCTGCCTGGTTAAGCTGCAGCGCCATGAGACAGTCTCCCCAGGAACGGGTAACCAAGATATCGGCCTTGGGGGCGTGGGCGCGTATGGTCTCCAGCGCGGTGGAACCCCCAACACCGCAAAGGGTTTTTCCGGCGGTATCTTCGATTGATTTCATCCCAGAGCTAGTCAGCACCAACATGCGGGTTTCGGTGCTCATATAGGGGATAGAAAAGGCAACCTCGCGCTCGCGCTCTGGGCTAATGGTCATGGTGCGCACAATCATGTCCACTGTGCCGGCATTGAGGGCATCGACGCGTTCGGAAGATTCCACGAAGCGGAAATCCACCTTATTCGGATCACCGAAAATATCGCGGGCGATTTCGCGGGCTATGTCCATCTCAAAGCCGCGCACATCTCCGGTGGCGGCATCGCGGTAGCTCATCAGGTTATTGGAGCGGTCCACGCCCACGATGAGGCGGCCACGCTTCACGATGTCTGGTACCCGGTCCTTCGCCTTCTTATCGTCCGGCCGGTAGCTTCCCTTGAGCTCTTCATCCTTAGCGCGATGTGGGGAAGTAGAGCCGGCCTTCTCAATTTTTGATCCCTCCGGTAGCGGTGGGCCCGGCCGTGAATCCAGCGCGTGCTTAGCTGGCGCTTCCAGCGGCGGGGTAGAGCGGACGTCGCAAGCGGCAAGCTGCAGCGCGAGGCTCAGGCAGGCGAGCGCAGCTAGGGTGGCGTGTGGGCGGCGCATTAGAGGTACTCCTGCAATCGGGGGCGGATACCAAGCCACACCGCGATAATGGCGCACAGGGTCAGCAGGAAGACGGCCGATGACACCGCAGTCATGGCGGTAAGGCCGCGCTCCAGGTAGCTGCGCATGGCGATGCGAGCCTGGCCGATAAGCTCGGAGAGCTCCCCGTCAAGCTCGTCGAAGGAGCGCGCCGCGGTCATCTCGCCATCTTTGGGTTCAGTGGCTGTTGCTTGATAGATGGCCTCGTCATAGTCGCCGTCCTCCAGCGCACCAATGAGTTTTTCGTGGGTGCCACGCCACTGCTCGGCGGCGGCACGTGCGCTGTGGATGAGCTCTGGGTCGGTGACTTCTACGTCCTCATCGTTGAGGGCCTTTTCATAATCCTCCAGGGCTGTTTCGATGGAGCCAATCGAACTGGAAAAGCGCACCATTGTATCCTCCTTGGAAGAACGCAACACCAGCGCCAGGGTCTCAGAGGTGCGCGCCTGTTGCGCCTCAATCCGCGAAGCCGTCAGCGAATCCCACGGGCGCGAGGCCGTCTCAAAACCTTGGTGGCCGGTGGACCAGGTGGCGAGGTTAGACAGGGCTACCCACGAAATGGCCAGGAACAACAGCACGCTGGCAGTTAAAAAGCCGCGATTAAAACGCCGGCGAGTCTGGCGCCAGAGCCACCATTGGGCCATGGCGAGGAAGAAGAGCGCGGCCAGCAGGCCGGATAGCGGCACCCACTGTGGGGAGGTGAGCTTTTGCTGCTGCTGATTGACCTTCGCGGTGGTCAGCTGGAAAAGCTCGGAGGCGGCCGGCAGGATATGCTCGCGCATCAGCGCAGAGGCATTGGACATATAGGAGTTAGCCACCGCATTGCCCGCCCGGTGATTGGAGCGGGCCTTTTCCACCATCGCGGTGTAGACGGGAAGCTCGCGCTGGATATAGGTCACCAGCTCGCGCACTCGGCCATCATCTTGCGTGGTGCCTAGTACGGATTCGGTGGCCGCGATGGAGGCGGCATCGATGGCCTCACTATAGCGATTGTGGTTTTGCTCCGATTCCACGCCAGCCTGCACGAAGCCGGTGGTGGCCACGGTATCGGCCACCGAGAGCGAACTATAAAGGTGGTGCGCCGCATTCGACATCGGCTCAGTGGTGGCCAGCAGCTCGTCCAAGTCGGAGTGGCGGGCGGCGGAAGACTGGGACATCGATAAGCCCGCGGCGCCTAGGGCAACGGTGAGAATGAGCGTGACCGTAAAAAGCTTGCCTGGGGTGGTGGAGGCGAAGTAGTAGAAGCGGCGCAGCAGGCGCGCCGGGCCCGCGAACCATTCCATGGCGCGGCTACTGAGCCCGCTGAAGGCCGGGCCGGTGGGCGCGGTGACCTCATCGAGCCAGTGATCGCTCGGGTGAGCGTGCTCGTCGTGCACGCTTTCTGCCCGGACTGCCTGCTCGGTCATTCACTTAGAATAGCGCCCGCAGTGTGCTGGGCGCCACCATATACCCGCGTGTGTGGCTAGGATAGGCAGCATGCATAACCCTCACAGTGGAGACGGCTGGGCGGCAGGCCCCGGCGGCATTCGCGTCTGGGGAAAATTTGGTGCCGCCGGCCTCTTCCTCGTCGCCGGGCGCAAGGTGCTCCTCCAGCACCGCGCCGCGTGGACCAATCACGGCGATACCTGGGGGATTCCGGGTGGCGCCCGCGACTTTACGGAGACGCCCACCCAGGCCGCGCTGCGTGAAACCCATGAAGAATGCGCGATTGCACCCCAGGACGTGGAGGTGCTCGATGCGCGAGTAACGGCCGGGCCCTATCCCGCGGCGGGGGATCTGCCGGGGGAGTGGACCTACACCACCGTTCTAGCGCGCACGCGCACCGGCGCACCGCTTCCTACTACAGCTAATGAAGAGTCCTATGAGCTGCGCTGGGTGCCTTTTGAGGAGGTAGAAAGCCTTCCCCTTCTGGCCGCCTTCCGCCACGCCTTTCCCACCCTGCGGGAGAGCGTGGAGGCATTAAACAGGTAAAGTTGCCGGATTTATGGCACGCTAGTGCCATGATCGAAGTAGAAGGACTGACTAAACAATATAAGTCTGTCCGCGCCGTTGACGATCTCACCTTTCAGGTAAAACCCGGCATGGTCACCGGGTTCCTGGGCCCCAATGGCGCGGGCAAATCCACCACCATGCGCATGATCCTGGGCTTGGACACGCCCACGGCCGGCAGGGCGCGCATCAACGGCAAGCACTACCACGAGCTGAAGTATCCCCTGCGTGAGGTAGGCGCCTTGCTCGATGCCAAAGCGGTGCACCGCAACCGCAGCGCCGCCAACCACCTGAAATGGATTGCACAGTCCAACGGCATTTCTACTTCCCGCGTTGACGAGGTCTTGGGGCTGGTAGGGCTTTCCGACGTCGCCGGTAAGAAGGTCGGCGGCTTCTCCCTCGGCATGGGCCAGCGCCTGGGCCTCGCCGGTGCGCTGCTCGGAGACCCGGGCATCCTCATCCTGGACGAGCCGGTCAACGGCCTCGACCCAGAGGGCATCCGCTGGGTCCGCCAGCTCGTGCGCGCCCTAGCCGATGAAGGCCGCACCATTTTGATTTCCTCGCACCTGCTTTCGGAGATGTCTCAGACCGCCGATCACCTCGTGGTCATTGGTAAGGGCCGCCTGGTGGCGGACCAGCCCACCTATGACTTTGTGAAGGACCACTCGCAGTCCTCCGTGCTGGTGCGTTCCGACCATCTCGATGCCTTTAGCTCCGCGCTGCGTGCCGAGGGCATCGCCTTTACCGAGTCCACCGACGAGGAAGGCCGCCCCCGCCTGGTGATTTCCAACCAGACCACCGACTTCGTGGGCCAGCTGGCCTACTCCACCGGGGTGCCGCTTAATGAGCTCAGCCTCAAGCGCGCCTCCTTGGAGGATGCCTTCATGGAGCTTACTGGCGACGCCGTCCAGTACCACGGCTCCAGCGGCGCCCCCAACCCGGGCATCGCTGGCACCGCTGGCGCCGCCACTCCGTTCGCTCGACCCACCCAGCAGGAGGTTTAATTCGCCATGCTGAATACCTTGAAGTCCGAATGGACCAAGCTGCACACCACCCGCTCCTTCTGGTGGACCACCTTCATCTTCCTCTTCTTTGCGTGGGGCTGGGCCATCCTCAATGCCCGCCTGACAAAACCGGCGGAAACCCCCGAGGATGCAGCGATGGGCATGGGCGTTATCACCCCGGATGGCGCGGTGTCTTTCCTTTTGTTCCTTGGCCTGCCCGTGCTCATGATCCAAGCCATCATGATCGTGACCACCGAATACCGCTTTGGTACACAGACCATCACTTTCATGGCCACCCCGCGCCGCTGGTCGGTGGCCTTGGTCAAGCTGCTTATGTACGCGGTGATCGCGGCCGCGCTCAGCTTTATTGCTGTGGCCGGTGCCTACCTACTCACCGAGCTTTTTGCCCACGATGAAGTAGCCGCGCAATTCCAACCTTGGGACGATGAAATGGGGCAGAAGCAGTTGTGGAAGTACCCGCTAGCTTCCGCGCTGCTCGTCCTTTTCTCCCAAGGAATTGGTTTGCTGTTGCGCTCTACGGCTGGTGCCGTGGCCATTGGCCTCATTCTCTTCCTCGGCGTGGATAATCTTGTGGCCGCCATCCCCAAGGTTGGCAATAAGCTGGTTAATTTCATGCCGTTCAGTTCTTTCCAGTCGTGGCTGTTGGAGATGGATCCGGTTGATGCTCCGTGGAAGGAATCCTGGGGCTTCGGGCTGGTGTTTCTCGCCTGGGCTCTCCTTTTGTGGGTCCTGGGAGTCATCGTCCTGCAAAAACGCGACGCCTAAACACCCACCCATATAACGCTTCACCGCCCCGGTCGGCAATTCATTCGCTGCCCGCTGGGGCGGTTTCTTGTTGCCAGACTGTCTTCGCTGCAGTCGTGATGGTTCGTGTCCGCTCTACTGCAGCGCGGAGGTAAGGCGCATGACATTATCCACGTAGCGGCGGATGAAGCCACGCTCATTCCACTCCTCAAGGGTCAGCTCATGGCATACGGCCCGGTAGTTGGCCACTAGCTGGTTGAACTGGTCAATCAGGTCGCCCTTGGCTACCAGCATGGTGGACTCGTAGTTCAGGCCAAAAGAGCGCGGATCCATATTGGAAGAGCCAAACATGCACAGCGGATCGCGGCCGGGGTCATCCGGGTCGGTGATGATGAACTTGGAGTGCAGCACAAAGGGATAGGGGAATTGGTAGATGCGTACGCCTGCCTCCAGCAGTGCCTGGTAGTAGGAGGACTGGGCGTGGTTGACCATAAACTGGTCCGCCTTTGCGGAGACATAAAGCTCCACGTCTACGCCGCGGTAGCAGGCTGTGGTCACGGCCTCGAGCAAGGATTCATCCGGTACGAAGTAGGGCGAGCACAACACCAGTCGGTCCTTGGCATGGTGGACCAGGGAATTGAACATGCGCAGGTTTGGCTCGGTGGTGTAGCCGGGGCCGGAGGGGATCATTTGGAGGTGGTTGGCGTCGGCAGTCTGCGCGTCATCATAAGGAAGCTCATCAAGGGGAATGTTTTCGTCCGCTTCCAAGTACCAATCCACGGCGAATACTGCGGACATGGAGGTCACAATCGGGCCTGAGAGCTCCACCATGTAGTCGATCCAGAAGCGGTCTTTGGTCTTGTATTGGCGCTTAATCATATTCAGCGAGCCGATAAAGCCGACCTTGCCATCGATGATGACCAGCTTGCGGTGGTTGCGCAGGTCCGGGCGGCGGAAGCGGCCCTTGTGTAACTGGATGGGGAGCATTAGCCGCCAGTCGACGCCAATTTCGGTCAGCCGCTTGCCCAGCTTGAAATACCCTTTGTACTTAAAGCTGCCAATCTGGTCGAGTAAGAGCCGCACCTTCACGCCGCGTGCCGTAGCGCGGCGCAAGGACTCAAAGAATACGTCCGTAACCTCATCCCAAGACTGGATGTAGAGCTCTATGGACACGTACTTTTCGGCGCGGTCAATGGCGGCAGCGATGGCCCGGATGGATTCGTCATAGTCCGCGTGCAGGCAAAGATTGCGGCCAACCAACGCCGGAAATCCCGTCAGCTCCCGGTTGAGTTTGATGACCGATTCAATCTCGGCCGAAAGGATCCCTTGTGGGTGATCCGGGGTGCGGGCCGTGACGTTTTCAATCTGCTCGTTTGCTTCTTGTTGGATGCGGTGGCGGCGCCGGTTGATATACGGCGAGCCCATGAGCAAAAACAGCGGCAGGCCAATAAAGGGCAGCACCAGAATAGCCAATAGCCACGCGGTGGAACTGGAAGGGCGGCGGCCTTCCGGCACAAAACCAACGGCAATAATCTTGATGCCGTAATCCAGTACTAGGAATACGAGCTGCCAAAAGCTGAGATCAAGCGACCAAGACATCTAACGAACGGAATCAAAATCGGGAAGATCATAATCTGCGATAAGCAGGCAGTGATCGGAGGTTTTATCGCCGGCGCGCTCGACCATATCTACTTCTGCGCCGGTCACGTGCTGGGCCAGTGGCGCCGAGGCCAGCTGGAAATCGATACGCATGCCCTCATTTTTCTGGAAACGCATGCCCTTGTAGTCGAAGTAGGTATAGCGCTGATCCTGGGTAAACCGACGGGTAACTTCCTCGAGGCCGGCTTCTTCTAGCATCTGAAAAGCGGCGCGTTCTGGTTCGGTAACGTGCGTCTTGCCGCGGAAAGCCTCTATATCCCACACGTCCTCATCGCGCGGGGCGATGTTGAAATCACCGGTAAGCAAAAGCTTGGAGTGCGCATTATTTTCCGCATAGTGGGCCAGATGGTAGAGAAAGTCCAGCTTGTAGTCGTAGTGGCGGTCCGTAATCTCGCGGCCGTTGGGCACGTATAGGGACCAGATTTCTACCCCGCGGATGCGTGTGCCCAGCGCGCGGGCCTCGCGGTCTTGTGGCTTTTCTGGATCTTTGGCAAAGCCGGGCTGCCCCGGAAAGCCCACCCATTGGTCTTCTGGTTCTTCCTTGGACACAATGGCCACGCCATTCCACTGGTTGAGCCCGTGGCAGGTGACGTGCAGGCCTGCTTCTTCGAAGGCCTCGCGTGGAAACTTATCGTCTTTAACCTTGGTTTCTTGCAGGCACAAAACGTCAATATCGTGCTTGGCAATAAGGTCCACAGCCCGCTGAGTGCGGGTGCGGACGGAGTTAATATTCCACGTGGCTATGCGCATGCCACATAGGTTACCTGCCCGCCGCAGCGGGGTCAGCGGGCAGTCCCATAAGGCTCACTACCCAGCCCACAAGGAATCAGCGGGCAGTCCCACATGGCTTAGTGCCCAGGCCGGAAGGAATCAGCGGGGCCTAGTCGCGCAGGCGGGCGTAGACCTGGCGATGCTGCTCGATGAAGCCGAGCTTTTCGTACAGGCGCACGCCAGCGGTATTGGAGGCCAGCACGTTGAGATAGGCGTGCTCTGCGCCATTTTCGCGGCCCCAGCGCAGCATGTGTTGCCCCAGCAAGGTGCCAAACCCGCGGCGGCGAAAACCTTCAGCCACCTCAACGGCTGAGTAGCCCAGCCACTTGGTTCCATCGCCGGATTCGGTAATGGTGCCACGGGTAATGGCGACGGTTTCGCCATCCATTACTAGGCGGCCAAAGCCCATCGTTCCCTCGATGCGGGTGCGCAGATACTCCAGCGCCTCGGGCGGGAGGGCTTTGCCACGGAAGTGATACATCGCCAGCCAGTCCTCATCGGGTTGGTCGTCGATGCGGAAGGTGGGGGAGGCAGAGGGGGCGTCGGCAACCGCGGGCAAATCGCGCAAAACCATAGTGCTGTCTCTTATACACATCTCCGAGCCCACGAGACAAGAGGCAATCTCG
>ERZ1031149.119-NODE-119-length-16174-cov-43.307463_pt1 | contig 16174 bp, 17 predicted proteins | sample MGYA00518223_ERZ1031149 | MGnify/ENA primary metagenome ERZ1031149 (study PRJEB33718, sample SAMN03159768) | human skin metagenome | collected 2014-05-20 | study: EMG produced TPA metagenomics assembly of the PRJNA266117 data set (Human skin bacterial metagenome...
GGCGGCCTCGGCGTGGGCGCAGTGCTGGGTGCGCTATCGGCTAGTTTCTGGGCCTGGATGTTGGTGGGCGCCATCGTCGCCGTAGTTGGTGGCGGCTATAACTGGCTGAAGATCCAGAAAATCGTCAACGAGAACCACAACCAATACTAGATGCCGGCACCGCAACCTAGCGGCCGCCCCGTCCGGATTGATGCCTGGGTGTGGGCCGTGCGCATGTTTAAAACCCGATCCGCGGCCGCGACGGCCGTGCGCGCCGGGCACGTGAAGATAAATGGTGAAGCAGTCAAGCCCTCCCAGCAGGTGGTGCCGGGCGACCGTGTGCGCGTGTGGCGCAATCACCACGAGCATGACCTTGAGGTCTTAGCGACTGTGGCCAAGCGCGTGGGCGCACCCGTGGCGCGTACGTGCTACACGGACCATGCGCCGCCGCCTCCACCCAAGGAGTTTATGCCGTCGGTACCCGTGCGCCCACGCGGGGCGGGACGACCGACGAAGAAGGAACGCCGCGATATGGAGAAATTCCGCGGCGGTTTCCGGTAAGTAGCCCGAATCAGTGGGCTCGCAAGGCCTTCAGGCGCGCAGTAAGTCGACGCTTGCGGCCCGGTCGGTCGCCGGATTCGGCGGTGGCCTCGATATGCTGCTTGCCAAATTTGTTGAGCAGCAAGTCGTCGATAAGCCGCACCTGGCCGGGACGAAAGCGGTAGCGCATGGCGTCGTGGACGTGGGCAATGGCAGTATCGTCAAGCAGCTGCTCGAGCTGGCTCAAGTGGCGCACGCCGTTTTGCTCCAATAACTCCGCCAAGAATCGGTAGTGCTCCGAGCGCGAGAGCGGGAAGCGGTTGCCCAGGATAATGGCCAGCACGCCCGGTAGGGTCTCGGCGGTAAGCTCGACGTCCCTATCGGTTTCCGTACTGGGGGCCTTGAGCGCAGCAATCTCGTCAAATTGTTGGTCCGCAAGCTCGATAAGCCCCGCGGCCAAGGTAAAGAGGCGGTCTACTTCAGGTGAGGGCGGGTTGGGCCCCTGCTTGTAGCGGATATCGTGCTCAAACTCCGCCCATGCGTGCTGCAGAACGGTGCGAATCTGCACCTCAAAGGTCCAACCTACGTAGTTCGCGAGCTCTTCCATTGCGGCAGCGCTATCTTCGGTCACGGTGAGCACGAGGTGGTGGGAGCCGTAGCCAAAGCCGCCGGAAATGCGGGTCTCGGCTGCTTTATCAACGGAACGCTCGACTTTAAACGATTCCCCAAAAACGCTCAGCGCTTCTGGAATGGCGGTGGAGTGAAACAGCGTGACCCGCACCCCCATCACATCGTGGATCTCCTGCCACGGCTGGGGGTAGACTAAATCGCCGTTCTCGCGGCGCTTTTTGGCCTTTGCCTTAAGCGAGGGCCAAGTTTTGACGCGGGTAGAAACGCGGTCGAAGATGATACCGGCGTCATTGAGGAGATCCTCGATGGCGGTGCGGAAGTCCCCCGCAGCGGTGGGGTGGTTGCGCGCCCAGTCGTGGTACTGGTTGCTTAGCCGCGACATCCTACTTTCCGGCATGGTGCTCCTTTCATAACTCCCGCGGGAATCCGTTAGACCATACTAGCGGGCGCGGGTGGAGCACGGTGCGATGGTAGGGCACGCGCGCGACGGCATCGGCAGCCAGCTGGCAGGCATAGGTGTCCGGCAGGCGGGCAAAAACGAAGAGGGTGGCGGAGTCTGGGACAAGGTAGGTCAGCGAGTGCGAACGCAGGAGGCGGCGCATGTGCTTGTCCAGCACAGTAAATGTTTCTGGGTGAGCGATCCAGGAGGAAATCGGTGCGCCGTGGGAGCGAACCTGTAGGCCCCCGAGGTGGGAGGCGGAAGGGAGCTCGCAGGCAGCCGGACGAGTCCAGAAACGCAGTCCCTGCGAATCGAGGGCGGCGCGTTGCAGGTTATGTGAGGCGTGGTTCCACGCCCGGCGCGTGGAAATGTCCATGTCTGCCAAGCCGCGGTGGCTCAGTCGGCGAAAGCTACGCTTGCCTGGAAAGACAAGCGCCATGGACAGGCTGGGGGAGAGCTGGATGGTGGCAAGGGAATCGCAAAAGCCGTCGTCGGAAAGCCGCTGTTCTTTTAGCCAGGAACGGGCAAAGAGGGCAGGCAGCAGGTTTGCGGTGGTAGGACGCGGCGAACGCAGGGCGACGGTCACGACGGGGCTCTCCAGTGGGGTAGGGTGCAGTCGCCTTTATTGGACTGGAGAAACCGCCGTTTGGTTCCCGGGAAAATTAAAAGGGCGGCTCGGCGTCGAGTTGGAGTTCGGCAAAGAGCTTATCGGCCGGCCAGATGTCGATTTTTTGGCCCTTGGCCTGCAGTTCCTCCGCACGCTTTTCCTTGGAGGTTTTCTTGGCCCATTCGCCCACGATAAGCAGCGTGGTCTTTTGGGTGACGTTTTTGGCTACCTGGCCGCCGCGCTCGGCGATGCCCTGCCACAGCACCCCCTTGTCATAGGGCTCGAAATCACCGGTGAGGGTGACATGCTTGCCATAAAGTGCGCCTTCCGGATCAGCGTCTGGATTGGGCTCGGGGATAGTATCCGGCGTGGCGACAGACTGCCAGGGGGCGGGGCCACCGGACTTCTTTTTTGCCGAGCCGGCCGCGCGGGTCTGGTCGCGGAAGTCGGTGCCTGCGCCGAGGTCGGCGCCGGAGGTCGGGGCCGTGTGGGCGCGCAGGACGGGAAGGACGGCCGTGGACTCGAGGCGGCCAAGGGTGAACTTGCGGGCGGTGAATAGATCGCGGATGCTGCCGGTGTGTCCGAAGCGCTCTGCCAAGCGGGCGATGATTTCGCCGGCTGCGCGGGCATCTTCGGTGGCGTCGTGGTGGATAAAATCCGGCGCGGAAAGGTGGGCTGCGACGGTGGGCAGCTTGTGATTGCGCACCGAAATTATCTTGGCTTTAGAGGCGTCGCGGGCTAGCGCGAGGGAGCATGCCAGCGGCACCGTGGGTACCTCGGCGCCGGCGGCAAGCAGGCCGGAGCGCAGTGCGGTGGAATCGAATTGGGCGTTGTGTGCGACAAGCACGTCGCCGCCGAGGAAGTCGAAGAGCTCCTTGGCGACGTCGGCAAAAGCCGGCGCCCCTTCCACATCGCTCGCGGTAATGCCGTGGATGGAGACGTTGATATCCGCAAAGTGCTCTAGGCCCGGCGGAGGGGTGCACAGCCAGGAACGGGAGTCGGTCTCTTGGCCATCGCGGAAGCGCACCGCGCCGATTTGGCAGATGGAGCCCCAGTTATCATTGGCCGTTTCTACATCCACGGCGGTGAAATCGAGACCCGGGATGGTGGCGGTGGCGGAGGGGGCCTCGCCGCGCTGGGCGGCGGCGATGGCGCGGGCGACGGCCTGCGGGTCTTGGTGTGGGGCGAAAGCGATGAAACCGGCGGCGCCAAGGTCGAGGGCGCCAAAGCCGGTGGCGGTCGGTTCATTCACGCGCACAGTGTCGATGGAATCGAGCGGGATATCCTGCGTGGCGGGGGCGCCAAGGCTGGTGGCCAGCAGCGTGCGGTGGAGCACGAGTTTATCCGCTGTGACATCGATGAGTACGCCGTGCGCGGGAAATGACACGAGGGGCCTTTCTCTAGGAGTCAAAAACGGGCGGCTCAACCTGACGCAGGATCAGCGTTGAACGCGGTTGCACCGTGATCGTACCCTCTGCCTCAATGAGGGTTTCCTCCGCGGGGTAGCCGCCGGAATCGGCGGTATCGACCATCAGCCGCCACGTGGCGCCGAGATCCTTGGTAGGCAGGGTGAACTCGATTTCGCCGTCGTGGGAGTTGAATATCATGATGAAGGAATCATCGGTGATGCGCTCGCCGCGGGAAGTGGTCTCCGTGATGGCATTGCCATTGAGATAGACCATAAGAGCGCGGCCGAAATCGTGGTCCCAGTCGTCTCGGGTCATCAGGCGGCCAGAAGGGACTAGCCAGGCGATATCGCGTTCTTTTACATCCGCGCCTAGCGGGCCACCGGCCAAGAAGCGTTTGCGGCGGAATACGGGGTGGTGGTTGCGAATGGCCAGCACGCGCTTGGTAAATCCCAGCATTGCGGCGGACTTTTCTTCTTTCAGCATGGACCAGTCCATCCATGCCAGCTCGTTGTCCTGGCAGTAGACGTTATTATTTCCGTCTTGGGTGCGGCCGAACTCATCGCCGTGCGAGAGCATCGGAGTGCCCTGGGAGAGCAAGAGCGTGGTCAGGAAATTGCGTACTTGGCGGCGGCGCAGCTTGCGGATTTCTTCGTTATCGGTGGGGCCTTCTTCACCGCAGTTCCAGGAGCGGTTGAAGGACTCGCCGTCGCGATTGTCCTCGCCATTGGCCTCGTTGTGCTTGTCGTTATAGGACACGAGATCGCGCAGGGTGAAGCCGTCGTGGGCGGTGATGAAGTTGATAGAAGCGGTGGGGCGGCGGTCATTATCGGCATAAAGATCCGAAGACCCGGTCAGACGGGAGGCGAATTCACCTAGGGTAGCGGGCTCACCGCGCCAGAAATCGCGCACGGTATCGCGGTACTTGCCGTTCCATTCGCTCCAGATAGGCGGGAAGTTGCCTACCTGGTAGCCATCGTGGCCAATGTCCCAGGGTTCGGCGATGAGCTTGACCTGGCTGACGATGGGGTCTTGCTGGACAAGGTCGAAGAAGGTAGCGAGCTTATCGACGTCGTCAAGCTCTCGCGCCAAAGTCGCCGCCAGGTCGAAGCGGAAACCATCGACTCGCATCTCCGTGACCCAGTAGCGCAGGGAATCCATAATCAGTTGCAGCGAGTGCGGGTTGCGGACATTGAGGGAATTGCCGGTGCCGGTGTAGTCCATGTAGTGGGCTTCATCGCCTTCGACGAGGCGATAGTAAGCGCCATTGTCAATGCCGCGGAAGGCAATGGTGGGCCCCATGTGGTTGCCTTCGGCGGTGTGGTTATAAACCACGTCAAGGATTACCTCGATGCCTGCCTCGTGGAAGGCGCGGACCATGGTCTTGAATTCGGAGACCACCTCGCCTGGCTTTTTGGCATAGGCGTAGTCGTGGTGCGGGGCGAAAAAGCCGAAGGTGTTATAGCCCCAGTAGTTGCGCAGGCCCAAGTTGCGCAGCCGATCGTCTTGCAAGAATTGGTGGACGGGCATGAGCTCGACGGTGGTGACGCCGAGCTCTTTGAAGTAATCAATGATGGCGGGGTGCGCCATGCCGGCGTAGGTACCGCGCAGTTCTTCCGGCACGTCTGGGTGGGTCATAGTCATGCCCTTGACGTGGGTTTCGTAAATGACCTTCTCGTTGTCTGGAATGTGCGGGCGATGGTCGCTGCGCCAGTCAAAGAAAGGGTTGATGACCACGGAGAGCATGGTGTGGCCCAGCGAGTCCTCTTCGTTGCGTCCGGTGCCAGGTTCTTCGGCGTGGATGTCATAGGAATATAGGGAGGCATCGCCGTCGAATTCGCCGTCGAAGGCGCGGGCATATGGATCAACGAGGAGCTTGGAAGGATCGCAGCGCAGGCCGTTTTCGGGTTCATAGGGGCCATAAACGCGGTAGCCATAGCGCTGGCCAGGAGTGACATTGGGGAGGTAGACATGCCACACATGGGCGGTTACCTCTGACATTTCTATGCGCTCTTCATTGCCTTCTTTGTCGATGAGGCAGAGCTCGACCTTGTCTGCAACCTCAGAAAATAGGGCAAAATTGGTGCCGGATCCGTCAAAGGTGGATCCCAGTGGGGTAGGTTTGCCAGGCCAGATTTGGCGGCCGTAGCGCTCGGTGGGCGTGGGGACTGCGTCCATGGCGGGAGTGTTCATGCCCACGAGCATAACCACTTTTTAGTCTCCAGTGCCGTGCGTAAGTCCAGCGTGAATTATGCGAATGCCGCGATGGAGGTCGTCGCGATAATTAGAGCTAGGAGCCTCGCCGGTGGTTTCAGCAAGCTGGCGTTGGGACTGTTCCATCAAGGTGGCACCGAGTACGAGGTGAATGGCCGATAGGGCGGCGGCGCGGTGGGCACTGTCGGCTTCATAGGCACCACGTGCTGCGGCAGAGCAAAAGGCGGATAAGAGGTAGTCCCAGGCGGGGGCCTGAGGCAGAGAGAGGCCGGCAATGACTACCTCAGCGCCGTCGCGGTGGGCGAGTAGCGCATCGCGCAGGTTGAGGCTGAGCTCCTCGAGCGACTCCCCAGAAACGGGGGAGATAATGTCTTCAGCCAAAGCCGCAATGAGCGCCTGTTTATTGGCAATGTGCCAGTAAAGCGCGCCGGGGGCAACGCCGAGGGAGGAGGCAACGCGGCGCATGGTGACGTCGCCCAGCCCATAGGTATCAAGCAAGGAAATAGCGGCGTCGATAATACTCTCGCGATTGATATGCACCTTGGTGATTGTACGGACTAGGACGAGCGGGGCGGTAGTTCACAGGTTCTTTTAATGGAGTATCAATGTCATTTCCATCGTGGTGTTGTTAGTATTGCGAAGACAAAAAGAAGCTGCCTTAGGGCGCTTCACATTCGCAAGATTGATTCAGGAGTTTTCCCTTGTCCTTTTTGACCCCTGCTAGGAAGTCCCTTATCGCAGTAGCGCTGGTTGCCCCCTTGGCGCTGGCTGCCTGTGGTTCGGATGACAACAACGACGATTCTAAGAAGGCTGCCGCCACCACTGCCTCCAAGTCTTCTGAGGATAAGTCTGCAGACAAGTCCCAGGACAAAGACGCCGATAAGGACAAGGACAAAAACAAGGATAAGGATAAAGACAAGGACAAAAACAAGGACGGCGAAAACAAGGACGGCGCTGCTGGTGCAGAGGGCCAAGACGGCGAGGGCGCCCCTGGCGAGGGCCCAGATCAGATGGCCAACCCGCTAAATAATGGCGAGGATCCTTTCGCTGGGGCGAAGGACATCAAGCCGATTGAGGGTGGCCAGGACGCAAATGATGCTGACAAGCAGGCCATCGAGCAGCTGGTCCGCGGCCAGCATGAAATCGATAATGTGAAGGAATACTTCAACTACATGCCGCAGCACGCCTGCCAAGCCGTGCGTGAAGGCCAGTCCAAGGAGTTTGGCCAGTACCAGCAGTACGTCGATAGCCTGCCGAACCAGTCCTTCGCTGAGTACGCCAACACCATGCGCCAGCAGGGCGGCGGCAACGGTGAGGTGGAGAAGTTCGCTAGCCAGTTGGAGTCCATCCCGCAGTCGACCAAGCTGCAGTCTGTTAACGACATTGTGGTCAACGGTGACGATGCTTCTGCAACCGTGAGCGTGTCCAACTCTGAGGGCAATGAGACCTCTACGGTTCGCTTCCGTCGCGAGAATGGCAACTGGACCTTCTGCAACTAAGTTGTCTCTTTCCCAGCGCCGCTTACCCCGCACCCTAGGTTTTGGTGCGGGGTTACTCGCGTGTGCGCTCTTGGTCTTTGGCGTGGCAGGTGCGCTGTGGGGGCTTTCCCGTCCGACGCTTGCCGGCCATGAGGTAGACGATGGCGGTTATGCCATCGAAGCGATGGGCAGCGCCCAGTTCATCGCCTTCATTACCTTTGCCCTCATTACCGGCCTACTCGGACTGCTCTTGGGCTTGGGTGCGTATCTGCGACGGCAAGGGCGGGGCTTGTCGATGCTCTTGTGGGTCGGCGTGTGCGCCTTGGCAGGCGCGGCCTCGTTTTACGTATTTGGCGGGGTCACCGCCACACATCCGCCCGAAAACCCCGGAGAGTTCGTGGAATTTGCACCGAAATTCTCCCCGGCCATCTCTTGGGCGGTGGCGCCTTTTATGGCGATGTTTTCCTACTGGTCCACGGCTTTTGTGAGTTCCGATGATGATTGGTAAGCCGCGCGCCTAGGGCCATTCCACGGGGGAGGCGCCGGTAACTTCCTGCGCGATGTCATCGATTCCGTGCAGGATGTGTTTAAGGCCGCGGCCGATAGCGCTAAAGAGTTGGGGCCGCGTTAGGCCGGCGGCGGCAATGGTGGTGGCATCCATCCGCACCTGCAGGCCTTCGGCGGTGTGGTGGCAAAATGCAACGGCGCCGTGATGGGCGCGATTCCAGTCATTGCAAATGAGGAATAGGCGGGTAAATTCCGCTTCCTCCAAGCTGGGTTCCCAATGCCCCTTGATAATAAGGCTGGGGCCGTTATCTAGAGCGAAGGAAAAGAGAACATCATTGACCCACGCATAGATAGCCGTGGCGCCGTCGCTTTGGAAGCGTTGGATTCCGATAAGCGGCAAGATTTCGGCCAGGCTATCGAGGGTGAAAGGCTCTAAGGGGGCGTCGGCAAGCGGGGCTAGCTGCGGTGAGGCTTCGCGCACGAGGCCGGGATGGGATTGGGCAAGCAAGTCCATGAGGACCTCGGCATTGCGCAGCGCCGGTAAGACAAACGCTGCGAGCTGTTCCCGGCTCGGGGAGTTATCCGCCGGTAGATAACTATGACCGGATACGCTTACGCACTCAGGCTGGTCAAAATCAACCACTATCGCCGGTGAGAGGCAATCGTGGTTCCACTCGTTGGCCACATGCGCTAGTTCGGATATCTCACTGAGGTCCACGCCGCCGCGGGGGCTGGTGTGTAGGTGGAGTACCGGTTCTTCTAGTTGGTCTATAAAGATGAAGGTAGATCCGCCGGCTGAGTGGGGCACTAAAAGTTCGCCTGAGGGTAGCGCCCAGCAGGACAAGCCATGTTCGCGGGCGATGGCGCGGACATGCGCGAGCAGAAGGGAAGGATCACTCTCGCTCATCACTGCCACCACCTTAAAGCTGTGTTGAGTCCGAGTCTATCGTCCAAACCCGCCCCCTCGCTGGCATTTGGACATTAGGATATTGGTTTAATAATAGAAATCCGATAAGAATAATGGGAGCCGGAAATGCTTCGGACCATCGATTTGCGCGGCACAAAGCTGCGCCCTGCCCAGCTGCGGCGAGTCCTGCCACGCGGCGGCACCGACGTCGCCGCTGCAGTGGACAAAGTGGCACCAATGGTTCATCGCGTCCGTCAAGAAGGCGCCGCGGCGGCACTGGACTACAGCGAACTTTTTGATGGCGTGCGCCCACGCCACCTGCGGGTACCGCAAGCGGAATTGGACAAGGCCGTCGCTGGCTTAGATCCGCAGGTGCGCCGAGCAATTGAGGCCTCGATTGAGCGCGTCCGCAAGGTCCACCTCGAACAAAAGCCGACCGCACATACCACCGAACTGGCTCGGGGCGCCACGGTGACCGAGGTCTTTCGCTCCATCGAACGCGTCGGTTTGTACGTGCCGGGAGGCAAGGCTGTCTATCCCTCGTCTGTGATCATGAACGCGGTGCCGGCGCAGGCGGCCGGCGCAGAAAGCTTAGTGGTGGCCTCGCCCCCGCAAAAGGAGTTCGGCGGTCTACCGCACCCCACGGTGCTAGCTGTGTGCCAGATGCTTGGCGTGGATGAGGTGTGGGCTATAGGCGGTGGCCAGGCCATTGCGCTGATGGCCTACGGCGATGATGATGCCGAGCTTGCACCAGTAGACATGATTACGGGGCCGGGAAATATTTTCGTTACCGCAGCCAAGCGCTTGGTGCGCGGGGTAGTGGGGACAGATGCAGAAGCAGGTCCGACCGAAATTGCCATCATCGCCGATGACACCGCAAACCCCGTGTATGTGGCTTATGACCTTATCTCCCAGGCCGAGCATGATCCGATGGCAGCGAGTGTGCTTATAACGGAATCAGAAAGCCTCGCTCAGCGGGTGAACGCGGAGGTGGAGGCGCGCTACGGCGCTACCGCTAATGCGGAGCGGGCGGCCGCGGCCTTAGGCGGCGAGCAATCCGGCATTGTGGTGGTCGATTCCCTGGACGCAGCGATTGCGGTGGCTAATGCCTATGCTGCCGAGCACCTGGAGATCCACACCGCAGAACCCGGCACGGTAGCTGAGCGGATTAAGCACGCTGGTGCCATCTTTGTGGGGGACTTCGCCCCTGTGCCACTCGGGGACTACGCTGCCGGTTCCAATCACGTGCTGCCCACCTCCGGCACGGCGCGCTTTTCAGCTGGCCTGTCTACCCACACCTTTATGCGGCCGGTCAACCTCATTAACTATGACCGAGCTGCGCTGGAAGAAATTGCCCCGCAGGTCATCGCCTTTGCGGAGGCTGAGGGGCTGCCTGCCCACGGCGAAGCAATCCGCGCCCGATTCGAGGAGAACTAAATGACGCAATTGACAGATCTTCCCCTGCGCGAGGAATTGCGCGGCAAGTCCGCCTATGGTGCGCCGCAACTCACTGTGGCCTACCAACTCAATACCAATGAAAATCCCTATCCGCCCTCTCCAGCGCTCGTTGCTGACTTGGTGGCGGAGACTCAGCGCCTTGCCTCCACGCTCAATCGCTATCCGGAACGTGATGCCGAAGAGCTGCGTAAAGCCTTGGCCCATTACGTTTCCGAACAGACCGGGGTGGGGGTTAGTTATGAGCAGGTATGGGCGGCGAACGGCTCCAATGAGATTCTGCAGCAGCTTCTACAGGCCTTTGGTGGTCTAGGCCGCAGCGTGCTCGGCTTTACGCCGTCTTATTCCATGCACCCCATCCTTGCGGACGGAACCTATACGCAGTTTGTGGAGTGCCCGCGGGACGAGGATTTCCGCATAGACATGGACCGGGCTCTGGCGGCCGTGGCGCGGCACCAGCCGGATATCATCTTTGTGACAACGCCGAATAACCCCACCGGCGGGGTGACTAGTCTGGACGATATTGCCGCACTTGCCGACGCCGCTCCGGGAATCCTCATCGTCGATGAGGCCTACGGCGAATTTTCCTCTTCGCCCTCCGCGGTAACGCTGCTGGATAAATACCCCACAAAGTTGGTGGTCTCGCGCACCATGTCCAAGGCCTTCGACTTCGCCGGTGGCCGCCTTGGCTATTTTGTGGCAGATCCGGCCTTTGTAGAAGCCGTCATGTTAGTGCGACTTCCGTATCACCTGTCTGTGCTCTCCCAAGCTGCGGCGACAGTGGCGTTGCACCATAGCGCGGATACGCTCGCCACCGTGGAAAAGATCGCCAGCGAGCGCGAGCGCGTGGCAGCTCGCTTGCGGGAACTGGGCTATACGGTTCTGCCTAGTGAATCCAATTTCCTCTTCTTCGGCCGCTTTGCTGACCAGCAGCGCGTATGGCAGCAGTTCTTGGATAAAGAAATACTCATCCGGGATGTCGGGATTGCCGGGCACCTGCGCATGACTGTGGGCCTGCCGGAAGAAAACTCGGCCTTTTTGGCAGTAGCTGAGGACCTTGCGGATACAGTAGTAGCGGATAATCCGGCCGGAGGAGAAAGGAGCGAACCATGAGCAACCGTGTAGGACGCGCCCAGCGGTCTACCTCTGAATCGCAGATTTCCGTGGTCATCGATCTAGACGGCACGGGACGCAGCGATATTTCCACCGGCCTGCCCTTTTTCGATCATATGCTGACCTCGTTTGCCACCCACGGCAGCTTTGATCTCACCGTGCGGGCAGCGGGTGATACCGAGATCGATGCCCACCACACCGTGGAAGATACCGCTATCGTGCTCGGTACCGCACTGCGGGAAGCAGTGGGGGATAAAGCCGGCATTCGTCGTTTCGGATCCCAGCTACTGCCCATGGATGAGACGTTGGTGGAAGCGGTGGTGGATTTTTCTGGCCGCGCTTATTTCGTGATGAACGGCGAGCCAGAGCACCTGCAGTGGCTCATAATTGGTGGGCACTACGCCACGGTGATTAACCGCCACTTTTTTGAAACGCTTTCTGCCCACGCTGCGATAACGCTGCACCTCAACGTGCGCTATGGGCGCGATCCGCACCACCTTACGGAGGCGGAGTTTAAAGCCGTGGCGCGTGCGCTGCGCGCTGCCGTGGAACCCGACCCCCGTCGGACTGGAATTCCTTCGACGAAGGGAGCACTCTAAAAAGCATGCATGTTATGATCTTGGTTCTTTTCCTCGTGGCAGGCATGTTAGTAGGCGGTGCATGGTCTGCCTACCAACAGGGGTCGAAGGCAATGACAGTAGTAGCCTCCCTTTTGGCCGCAATTACCGTGGTAGCAGCAATTTCGTGGATGGTAGGAGCGTTTGGTAAGTGAGCAAAACCCAAGAGACTAATATTTGGAATATCCCGGGGTATACCGCCACTATGATGGCCATTGCTGCCGCTTTCGGCGCTTGGTCCATCCTTCTTCCGGTGGTGCCGCTCGCTGTCATTGACTCCGGCGGCTCAGCTACCTTGGCGGGCTCATCCACCGGCATCTTCATGGCCTTCACCGTGCTTACGCAGATCATTTCCCCGTGGCTTTTGCGCCGTTGGGGTTATCGCCGCGTGATGGCACTTTCCGCCTTTACCTTGGGCGTCCCCGCCTTCGGACATCTTTTGGGAACAGATGCTTGGGTTGTCCTACTCTTTTCCGCTTTGCGCGGGGTGGGCTTTGGCGCGTTGACCGTTTCCGAGTCTGCGCTTATTGCCGAGTTGGCACCTGTTCGTCTTTTGGGCAAGGCCACCGGCATGATCGGTGTGTTTACGGGACTAGGCCAAATGGTCTTTTTGCCCTTGGGCTTGGTCATGGCGGAAAAGCTGGGATATGCCTCCACGTATATCACCGCCGGCATCATTGGCTTCCTAGGGTTTGGCCTGTGCCTGCGCATTCCCAAGATCAAGGTCACACTCGCCTCCGATACCGAGGATGAGCCGAACCTTATCCGCGTTCCTACGTGGAAGCTAGTGCTCGTTCCTGCGCTGGCGCTAACGACGTTTTCTATGAGTTATGGCGCCGTATCATCCTTCCTGCCGCCGGCGGTGCAGGAACTAGATGCAGAGCGCGGCGCCAGCCTTGCCGGCATCATGCTGTCCATCGTGGGTGGTGCGGCCATGATTTTCCGCTACTTCGCCGGCATGGTGGCAGACCGCGTGGGCACTCCCGGCCGGCTCTACATCCCCAGCCAGATCATGGCCATTGTGGGTGTGCTCGCCATCGCTGTCCCTCTCTACCTCGACGGCTCCGTGTGGTGGCTTGTGCTGGGTGCCTTCCTATTCGGCGGGGCCTTTGGCATTGCCCAAAATGAAGCCCTGTTGTCGATGTTTGACCGTCTACCGCGCGAGCGCGTCTCGGAAGCTTCGGCCATTTGGAATATCTTCTATGATGGCGGCACCGGCTTGGGCTCGACCCTTTTGGGTGCGCTGGTTGCCGGCTACGGCTACGCGGGGGCGTTTGGCGCCGGTGTGGCTATCCTCGGCGTTGGCGTACTAATGACGCTGGCAGACTTTATCCTTGGGCGCACCCGCGTGAGTGAAACCAACGATATCCGGACGCGTCTGCGTCGCATGCGTAAGCTATAGCCCATGGCAAAGACGGTCGCATTATTGGATTATGGCGCGGGCAATGTGCGCTCGGCACAGCGCGCGCTGGAGCGAGTAGGCGCGGAAGTTACCGTGACTGCGGATCCCAAAGCAGCGGTGGACGCGGACGGCCTGCTCGTCCCCGGCGTTGGCGCTTTTGACGCATGTATGCGCGGGTTAAACGCGGTTCAGGGGCCAAGGGTCATCGGCCAGCGCCTGGCAGGGGAGCGGCCAGTGCTGGGTATTTGCGTAGGTATGCAGGTGCTTTTCGACGTCGGAGTGGAGCACAACATCAATTCCACCGGCTGCGGCGAGTGGCCCGGCACCGTCGAAAAGCTACACTCTACGGTCCTGCCCCATATGGGGTGGAATACCGTTGCGGTACCCGTCGGCAGCGATATGTTTGCAGGCTTGTCTGCAGACGAGCGGTTTTATTTTGTGCATTCCTATGGGGTTCGCCGCTGGGAATTGGAAACGGAAATCACCCGCCCACCCTTGGTCAGCTGGGCCGAGCACGCAGGAGATAGGTTTGTCGCGGCGGTGGAAAATGGCGCTTTGTGGGCGACCCAATTCCACCCGGAAAAATCCGGGGACGCTGGCGCACAGCTTTTGGAAAACTGGATGCGCACGCTCTAGGTAGGATGATGACTATGACTTTTACGCTCTTGCCCGCAGTTGATGTCTCTCAGGGTCAAGCGGTGCGCTTGGACAAAGGCGAAGCAGGCACCGAAACCTCCTACGGCGCGCCGCGCGATGCCGCATTGAAGTGGCAGTCCCACGGCGCGCAATGGCTGCATTTTGTGGATTTGGATGCGGCATTCGGCCGCGGTTCCAACCACGAGCAGATGGCGAATATCACCGCAGAGCTGGGCATAAACGTGGAACTTAGTGGCGGCATTCGAGACGATGCCGCAGTAGAGCAAGCACTGGCTACCGGCGCCCAGCGCATTAATATTGGCACCGCTGCTCTTGAACAGCCGGAATGGATAGAAGACATCCTTGCGCGCTATGGCAATAAAGTTGCCGTGGATCTCGCCGTGCGCGAGGAAGGCGGCGAGTGGCGCACTGCCGGCAATGGTTGGGTTTCCGATGGCGGCGACCTGTGGGAGGTGCTCGAGCGCCTCGATGCTGCCGGATGCCAGCGCTTTGTGGTGACAGACGTATCTAAAGACGGCACGCTAAGCGGACCGAATATCGAGCTGCTGCGCGAGGTCGCCATGGCTACGGAAGCTAAAATCACCGCCTCCGGTGGTATCTCTAGCGTGGAAGACCTGCGCAAGCTTGCTCTCTATGAAAATGAGGGCATTGATTCCGCCATTATTGGAAAAGCCCTCTACGAGGGGAAATTCAGTCTCGAAGAAGCTCTCGCAGCAGTGGCCGAGGTAGAGCCGCTGCCGGCGGAAGAAACCATTGACCCGTTCGACCCTGAGGACAACTAAGCCATGATGGAACCCCGCGAGTTGGTGGCCTTCGCGGAGGCAGCCGTAGACCAAGTAGAACCCATTTTTCGTTCCGGCCTTGGTGCGCAGCCCGCCCGCTTTAAAGGGCAGGGAGATTTTGCCACCGAGGTAGATCTCGTCATCGAGCAACAGTTGCGCGATATTTTGACTCAGATGACCGGCATCCCGGTGTACGGAGAAGAATCCGGCGGCAGCGTGCTAGATACCGTGTGGGTGGTAGATCCGATTGATGGCACCGCAAATTACTCCGCCGGAAACCCCCTAGCCGGCATCTTGGTGGCGCTCATTCATAAGGGCGCACCTGTTGTAGCGGTGTCTGATTTCCCATTATTGGGGCGACGTTTGGTTACTTGCGATGGCTCTCCACTGCGCTCAGTAGGCGGGCCTGCTACTGGCTTCGGCGGTGGGGAGGACGCGATGGGCTTCGATGAAGCGCGCGGACACGTGGGCTGCTCTTCTCATCTGCCCACTGAGATCTTCCACGAGCTGCGCGAAACCGGCCTGCGCCCGCGGATGACCGGTTCAGTGGGGCTGGATAATGCCTTTGTTGCGCAGGGCGTATTTGATGGCGCGATTAACTTCTCCCCACACCCGTGGGATAACGCCGCTGGTGCACTGCAAATTCAAACCGCCGGCGGAGTAGTGACTGATCCGGAAGGAAATCCGTGGACTGCGCAGTCGCGTGGCTTGGTCGCAGGTACCCCGCAGGTCCATGCCACTATCGTGGACATCCTGTCCCGTCATAGCGGTTCCTTTCACCGCTAAGACTTCATTCTCACAAAGGAGGCGGCCGATATGGCTGTAGCCGTACGTGTTATCCCCTGCCTAGACGTGGACCAAGGCCGGGTGGTCAAGGGCGTTAACTTTGAAAACCTGCGCGATGCCGGTGACCCGGTGGAGCTGGCCGCGCGTTATGACTCCCTAGGCGCTGACGAACTTACATTTTTGGATGTATCTGCCTCAAAGCAAGGGCGTTCAACCATGCTAGAGGTTGTACGCCGCACTGCGGACCAGGTATTTATTCCACTAACAGTCGGCGGCGGGGTACGCAGCGTCGACGACGTCCGGGAGCTACTGCGCGCAGGTGCAGATAAGGTTTCCGTAAATACGGCAGCGATTAAGAATCCGGAAGTGCTGCGCGAAATGGCCGAGGTTTTCGGGGCCCAATGCATCGTGCTGTCCGTTGATGCCCGCCGGTGCCGGGAGGAGTTTGCGCCCTCTGGTTACGAGGTCACCACGCATGGTGGTACGAAGTCGGCCGGAATTGACGCCATTGAGTGGGCTCGCCGTGGCGAGGAACTCGGAGTAGGGGAGATTCTCCTCAACTCAATGGATGGCGATGGCACAAAAGAAGGATTTGACCTGGAATTGCTGCGCGCCGTGCGCGCAGCGGTGACCATTCCCGTTATCGCCTCTGGCG
>ERZ1031149.120-NODE-120-length-16137-cov-135.597189_pt1 | contig 16137 bp, 25 predicted proteins | sample MGYA00518223_ERZ1031149 | MGnify/ENA primary metagenome ERZ1031149 (study PRJEB33718, sample SAMN03159768) | human skin metagenome | collected 2014-05-20 | study: EMG produced TPA metagenomics assembly of the PRJNA266117 data set (Human skin bacterial metagenome...
TGGCTCTGATTATTTCACGCCGGTCTTTCTACTGCCCCAACTTTGCAACAGCACCGTTGTGGGCGTTATACCGCAGCTGCTCTGTGCCGTCCTCATCGACGATCTTCCAACCATTACGGGTGATTTCACGAGCGACGACACTGTGGTGCCTATTTATTTTCTGCGCGATGGCTCGTGCCGAATCACCGACACGACATCCCGCTTCAATAGCAACACGGTCTTCAACAGTAAGCCTGCGACCACGCCCTACTAAGGCGTGTTTGTCGAATACGCCGCTAGGAAATCCATCAACGGCTTGAGTTTTCATCGGTGCTGGCATAACAGAATCTTTACCCAGCTTCTTGCCTGTATCTGGCAAAGACACCACCGCCTCATCAGGCGTTCGACGATGTCGCTGCCGGCGTAACTTCGCATACCGCTGCTTCCTTATCCACCCATACACGGTAGAAGGATGCACACCGATAGCATCAGCCACTGTCTGACAGCTCTCACCAGCAAGCACTCGCTCCACGGCCTGGGCACGTTTATCAGGTGACAAGTGGGCGCGTCTAGGCCGCACTTCGATTACACCAGCTTTCTTTAACCTGCTGTGAAGCAAGCCAGTCGATATTCCAACAGTCTGTGCTGCTTGACTGATCGACATACCTGCACGCACCAACCCAACAGCCTCACGGACAAACGGATCACGCAAACGACTCGCACGCCTGCCTGGAGGTTCGACACCTCTTACCCTCAACCAACCGTAAACCGATTCGGGGCCTACACCCACATCACGCGCGACCAGGCTAACTGCCTCGCCTGCCACCACGCGCTCAACAGCAGCATCCTTAACATCCTTCGGAGTCCAACGCGTCACAACTACCTCCCGGTCGAAGTGGCGCATTCACCCCTTGACAGCACGCCCGTTGCCACAACATCCAGGAGTCCAATTGTTTCATGCCGATTTAGAGCACTACTTAGCCATTGTTGAGCGGGTTTATGTTGCGGTGCAGCGGAGTGGAAGGCATAAACGAGAATGTTGACATCAGGAATGATCATCGAGTACCGCCCACACAGCTTCTTTGTTGCTGAGATCAACTAGAGCCGGTCCGCCGCAATCGAAGGAGGGCAGGTTAACGGGGGTGTCTTCGGTACTGATGCGGGCTTCCTTCTTGAGGGCAGCGCGGACCGCCTCTTCGACGTATGAGCTCAAAGTGACATTGTTGGCTTTGGCTTGGACCTTCGTTTCTTCAAGGAGTTTCGGCGGGAGGTTTATCGTCGTGCGCATACCTTTAGGGTAGAAAGCATCAAGTCATCATTCAAGAGGTGCAATGATGTATCTGCCTTCAGGAAGCCGTGAAAGGTTGACTGGTGTCTTAATTCAGTGCGAGCGTCAGGATCAGTACTCCGATGGAGAATGCGAGCATGCCTAAGCAGTTGATCCAGAATGCGCTACCGAGGAAGTGGGCGCGGACATGGGCTGCTGCGGCCGCGCAGAAATAGGCGATGACTCCAATCATGGCTGTGATTCCTACGCCGGGGAACCAGAGGCCGGCAATGAGTCCTACGGCGGCGAGGCACTTGATGACAATGAGCGCCCACCACCAGTCCTTGGGGAGTTTGACGCCGCTGAGGCAGGCTTCGATGAAGGGGACTGGTTTGAGGGAGAGGGCGGCGTCGCCAAGCAGAATGGCTGCTAGTAGAAGGGAGGGCCAGGCTGGGGAAGATTCTAGGATCATTGGGTTACTCCGAATGCGGTGTTGAGGCGTTCGATCGATGAGGCGGCTTGGGATGTGAGGTGCTCGGTGTCGTAGATTCCGGCGGCCCAGCCGATGAGTAAGCCGAGGTAGACGTTGTACAGCAGGTCGGCGTACTCGGCCGCATCGGCGCTGCTGAGCCTGGTGCCGAGTCGCAGGGTGATTTCATCGGTCAGGAGCGTTTTGAGTGCGGTGAGCGCTTCGCCTTGATTGCCTTGTTGGATGAGTGCTGCGCCAAAGGCGCGGGAGAGCTCTTCGTGGCCGGTAAACATCTGGAGGAAAGGTCTCAGGACATCGAGAAGGCTATCGGATTGTCCCCGGATGTCATCGTGGAGTTCTGAAATGTGTTGGCCAATGGTGCGGATGAGCAGCGTTTGTTTGTCGCCGACTCCCATGACGGTTCCCACGCTAACGCCAGCTTCGGATGCGATAGTCCGGATGCTGGTGGTGGCGTAGCCCTGAGTGAGGAAGAGTTCGTAGGCGGTGGCTAGGACCTTGCTGACGGTGCCAGCTTTGGCGGCCGAGCGCGATGAGTGAACGTGTTCAGTGAACATGTTCAAAAGGGTAGCTCTTGATGGTTTCGAGGTCAATGACGCCGAAGTGTTGACAGTTGGCGCTAGGCCAGCGTGGGGAAGACGCGGTCGCGCAGCAGGTGTGCAAGCTCGCGGTCGGGGGCTGCTGGGTTGACCCAGGCGGTGTCGCCGATTTCGGCGGCGGCATGGGGTTCGTCGGCGGTGACGGTGCGGGTGTAGGTGAAGATGGTGCCGACGACGACCTCGCCCGGTTCGTTGGCGGCGGGAGCGTCGAAGGTGCCGAGTTTGTTGAGGCTCTCGGCGTCGAGGGTGAGGCCTACTTCTTCGGCAACTTCGCGCAGGGCGGCGTCGACAAGCGCCTCGCCCGCCTCGGGCTTGCCGCCGGGCAGTTGGTACTTGGTGGAGGACTTCTTGCGCACGGTAAGCACGTGGCCTTGTGGGTTGCGGATGACGACGGCTGCTACTTCAATCATGGCTGCTGATTGTAGGCGGCCTAGAGCAGCGGCAGGAGCACGAGGGCGAGATTGAGTGCGATGACCAGCGCGGCAAGCGTCCAGCCCACGGCCATAGACCAGGGTTTCGCGGCGAACTCACCCATGACGTCCCGGGAGCCGGCATAGCGGAAAAGCGGGATGATGGCGAAGGGGATGCCCAGGGAAAGAAGTGCCTGGCTGACCACCAGTGCCATAGTGGGGTCGACCCCGCAGCCGATGATGACCAGCGCCGGGATGAGCGTGACCAGGCGGCGGACTAGTAGGGGGACCTTGATGTGAAGCAGGCCGTCCATGATTTCGGAGCCGGCGTAGGCGCCCACTGACGTCGAGGCGAGGCCGCTGGCCAGCAGGCCGATGGCGAAGAGAACGCCGGCCAGCGGGCCGAGGTGGCTGGCAATCGCCGTGTGGGCCCCGGAGATGGTCTCTGTGCCGTCCACGCCGTAGAGGGCCGAGCCCGCCAGGACCAGCAGGCCCACGTTGACGAGCCCGGCGATGGACAGCGCCACGGCGATGTCCGCGCGGGTGCCGGCCAGCACGTGGGGGATTTCCAGGTCGGGGTAGCGCTGCTTGGTCAGGGAGGAGTGTAGGTAAATGGCGTGCGGCATGACGGTGGCGCCCAACATGGAGGCGGCCAGCAGGATGCTGTCCTTGCCCTCTAGGCGGGGGATGAGGCCGCCGGCCACGTCGGCGGGGTCGGGCGGGGCGATGGCGAGGCCGGCAAGGAAGCCGATGCAGATGACCAGGAGCAGGCCGATGACAAGCCCCTCGAACCACTGGTTCTTCTTCTGGAAGATGAGGAGAATGATGGAGACCGCGCCGATGATGAGCGCGCCCGCGAACAGGGGGAGGTTGAAGAGGAGTTGCAGGGCAATGGCGCCGCCGATGACTTCGGCGAGGTCGGTGGCCGCGGCGATGAGCTCGGCCTGGGCCCACATGCCTAGGCGCGCGCGGCGGGAGAGACGCTCGCCCATGATTTCCGGCAGGGAGCGGTGGGTGACTAGGCCCAGTTTGGCGGAGTGGTACTGGATGAACATGGCCATGAGGTTGGCCACGACGAGTACCCACACCAGGAGGTAGCCGTAGTGGGAGCCGGCGCTGATGTTGGCGGCTACGTTGCCGGGGTCGACGTAAGCCACTGCAGCAACGAAGGCGGGGCCGGTGAGGCTGATTAAGGTCTTACGCATAGGCATCTCCATACCAAAAGTTCAACTACTTGAAGTCTAGTTTTCATCGCCATATGTTCAAGCCAGGGGGCTAAACAGCTTTATCACTGTGGAGAATCTGAATCCAAAGCTTCCACCGCTTTAGAAAGGGACTCGTTTGTAATTGCCGCTACTTTTGCTAGATACTCGCTAAATGTACGAATGACCCCCTCGGCATCATTTCGCTCGGTCGCGAAATCGACAACAAAAAGGAAATCACCGTACCATTCATCAGATACTGCTTCTTTAATCTTGTCGAAGCTTTCCCTGACTGAAGGATCACATACAAATGGATCCGCTTTTGCCAACTCCGACTTCACTCGAAAACGATATTTCTGCACAAGCGTCTTAGCAATTTCCGAAAAGTCTTCTTCAGAAGATACGAGCTTGTCTACTTCATGCGGCTTACTTATAATCTGCATTTCTTCTAGCGTTTCCCCTAGGACAGATCTAACAGCCTCCATCTGCCGAATGCGCTTCTTTTCTAACTTACTATCGGCGAGAGATTTTTCCTTTTGCTTGTCAACTTTCCGGTTTCTAACGTAATTGAAAAGCATTGTCGCAAAAGACCCGACTACCGCCCCAGATCCACTCCACGCTAAAAAATCAATCATTCCATCTCCGTAGGTAATGCTAGTTATATAGAGTACACCCTATTGTTACGCCGGTGTGTGGCGGAATGTTTCCTGTAAAATAGGGCCATTCCTAGCATTGTTTTACACGTGTCTAGCGGGGTCTAGGCCTTATGTTTACAGAAAGTGGTGAGTGTGGTGTTATCATCTGATGGTTTCCATATTGAAAGTCATATTGACTCTGTGCCCGCGTTGGCGCGAGTAAAAGATCTGCATGGTGGGTTGTCGTCGGGGCAGCAGGCGTTGGGCAGGATTGTGCAATCTTTGCTTGCTGACGCTGATGGTCTCGACGGTATTCAGCTGTACGCCCTCTCGGATGCAATCGAGTCGTATCGTGATGCGGTCATAGAACAAGAAAATGCTGCCTTTAACCCTTCGCGGGACGAAGACTAATGGCCAATGACTCCGGTTCGCGTGGGCAGCGGGTGGGCTATATCCGTGTTTCCACGGTGGAGCAAAATAATCAGCGCCAGAAAGAACTACTCAATGCTTCCGGCAGGATTGACCGATTCTTTGAAGATAAGATTTCCGGCCGCACCAAGACTGCCCGCCCTGGGCTTGTCGAGTGCATGGCGTATGTGCGCGACGGCGACGAACTCGTCGTGTCGTCGATTGACCGCCTCGCCCGATCGCTGACGGATCTGCGCGGGATTGTTGATGAACTTACCGGCAAAGGTGTGACTGTTACTTTCCTGCATGAGAATCTCGCGTTTGCGAAAGACACCACGGATCCGCGCGCGGACTTAATGCTCGGTATTTTGGGTTCGTTTGCGGAGTTTGAGCGGGCCATTATCCGCGAGCGTCAGGCGGAGGGGATTGCGTTGGCGAAAAAGGCTGGCAAGTACAAAGGCCGCAAACCCGCCCTCAGTCCACAGCAGGTGGCAGAGATTAAGCAGCGCGCGTTGGCGGGGGAGTCGAAAGCAGCCTTGGCGCGGGAATTCGGAGTCACCCGGCCTACGGTGTATCGGGCGTTGAAAAACGCCTAAAGCAGCGCAGTTTTGTGCCGACTTGTGGACAGTCTTCCTTTTATGCCTATTTCTCATCTTGACGTGCGTGAAATAGGAGGAAATTCGCACCGATAGCTCGAGCTAAAGCTCCATCAGTATCAACATTGTCGCCAATAACTACGCTGTCCTCGATCACTAAACCGGAAGAGCCACTTAACCCTTATGTACCTTTTTTGATAGATGCACCAATTTGGCCACAGTACCCGCATGAGTACTGTGGCCAAATTTTGGAAGACAGTTTAGCAAGATCCTATCACTTTTTATCAAGTGATTAATAGACTGCTAGCTCCACTTAAAACACCGATCATGCCGCTGCTCGACGAAAGGCTATATGGTTATTGGGCCAGAAAAAGTAGCAGATGGCTAGGAACACCACGACTATTCGCCCAACCAAGCTAGGGAAGAAAGCTGTAATAGCTATCGTTGCAGCGAAGAGGAAAATGGAACGCACACGATGCATCCAAGGAGATACCGCTTTTTCACCCATGATCATGGAAATACCAAAAAGGATTACTCCCAATATTGAATAGATCCACAAATATCCAGAATTGAAAAAGTGTTCAACTCCATGTTTCTCAATGAGATCCGAGGGGAATATAGTGACAAAAGCCCAAAGAGATTCTGGAAAGCGAATAAACTTTGGATCTTTATCCATCCGCATTAGTCATCCTCAATCTCTGCGGTAATTGGCGGAAATCCCCATTTAGAATACCAGGTAATACCTTTACCCTGCGCGACCGCCCCTGTGATTTTAGCAGCAAGATCGATAAAATAAGTTGCCCCAAGAGTACCGGCAGCGGCAGCAATAGCAACTCCGATCGGCCCGCCTGTTACAGCACCCCAAGCAAAGAATGCCGCCTCAAGAGCAGCTGGCCCTTCCATTGCCGCTGCGGTAAGAGTTGCAGCCGCCCCAACCTTCAGATCGTTATTTGATATGTGGCCGAGCTTGTGATCATATGTAGTAACAATTTTTGGCTCGTTTTCCTTGTGCTGAACAATGCTTTCATCCTCAGCAAGCACTGAGTGGAAAAAACTGACATCTTTGTCTTCGAAACCATAATCACTACGGAGCTGATCATCGTTGAGATCGGACTTGAGGTTACCCTCATCGTCGTAATCAATATGTTCACCGACGTTACTAATTAGCTCAAGCTGCTCCTTCTCTTCAGGAGTGATCTCCTTAAGAGACCTATCAAATTGCTCTTCAGACCAAACAGGAGTTTTCTCTGCTTGTTCAACCGTTTCGGCAGAAGCTGCAGGGGCAATACCTGCAGTGATTAGAGACGCAACTGTCAGAAGCGTGACTCGATTCATGATAGAACCTTTCTGTATCGATAGGCGGACCAAATCTATGATACACACCACCCTGACATCCCGCTTCTCAGATGAGCCGCACCCTACAGCATGTGGAATACTCTCGCTGGTGGAATGAGAATTGCGGGATTCCCAATGTCTCATAAATGAGAGTTCTCGCCTGTGGGCGAAAAGGCAGGCAAGTACAAAGGCCGCAAGCCCGCTCTTAGCCCGCAGCAGGTAGCAGAAATTAAACGGCGCACGCTGGCGGGGGAGTCGAAAGCAGCCTTGGCGCGAGAATTCGGGGTCACCCGCCCTACGGTGTATCGGGCGTTGAAAAACGCCTAAAGCAGCGTGGGATAAGAGTAAATAGCGTGGTCTAAACTAGGGGAGGATTGTCTTTTAACGACTCTGCGCTATCTTCCACACGCGGTAAACGCACGCCAAAGTGTAAGTGGCATTTATGCCTGTCGTGTAGTCAGAGCGCTTGAACCCTCCCTGATGGGGCACGGTATTTTGCTACAATTCCCACTGTAAACGTTTTATAGGCAAAATTTGTTTCTTAGATTGGCGTTTGGGGAATAACTTCACTATCAACCGGATACTTCTTTCTCATAGTCCAATCTACCCAGAGCCAAATATAGGACATGACAAGTGAAGCGTCCTGGGTTTAGTTCCTACCTCAGGATGCTTCAGTCTAGGTGGGTGAGAGTCTCGCGGAGTCGGTCGAAAAAGTTCATGCCCACCACACTACGGAGTGTCTCGGACACGCCCTCGGTGGACGTAGAGGGGAGTGGGCGGATGCGTCAGGCCGTTGAAGTTGGGGAGAGGTTTATTTTTGTTTGTTTTCTTTCCCGTGGGGCAGTGAGAATGCGTGTGTGCCGGTTGGTGTGGGGCGTTTCGGGGCAACCAAATCTATCGATTTGGGCGGCAGCCCAACGAGCGCAGCGAGGCGGGAGCATAGACCATAACCCGTCAAGAAAGCCGTCAACACATGGTTGACTTGTTTAGTCTCCTGTCAGTAGACTACCGTTATGAAGCGAAACGCCGTCATCAAGAAATTGAAAGCGGAAGCCAAGCGGCGCGGTCTTGAATTTGAGGAAATCGCCCTATCGCGCCATGACGCTTATCGGGTAGGCAGCACAACCCGAACCTTAGGTAGGCACCGTGAGATTGACGATGTGACAGTCAAGAAGTTTTTCGACCAATACGCCCAAGAATTAGGGAAAGGCTGGTGGAGGTAATGACCACGACATACACAGTAACCGCAGAACGCGGAACCAGCGGAGTATGGGTGCTCGAATGCGCCGAACTAGGGGCAGTGTCCCAAACTAAGCGGCTGGCTAATGCTGCCGACGAGATGCGCGAAGCACTGGCCTTTCAGGCAGGCCTAGACCCAGACGAACTCACCATTATTGTTGATGTTGTTCTCCCACCGGGCCTTGCGGAAATGAAAGCTCGCGCCGAAAAAGAACGTGAAGAAGCGGCACGACTGGCCGCTGCGGCACAGGCAAGCACTCATGACCTCGCCGTTGCAATGAGAAACGCTGGAATGACCGTGCGAGATATGGGAACAGTCCTCGGAGTGTCTTACCAGCGCGCCCAAAAGCTCGCAGCATCCTAAACACTGAAAGCGAAAGTCGCCCAGCACGCGTGTCTATCATGCGCGTGCTGGGCGACTTTTATCGGCCGGCGGACTGGTGCGCGTTAGCGGCGTGTGACGGTGGGCTTGCAAGGTAGTCCCCAGCCGGTGGTGTGGCCGGCGTTAAACGGCTCGGCCTGGTCGAGGATTTGGCGTGCAATCTTGGTCGCTTCGCGCCCGAACAGTTTGTTTAGCATCTGTCCGGTGGCGGTCGCGTCGGCGATAGCCGCGTGGGACTGCGGGTTATGCAGCCCAACATGGTCAAGCAGGGTGGCGAGTTTGTAGGAGCGCAGGGACACCATCTGCTTAGCCAAGGCGATGGTATCTACGAACGGGAAATACACGTCCTCCCCGTCTGGGATGATGCGCTCGGCTTCAGCAAGAATCATCTTGGAATCAAATGGGGCGTTGTGTGCCATAAGCACCATCCCATCTACCCGTGCAGCGAACTCAGTGTAGACCTCCGGGAAGGTGGGCGCGTGGACAACATCAGCATTGGTGATGCCGTGAATGTGGGAGTTTTTAATCTGCTTGCCGTCAGGATTAATCAACGTGTGCCACTGATCGACAAGCCGGAAGGATTCATCAAAGCGGGCGACGGCAAGTTCAATAATGCGGTCGTAGCGCTTGTTAAACCCCGTGGTCTCTGTGTCAATGACGGCAAAGACTGGCCTGCCCGGCATGCGAGGGGTGTAGCGGTTGAGGAGGTTTTCTAAAAAGCCCATGGCCTCAAGCCTAGAGGCCTCTACCGACATGGAAGCCTAAACGCTATCGAACACTGCAACCAACGTGGACTTCTGTGGATAACCACACTGGCCCCGTGCGGGTTGTCCACAGGGTGAGTGTGGCTGCCCTTTCGTAGCGGGTGTAGGTGTGGTTGCCTTAGTGCTATGAGCACTTCGCAGGACTATCCGAACTCCACCCCAATCCCCGCTACTACGACTACTGGGGAGGGTCAGCGGCGGGGGCCGAGCTTGCGGGATATTTCCCAGCAGGAATTAAATACTGCTACCCAGTACATGATTGATGAGCTTATGAGTCAGGGCATGAGTGAGGCGGAAGCCATAGAGTATTTAGAGCGTGAGTTGGAAAAGGCTATCCCGGATGATTTCTGGGAAAACACCGACTAAGGACTAAGCCTGTTTTATTGAGCATTGTTAGAGTTCGGCGTCTTGGTCGTCTTCGTGCTCTGCCTCTAGCTCTGGTGCCATGCTCTCGGGTTGGTCATCGTGTGCGCTATCCCCGGCCTGGTAGCCGGTAGGTGTCTCGTCTAGTCCGAGGCTTTCAATGAAGTCGAGGCTTGCTTGTGCTCCTGGCGCAAGGCGTGTCTTACGGTTGGGAAAGCATGAGAGCACGGTATCGAGACTGTTACGTTCTTGCGGACCATATGGGGTGGTGGTCTCAGGTTGGATCGTATCTATCCATTGGTGTGCGCAGACGTGCAGGCGGGTGGCGATAGCGTCGAGTTCCTCGCGGTTGAGGAAGTCTGGAACGGTGATGTCGTCTCGCCCGGTGGTCTGATCTTTAAACAAACCCGTTTTGGTGACCTGTAGGGCGTTTAGTTAATTGGGAATTAACATCGATAAAGCTTTGGAAAACTTTTCCGTTATATCCTTTACTTAACTAACCGATTGTGAGTAGCGTAGGTCACATGGAGCGCTGATTATGCTCTGGTTCATTTGTTTGAAATTAAGGGAGATTTTCATGTCAGGTTTGAGTAAAACTACTCCAATCGCAAGTTCGGGTATTAAAAGAATGCTCGTCGGCACAGGGGCACTATCTCTTGTTTTCGCTGGGATGGTGACGATTGGCGAAACTCCTGAAGCTTCGGCGACTACTTGCGGCTACCACACTGAGCACATTGACCGAGAACACAATTGGGGGGATGTGACTATTCCTGTAGTGGATGTAACTGTTCCTTTTCCTGGTGGCAGAGTTGAAACAGCATTCTGGGGAAATTGCAGTGGTGGAAACGAAAAGATCAAGGTTAATGCAGAAAGTGGAGATTACGAAGTTTGTGTTAACCCAGGAGATTCCCAACTTGGCACGACTCGAGAAGGGAAGAAAATTTCCGGCGCTTCAAAGATTGGAGCGTGCTAAATAATGGGAAAAATTACTCGTAAAACACTTTCGACAGTTATTGCTGGATGTACAGCACTAGGCTTGTTGACGGTCAGTCCTATCGCTTCAGCTTCAGTATGCGGTTTCGTGGGAAAAGCTACGGGGAGCCCTATCGCCGGCAAAGGCGACGATGGAAAATACGAAGAGGCCGTTTACACTAACTGCAAAAACCATCCAGTAAAGATTAAAGTTAAGTATTTTTACGCATCCGAGGATAGGTGTGTAGGGCCTGGCGAAACCCGGCTAACCGTAAACCCGAACTTAGGAGCCTTGGTTGGGGCAGACGAGATCGGTAGTTGTTAAGGGATAGGAAATCTCCTTCCCTAAAGTATTCTTTTAGCGGAAGGAGATTTTATTATGGATAAGCAGTCTTCCTACCAGGCCCTGCATGGGGCGTCTCCGCAGCAGGCCGTGTCACGGTTTTTCTTGAGATATTTTGCTTTTAAAGGGTCAGCCTCTAGAAGTGAATACTGGTGGATTTTTTTCTTCTTGACTATTGGTTCATTCTTCGTCAGCATGCTCGATAATCATTTAGGTGATTTTCATGGAGTATCGCTAGAAGAAGTGATAGCAGCAATCGTGTTTCTGCCTTTTCTTGCGTTGCTATCGAGACGGCTGCAAGATGCGGGATTCTCCGGAATTCTAGTTGTATTATTTTTTATCCCCATAGTGGGAACTATCCCTTTAATGATCATGACCCTTCTTCCCTCAAGTGATGACAAACGTCATCTCTTTTTCCAGCAGAAGGTGTCTCCTTCAAGCCAAAAGGAAGCACGATCGACTTAAAGGAATGAAGCGTCCTGGGTTTAGTTCCTACCTCAGGATGCTTCAGTCTAGGTGGGTGAGAGTCTCGCGGAGTCGGTCGAAAAAGTTCATGCCCACCACACTACGGAGTGTCCCGGACACGTCCTGGTGGGTGTAGAGGGGAGTGGGCGGAGGGGTTAGCGTTGCGGCAAAACCTCTAGGGCGTATTCGAGGGCTTCCTGGCGAACGCGCCATGCGTATTCAGGCGTGATGTGGTCGCGGCGACGAAGCTTTACGCGAGCAGCAGGCTTATCTCCTTTAACCGTGACCTTGCCTTTTGCCTTATTCGTTCGAATGGTCATCGCCGGAGTCACCTCTTTCAAGTGCTTTATCCTCATTATATTCCGAATCCCCATCCGAGAGCGAGGGCGGCTTGTCCTCCGTGTTTTCTTTGTGCAGCTCAGAGACAGTTTCTCTAAGCGTTTGGGCGAAGTGTTCGTCTTCATCAGGGCGTTGGTCAATCAACGCTCGGAGCGTTGAGGCACCCATGACCTGCTCCAGCGGGTCGTCTGAAACGAACTTGTCGAGCGCCCATTCCATCCGCTGCCACCAGTGGTTGCGGTTGTCACTGTGACTCTTCTGTTTGAGGGTTTTATAGGCGACGTCTCGCGCGACTAAGGAGACGCTGACTGTGAAAACTGAAGTGCCCCGAGTTTTGTTCCTAGGCATTTGCCTTGATTTCTATTATTTCTTGCGGCGGGTTCTGCTTCCAAAAATCGGTTTCCACTTCGACTGGGGTTCGGTATCCCAAGCTTTGGTGAAGCCTCATCTCGTTCCACCATGACACCCACTCGAACGTCGCGATTTCTACCTCGACAACATCATCCCACCTGCGAGTATGGATCAGCTCGTTCTTGTAGGAGCCGTTAACGTTTTCAGCCAGAGCATTGTCATAAGAATCCCCGACAGTTCCGGTGGAAGCGGCAATCCCGTGCTGGGCAAGGCGCTCGTTGTAGACCACGCTGACGTACTGCGAGCCGTGATCCGAATGGTGAATGAGACCTGTTGTTTCCTCAGCACACACGATCGCCTGATTAAGAGCTTGCAGCGGCAACGCTTCGGTGCGCATGGAGTCTGATAACGCCCACCCAACGATCCGTCGGGAGTAAACGTCGGTGACAAACGCGGCATACACAAAGCCTTTCTTCGTGCGCACATACGTAATGTCAGCCACCCACAGTTTGTTCGGACCCTGGGCTTTGAACTCACGCTCGACCAAGTCTGGGCGCAGATCAGGCACGTTAGGCTTACGGGTTGTAAGAGGTGATCTGCCTTTGCCTTTGCCAGAAACACCGGCCAAGCGCATTAAACGGGCAGTTTGTTCACGACCGATATCAATTCCGTCACGGCGGAGAGCATGCCACATTTTCCGTACACCGTAGACACCGTAATTATCCCGATGAACAGTTCTAATGCGTTCGACCAGCACAGCATCACGAAGGCGACGAGCACTTAACCCACGGGCCTTGGACTGGCGATAGCCACGCGAGGTGATGAACCCACCAGCCCGGTTATTCTTCAACGTCTTACAGATGAACTCGACAGAGAAACGAACCCGGTATTCATCGATGAACCGGATCATTTCCGACGTTTTGGGTCGAGTTCCGACGCGAAAAAAGCTGAAGCGGCCTTCAGCAGCTCATTAGTGTCGCGTAGCTCTTGATTTTCACGACGCAGCCTCGCGTTTTCCGCGGCCAAATCTTCAGGCACAGGTTCTGGGATGTTTCCCGCACGACGGGCCTGTTGAGTCCATTGACGGGCCGTATGCCATGAAACCCCCAGCTTTGGAGCTACTGCCTGGCACGCGGCTTGCATCGACATATTTTCTGCCAAGATGCGATCTTCCACGAGACGGACCACACGGTCCTTTGCATCCTGGTCAAATTTCCTCGGCATATTCCAGATTTTCCCATCTACTCAAACGGAACAAAACCTGGGACACTTCAAACACTGATCACGATCTGGAATACAGGCTGTGCTATTTCGAGCATATCCATAGCGGCCTTTCTTCTTTGATAATGGCTTGTCTCAAGCCGTCTAACAGTTGCGCTTTCAGTATTGCTGGGGCGGGTTAAAGTCTGCACGAATTGTCCCCATTGTAGTGCTGTTGCACTGTGGCAACCGTCTGGAAGCGTTGACCGCTGTTCGGACAGTTATCCTTTTCGGTTCCCGTAGTCACTGTGCGGAGTGCGCCGAGTGACTACGGGCTAGCAGCGGTCGAGGTTTGCTTGCAGTGCATCGTGTTCGGTTTGGGTGACCCAAAGACCGTAGGTGGATTTCACTCGGATTTGCATGGCGGCGTATTCGCAGCGGAAAACTTTGTTGGGCGGCTGCAGGTGCCTGCGTCGCCGTCGCCTTTGGACGCTTTGGTTGGCCCGTCGACAGCGATCAGGTTGATGAGGTCGTTGGCGAAGTTGGGAGAGGTTTATTTTTGATTGCTTTTTCTTTCCCCCGTGGTGGCGGTGAGAATGCGTGTGTACTGGTTGGTGTGGGGTGTTTGGTGGCAACCAAATCTATTGATTTGGGCGGCAGCCCAACGAGCCGCAAGGCGAGGCGGGAGCATAAACCGTAACCCGTATTGAACAGTTTTGGTGGTTGATCACCCCTGGGTATAGAGATACAGGGATATAGTTATAAGCGACCTGGGAAAATAGATAAACGCGCAGGTAAAACCCTGTGGATAAGTGGCTGCGTATCGGTAAATCAGCGCACGCGTATCGGTAAATCAGCGCACGCGTATCGGTAAATCAGCGCACGCGTTTGCTGCGTATCGGTAAATCAGCGCACGCCGACCTGGGGAAATCCGTCGTATCGGTAAATCAGCGCACGCGTATCGGTAAATCAGCGCACCGGTATTTGGGCATAAAGAAAGCGCCCTGTGTGGGGCGCTTTGTGTTGTGTTGGCTAGTCGAGTTGGGGCTTTGGTGGGCGCTGCCGGACTGAGGTGGCGGTCTTGGTGACGGTTACTCCGTCCGTGTTGGCTTCGATGCCGGCGTTAGGCCAAACAGTCAGAATGTCGTGAATGGACTTCTTTATCTCTGCGCGGAAGTGTGCGACTTCTTGCGTAGTTTTGAATGTTTTGGTGGCGAAGTTTGCGGCCATCATCTCCCAGGTGAAGGTGTAGGCGTCGCGGTTGTTTTTGGCGAGCCAGTATTGCTTGAGCGTGAGCCAGATGTAGAGGTCCATGCCTCGTGGTTTGTTGAGCTCGCGTAGGACGTTGAGGTCGATGGGGATAGGAGACTCGGCGATGTGCTTAAAGAACTTTGTAGTAAGCACCAATTCTGACTCCATGAAACTACCTTGGTTGGGGTCGCGCGGGTCGAACCAGAGATTCCAATCATCCAAGATTTGAGTGTTGCTACCTCGGGCGTGTACTCCGTCATCGCTTTGAACAGTGATAGCTGAGGCAGCTAGTCGCATGAGTTGTTCACGCAGGAGGGTGACATTTCCGCGCTTTCCGCCATTTGCGCGGAGTTCAATTCCGATTGCCTTAAGGAAGTGGCTCATGGAATGACCAAGGGGGATTCGGCGTGCTTCTGCTTCGTCGATTTTTCCCTCTTTGAGTCTTCCGGCGTTTTCAACCGCACGGGTGATGATGTAGGCCATCATAAGGCGCGGATACTTACCGTAAGGAAGCCCGTTGGGCGAGTAAACCGAGATGGTGCCTTGCGCCGTTTTTATAACGCGCTCGTTGTTTTCTGCCTTGCGGTAAGGAAAGAGTGCTTGGACAAAAAGCTTGGAGGTGTAGCCGACATCTTGGGCTTGGAGGAGTTCTTGTGCGGCGTCGTGTTCTTGCCTGCGGGCTAGTTCTTTGACTGCTTCGAGCTTGGCGCGGCGCTCGTCTGGTGTGTGTGGGGGCTGCATGGTGCCGTGGTCTCCTTTCGGATTATCGACACCGCCCGTGTTGTGCTTTGCTCACTGTCCGTGGGGAAGTGGTAAAGTATTAACCGACACGGTCGGTGTCGTTTTCTTTTTTGGGCCCCCGCTAGAGCGCCAACTCTATGATGCGGGGGTTTCCTCATGTTTTGAGGAATGTGCGCGCCCTGGACTTGAACCGAGGGTGTGTGCCGCTCGCGCTGCGCACCCCACGGGTGTGGGGCGCGTCTTTTTATTTTCTCCGCCTATTAAATCACATCAGTGTGACTTACTGGGAGATTTAGTACTGGTGGCGACTGTTGCCAAGAAGCCTTATCGGTTGTTTGCTTTGATGACGCTTGCTCGGAACCTAAGGCATTAGTGGAGTCACTCTTGTTCTTCGGGCTCGTCTTTTAGCCCGTTGAGCATTATTTGGTTAAACAAGTTGTTGATTGTCTTCTCTTCGAAGTCTGCAGCCACTTGATTCCAATGGAATTCTTCTAGTTTGGGAAGCATGGCTGTAATAGCCATTTTTAAGTAGAAACCTCGACTACGTCCTGTCCTATCGCAGAGAGCGTCGAGTCGTTCAATGATTTCATCTGGCATCCGTACAGACACCACACGTCCGGAAGGGTGGGGTGCTTGTTTCATATGCAGTATCCTCTCCTTGGCAGCAATGGTAAACAATGTTTACCATTGCTGCCACTCTTGGGACTGTCGATAGAACTGTTTAATCGACATTCTGTAAACAATGTTTACCACACGTAAGACTGGAGGAGTCTTCTCAAACTCTTTAACAGCATCATGAGCGGCGCGCG
>ERZ1031149.125-NODE-125-length-15557-cov-146.088247_pt1 | contig 15557 bp, 20 predicted proteins | sample MGYA00518223_ERZ1031149 | MGnify/ENA primary metagenome ERZ1031149 (study PRJEB33718, sample SAMN03159768) | human skin metagenome | collected 2014-05-20 | study: EMG produced TPA metagenomics assembly of the PRJNA266117 data set (Human skin bacterial metagenome...
GGGCGACTTTTATCGGCCGGCGGACTGGTGCGCGTTAGCGGCGTGTGACGGTGGGTTTGCAAGGTAGTCCCCAACCGGTGGTGTGGGCGGCGTTGAAGGTGACGGCCTGGTCGATGATTTGACGTGCAATCTTGGCCGCTTCACGTCCGAAAAGTTTGTTCAGCATTTGTCCGGTGGCGGTCGCGTCGGCAATAGCCGCGTGAGACTGCGGGTTATTCAACCCAACATGATCAAGCAAAGCAGAGAGTTTGTAGGAGCGCAGGGACACCATCTGCTTAGCCAAGTCGATGGTATCTACGAATGGGAAGAACACGTCCTCCCCGTCTGAGGTGGTGATGCGATCGGCTTCAGCAAGAATCATCTTCGAATCGAAGGGGGCGTTGTGTGCCATGAGCACCATGCCATCTACACGTGCGGCGAACTCGGTGTAGACCTCTGGGAAGGTGGGGGCGTGGGCGACAACAGCATTGGTGATGCCGTGGATGTGGGAGTTTTTAATCTGCTTGCCGTCAGGATTAATCAACGTGTGCCACTGGTCGACAAGCCGGAAGGATTCATCAAAGCGGGAGACTGCTAGTTCAATGATGCGGTCGTAGCGCTTGTTAAACCCCGTGGTCTCTGCGTCAATGATGGCAAAGACTGGCCTGCCCGCCTGCGGGCGGGCAGCGTTGTCTAGATGTACTGACTGGGGACGTTGATTGACTTCTTTGCCTGCTCAACAAACGCGCGAGCTGGGGGACTCGGGTTGAAGTCATTCCAGGCGAGGAACTCGGTTCGGACAGGTCCGTCCGTGACGGGGATTGCTCGTACCCGCGGGTCGTGTGGGACGGTTCCAGCTGGCAGGAGGCAGAGGCCAAGTTTGCGCTGGACGAGGGCGAGCATGAACTCGACCGACATTGCTTCGAAGGCCACTCGCCGCAGCAGTCCGGCTGTGTCGAAGGCCCGGTCGCTTTGGAGCCGCCCGGGTGTTCCTGTGGGGAAGTCGATGAACGTCTCTTCGGCCAGGTCGGCCAAGGTGACGGTGTCATCGCGGGCGAGCTCGTGGCAGGTCGACATCACGACGACGAGACGTTCGCGGGCCATCTCATGGGAGGCCACTCCGTTCAGCGTCGCGGTAGCTGCGTCCAGCCCGAGGAAGGCGACATCGAGCCTGCCCTCGCGGATTTCCCGGATGAACGTGTCGCTGCCCCCGCTGCGCACGGTGAGGTCGACCTGAGGGTAGGAGTCGTGGAAGGTCTCAATCACGTTGGGCACGTTGATGGCCGTGACCGTGGGGATGACGCCGATGGACAGGCTGCCGCGTATCTGGCCTGTGGCCTCGGCTGCGGCCGCGATGGCACGGTCGGCTGCGGCGAGGCTGGCCCGGGCTTCGACGAGGAAGGCTTCACCAGCGCCGGTCAGCTCCACGCGGCGTGACGTGCGAACGAACAGTGCCGTGCCCAGTTCCTGTTCGAGGGCCTTGATCTGGTGACTCAGGGCGGACTGCACGACGAAGCAGCGCTCGGCTGCGCGTGTGAAATTGCGCTCCTCGGCGATGGCCACGACATACCTGAGCTGTTGGAGTTCCACCCATCAATGATTTCAGATCATTGATCCTATGACAACAATGTGTTGGACTCAGCATTGGTAGTCAGATGACAATTAATGGGGTGAACACTTCTTCCCATCAATCTCGAGGATCCCTTCTGTGGACGTGCCTGACGGCGCTGGCTCCTGCCATATGGGGAACCACGTACATCACCACGACCCATCTCCTCCCGGACGGGCATCCCCTATTCGCCGCTTTCATGAGGACACTTCCTGCAGGCGTCATTGCCTTGGGCCTGTCGAGGCAACTGCCGCGAGGCTCATGGTGGTGGAAGAGCTTCGTCCTGGGCGGTCTGAACATGGCCGCCTTCTTCCCGTTGCTGTTCCTGTCTGCCCAGCTCCTTCCGGGCGGGGTCGCAGCCACCCTGGGTGCCGTGCAGCCCATCATCGTGGCCGTGCTGGCCGTGGCGATTCTTCACGAACGGCTGTCCGGCTGGCGACTGGGCTGGGGCATCGTCGGAGTCGTGGGAGTCGCCATGGTGGTACTAGGCCCAAACGCCGCCCTCGACACAGTTGGTGTGGCGGCGGGCCTCGGCGGAACACTCGCCATGGCCACCGGCGTGGTCCTGACTAAGAAGTGGAGACTCCCTCAAGGGGCTTCGCCCCTTGCCCTGGCCGGCTGGCAGTTGACCGCCGCCGGTCTGCTGCTCGCTGCCCCGGCGCTGTTGGTGGAGCAACCCCCAATGGTGATCTCTGCTCGCGGATGGCTCGGGTATGCCTGGCTCGGGCTGCTCGGAGCCCTGGTCTCCTACAGCCTCTGGTTCACCGGAATTCGGCGCCTACCTATCACCTCCACCGCATTACTCGGACTCCTCTCGCCCCTGGTCGCAGCAGCCCTTGGAGCCCTGATCGCTCACGAACACCTCGGCGCCATCCAATTCATCGGCTTCGCCATCGCCCTGGCCGCCATGGTCTGCGGCCAGCTCCCCTCACCAACCACAAACCGAAAGGACATCCCATGAAGATCACCGTTCTCGGAGCCACCGGCATGGCCGGCACCGCGATCGTTCAAGAGGCCACACGACGCGGCCACCAGGTCACTGCGGTCTCGCGTCATCCCCGCGTCACCAACGACCCGAACGTCACACCCGTCCCTCTTGACCTGGCGCAGCCAGATGCACCCTTCTCGCCCGTGCTTGAGCACACAGACGCGGTCGTCATCGCCCTTCGCATGGCCCCAGGAGACGAAGCGCGCATCGCTCCTATGACTACCCATGTTCTCGACCAGACCCACACCGCTGGCATCCGAACGCTGATCGTTGGAGGAGCCGCGCCCCTACGCTCACCTGCTGACCCGGGCCTTCTTGTCCTCGACGATCCCACTTACGTGCCGACCCAATGGCGCGACATCGCCTCAGCAAGCCTCGCCCAATTCAACGCCTGCACCGAGCACCCGAATCAGAACTGGATCTACCTGAGCCCATCGGCAGTCTTCGAGCCCGGGCAGAGTACAGGCAGCTACCGCCGCGGCGGAAACACCCTCCTGATCAACCTCGACGGATCATCACGAATCACCCCAGCGGACCTGGCGCTCGCAGTCCTCGATGAGCTGGAGGACCCGAGTACCGAGCTCCACTTCACCGCCATTGAGAATGGCTGTTCGCGGAGCTAGAGCCAGCGCACCACCGATGAATACACGCCCCAATCCCGGAGGAAGCCGCAAATCGGCCTCCTCCGCCTGTTGAAGGACCAAATTTTCTCCCATGCGAACTCCGCTCTCACCCCTCGCCACCGACTGATCGTCGCCCGCCTCGTCGTCGATGACGGGATGGGTATCGCTGGAGTGTCCGGAGTGCGGTGCGGTGGGGAGGCTGCTTTACGTTCAGAGACTCGAGCGGAGTCGGTGGGAAATGGTCACGTCCAAACCCATGCATCGTAAGAAGACCTAGATGCTTTGGAGGACATTAAGGTTCTGCGAATGCCGGAAGAATTATTGACTCGGTATCAGCGAGATAAGTGCGATGAGTTGTTGGAAAGCGGGCGTAACGATTAATCGTTGTGCTTGGTACGAGTTCAAGGTTTTGGTGCTGCCGCGGAAGATGCGTGAGCGACCTTCCTTGCCCCGTGTGATTGCCACGTCTTGGCGCTCGCAGTTATTGCTAGCGGTTGCCTGACACAACCAGAGACACCGAAGCGCCGGCTACTTTTCTGCGCTGACCACGCTTTACGAGCGCTAAGCGCTCTAGGTTATGGTACATTTGCAACAAGTTGCCTAGTAGGTGTCCAGGTGGTCACCGTGGGGTTCGTTGAGGAGGTGGCGGCGTGCTGACTATCGCGAAGATGGGTGCGCACTCTGTGGCCTATTATCAGTCCACGGTTGATGAGAATCGGGGGCCGGATTCGTACTATTCCGAGGACGGAAAGCAACCGGCTTCGGCGTGGCTTCGAGGAGAAAACGTGGCCGAGGTTTCGGCGTTTTTAGGCGCTGACAACGGTGCGATTGTGTCGGGGAAAACGGTTGAGAATTGGTTCAATAAGGCGGTTGCTCCGAGCGGTGCGGGGCTTGGAAATGCTCCGAGAAAGGATAGTGTTCCAGGCTTCGATCTGACGTTTTGTGCGCCGAAATCTGTCTCCTTGTTGTGGGGTATGGGCGCAGATTCTGCCGTGCGTGGCATCGTCGATGAAGCCCATCAGGCGGCAGTATCTCAGGCGTTGGATTACTTGTCGGAGCATGCCGGCTACACGCGAAAGCAAGTAAAAGAGCCGGCCGGAAAACGTCTTGTCGTTGAAAAGTTGGCGGGTATTTCTGGTGTGAAATACGAGCACCGCACTTCACGTGCGGGCGACCCGCATGTGCATTCACACGTGTTGTTGGCGAATAAACAGCTATGCCACGACGGCAAGGTGCGCACGCTCGATGGGGTGAGTTTGTACCACGAAGCGCGTGCGGCAGGCATGGTGTATCAAGCCACGGTGCGTGAAATCTTGAGCCAGAAACTCGGTGTGGAGTTCGGCGACGTGGTCAATGGATGCGCTGAAATTGTCGGTCTTGATGCCCCAGAATTGATTGCGTCGTACTCGACCAGGGCGCGCGAGATCGACCAGTGGCAGGCCGAGAACGGGCTTGAAACCCGTGCGTCCTATGAGCGTATCGCGCAGAAAATCACCCGGCGTACCAAGGACACCGACACCCCACTAGACGAGCTAGAAACCGAGTGGGCACGTGCTGAACACGGCGCGCAGGTGCGTGAGTTTGTGGCCGGGCTTGAGCCGAAAAATGAAGCAGGTGCGCGTGAATCTTCCGAGGATTTCTTGCCGAAACCGTCCCAGATTTTGGCGGAAGTTGCCGCAGAACGCTCCACGTTTACCCGCGCTGATGTAGCCGAAAAAGCAGCAGAACTTATCCGCCCCGGCGCAGTTTCCCCGGAGGATATGACGGTCACGGTTGAGGGGCTGGTTGATGCTGCGTTGGCTGCGCACGGTACATGGTCGGTGACCCCGGAGAAGTCGCGCGAGCTGGATAATACCCAGCGTGAAGGTTCGCAGAAATACACCACTGTCGAGGTGGTCGACGAGGTTGAACGTGGCGTTGATATGGCTACCGCACGCGTGGAGCGCGGGGTTACTGCCGAGTCGATTCAACCTGTCGAGGGTGAGCTTTCGCCTGCGCAGGCTGATGCTATGCGCGCGGTTGTCGGCTCTGACTACCTGGCGTCTGTAGTGGTCGCACCGGCTGGTGCCGGTAAGACTTCTTCGCTCAAGGCCGCGCATAAGGCATGGAATCAGGCTGGTAAACACGTCGTAGGCCTAGCGCCTACGGGTAAGGCTGCTGACGTGATGGTGGGGGAGAATGTGGCCGATGAATCCATGACGATTGCGCGCGCTTTTGTTGGCACAGACGATCTGACACCGGAGCAAAAAGCGGCGAAGCTGGGCTGGAACCGGGACACCGTTGTGGTTGTTGATGAAGCCGGAATGGTGTCTAACCCCGATACGATCCGTGTGCTGGAGACTGCCACTGCTGCCGGCGCGCGCGTGGTCTTTGTGGGAGACCCAGAACAATACTCGGCGGTGAAAGCTCGTTCTGGCCTGCTGGCGACCTTGTCCCATGAATTGCCTGATGCCGTTGAGCTACGCGAGGTGTTCCGCCAGCGTGATGCGGGTGAGCGTGAAGCATCGAAGTGGCTGCGCGGTGGCGAGGAAGCAGACGTTTCTCGTGCCGCCGAGTGGTACATGCAGAACAAGCGCCTGCACGCAGGATCGGTTACGGCAATGATGGACGATGCGTTAGCCGGGTGGCGCGACGATACTGACGCAGGAAAGCAGTCGCTGCTGGTTGCAGCAACCCGCGACCAGGTCACCGCGCTGAATGCTGCGGCGCAGAAGATTCGCGCCGAGCGCGGCGAGATTAACCCCGAGCACCGCCTGGGCTTGTCTGATGGGCTAAAAGCCGGTGTCGGTGATGTCATCCTGACTCGTCGCAACGATGCAAAGCTGGTGACCAGCAACGGCGATGTTGTCCGCAATGGTCAACGCTGGGTCGTTGATTCCATCGGAAAAGACGGTTCCATTACGGCCCGACGGTGTGATGATGATTTAGCCACTGTGACACTAAACCGCGACTACCTCGATAAACACACCCAGCTGGGCTATGCCGCTACTGGGCATAGTTCCCAAGGCGCGACCGTCGATGTCGCCCGTGTGGTGGCAGGGGTTGGCAACCTGGACAAGGCCAGTGTCTATGTGCCGATGACTCGTGGGCGTGAGGGAAACTTCCTCTATATCGCCGAGACCCAGCCAGGGGACACCGAGACCGGCCACGGCCAGGTGAATCAGGTCGCACGGCGTGAGTCTGCCGAATACGCCCGCGACCTGTTGGTGGCCGCAGGAATGCGCGAGCAAGGCGATAAGACACCCCAGGCGCTGTTTGGGCAGGCCAAGCAGGATTGGGAGCTGACCAAACTCGTCAACCAGCCTTCCCAAACGGACACCGATAACCCGTTTTTCGGCACCGAAATGGGTGAGTACATGCGCAGCTTTGCCGCTAAACGCGAAGCGCGCTTTGCTGACTTCCATGCCCGCGCCCAGGCCAACAACGCCGACGAGGTGCCAGAACCGGAATCAGGCAACGAGTACAGCGTTACACCGTCCAATGATGCCGTGGAGCGTATCGATGCCGAGATAGAACGGGTAAACAATCAGCTTGAGACGCTGCGCGGTGAGTACGACCAGGCTAACCAGCAGGTTGAACAGCTCGGACAGCAGTATTCCAAGCAAGATGCTGTAGTGCGCGAGTTCGAGGACACGAAGAACTCGAGGGGCTTTTTCGGCAGGCTACGCCACGGCAACAATGACCAGGCCCTCCTAGACGAAGCAATCAACGTGCGCGACAAGGTAGCTGCATCCTATGACCAGGCCGTGGACTATCGCGACAGCTTTAATGATCCGATTCGCCAGCTTGAGACCGAGCTAGACGAGCTAAACACCCAGCGCCGGGATGAGGAAGGACTGAAACGGTCGATGGACTTCCTCGACTCACTGGGACTTAGCCCAGTAGCAGATGAGGAAATGGTCGCACGTATCCACCAGCAAGCCGCCGCAGATAGCGACTACGACAACGACCAAGACAACTGGTTGGATAACGCCCCAGAGAGCGAGGGGCCAGAGCTTTAACGAAAAATCTGCGTCCCCTCGTCGATGTCAAACCTATGGTAAACAATGTTTACAGCACGCGATAGCGCTACTGAAAAGTATCCGCACCGCCGTGCAACAATCAGTAAACAATGTTTACACAATGAGTGAAAGGACTTACCGCTATGGCTCAAGGCCCCCACCCCTCCGGGCGCGTGGTATCTGTACGAATGCCAGAGGACGTCATCGAACGCCTGGATGCTCTATGTACCCGCACGGGTCGCAGTCGTGGTTTCTACCTCAAGATGGCAGTAACAGCGATGCTGCCCCAATTGGAGGAATACCACTGGGAACACGTCGCTGCGGACTTCGAAGAAAAGAGCATTGAAAACGAGTTTTACCGCATCATGCTTGCTGGACTTTCTGCCGAGTCTGACGATAAAGAAAACTAAAAGTGCTATCTGCCTGCGCTTTGACTTTACAGACACCTGTAAAAATGTATTACTGTAAACCTGTATAGCAGTATTTGCTTAAACCTGTAAAGTGGTAGGGGCAATGATTTATCCACCTAGGAGAAGCCATGATCATTACCGCCATTAACGCCAAAGGCGGCGTTGGCAAGACCACCACAACGATGTTTCTTGCCACGGTTTTCGCCCACCGAGGAAAGACCGTGACTGTCACAGACCTAGACCGGCAGGGCTCGGCACTGGAATGGTCTGAACGCGCAGAGGATGGAGGAAGCCCCTTGCCGTTTGAGGTTGAGCTATCCATCCCCAAGCGCGTCGACCGACAGGCCGCACTCGTTGGAGACAATGAGTTCATGTTCATCGACGTACCACCCGGAGATGAAAACGCCATTGAAGCAGCAATCGCAGTCAGCGACTTCATCATTCTTCCGACCCGTTCTGCTGCTGCCGACCTATCCCGAGTATGGGAGTTGCGCGACGCGGTCAACGGAACACCTCATGCAGTCTTGCTGACTTTCGCCCGTAAGGGAACCAGCGCGCTTGAAGCTGCACGAGAAGCGCTTGAAGCCGAGGACATGCCGCACTTTGAAACGGAAATCCCGCTGCGCGAAGATATGCACCTAGCTTTCGGCTATTGCCCAGGCCCCGACATGCATGGTTACGACAAGGTGGCCGACGAGATTATGGAGATGATGAAGTGACCACCAGCAAGGCGCGCGCACGCGCTCAACAAGGCCCGCGAACCTCGTCAAAGAAAACCGCAAAGCCGACCCCGGCAGCGGAGAAGAAAACAGTACGAGGTGCATTCCACCAACCCACCGGCCGCGACTACGTCAAGAAGATGACGATTGAAATCGACCGCGACCTTCACGCAGAACTTAAAGTCATCGCCGCGCAAAAAGGCGTGACCATACGTGAGATTGTCAGCAACTACCTCGAAGAATACGTCCACAACAATAAATAAAGGTTTACAGGCATACAGTAATACAGGTTTATGGCACCTGTATTTCTGTAAACCCAGTAGGTGTAGATAAACCATCCCCACCGCTGTGCGGGTAAATATGCACACGAGAAAAGGAGAAGTAGATCTGCACAGACGAAAACAGCTACACATGACAAGCCATACGTAACTGCAGGTAAAAGGCACATTCTTCGCGTGTCATGACCTCTAAATGACACTGGTGTCATTTAGAGTCGGTGGAAGACAGTGAAAACGAAGAAAGCCACCGGGCGGCAACCCGATGACTTTCGCTTATCACCCAGCACACACCTGGGAGAAAGCATGGCCATGAGTCTACAGGCTTACGCGCACAACACGCACATTAAAACACCTACTCGTGTCGAACCGGACCGCGGCGGGCTGGATAACACCCCAGCATCCGCCAGCGACCGCGACTCGCTCCGCGCACACTTAGGCCGCGAAGTACTCCATGGGTCTGTCGGACGCGACTTTTCCAAGGCATATATCCGTAAACCGGACGGCACGAACTCGCCACGCATGTATCGCTTCGATACCGAGGCTTTAGGGCGGTGCGAGTACGTCATGCTTACCAGTAAGCAGTATGCCGCCGTTCTGGTCGTCGACGTTGACCAGACAGGAACAGCCGGAGGCGACCCCGCAGATCTGAATCCCTATGTCCGTGACGTGGTGCGCTCACTTATCGCCCACAACATCGGGCCGGCCTGGGTCGGAATCAATCCCACGAATGGTAAAGCCCAGTTCATCTGGCTTATCGACCCGGTCTTTGCTGACCGTGGCGGTAAATCTGCGCAGATGAAGCTGCTGGCAGCAACCACGCGCGTACTGGGTGAGCTTTTAGACCATGACCCGCACTTTTCCCACAGGTTTAGTCGAAACCCGTTTTATACCGGTAAGGCTCCGACCGCTTATCGTTGGTATAGGCAGCACAATCGGGTGATGCGTCTGGGAGACTTGGTAAAGCAGGTGAGGGACTTGGCAGGACACGACCAGTTCGAAGCTGCCCCGCGTCAGCAGTTTTCTTCTGGCCGCGAGTTAATCAACGCGGTGAAGTCTCGTCGTGAGGAAGCCCAAGCATTCAAAGCCCTTGCCCAAGACGTGGATGCAGAAATCGCCGGGGGACTAGACCAGTACGATCCGGAGCTAATCGATGGGGTGCGCGTCCTCTGGATTACCCAGGGCACCGCAGCTCGCGACGAAACCGCGTTCAGGCATGCGCTCAAGGCCGGCCACCGCCTACGCCAGCAAGGCCAACGACTAACCGACGCTGCCATTATTGACGCCTACGAGCACGCTTACAACGTCGCCCACACTCACGGCGGATCCGGTCGTGACAGTGAGATGCCGCCCATGCGCGACCGCCAAACCATGGCAAGGCGAGTGCGTGGCTACGTCACCCAGTCCAAGAGCAAGGCTTATGGAAGCACTAGCGCGCCAGGAAAAGCCACCAGCAGCGAACGCAAAGCACTAGCCACCATGGGCCGCAAAGGTGGGCAGAAAGCAGCACAACGCTGGAAAACCGACCCTGACGGCGAGTACGCACAAGGCCGCTTAAGCGTAATGAAAAAGACACACAAACGTAAGAAAGTACAAGGGCTTAGTAATAAGCAATCCGTTGGCCAGTTTGTGACGGCTTTTTGGGTTGAAATGGACCGCCTCCCTACACGACGAGAGATTATGACCGAAACGGGATTGTCGGAGGCAACCGTGAAACGGCATCTGAGAGCGCTCCGATCTGAAGGGGCAATACCGGAGTAGGGGGGGGGTCACACCATAAGCAATATACGGTTCCCCTGCCGTTAGGCAGTTAGATAAAACCTCCCGACTACTTCCTTGATCCAGAAACGGGGCAAAAGACGCTAAAGACAACAAGCCGTGGACGACCTGACCTTAATATCGTCCACGAGGATGGTGTGCCAATTGAAACGGAGTTTGATCGCCCACCTGCGTCTAGGGCGCCGCATCATGCACAACAGCAGTTGGATGCGAATCCGGATGCGGTTGTTTGGTTGCTTACGCTAGACAAGCTTGAAGAGGGACCTGACCCCTGTTTGGTAGACACCTGATATCCAGCCCGGTTGGGTTGGGAAGAAAGGTAATCTACCACCATGCCTAGGTATTCCGAACAGTTCAAACGTGATGCTGTGGCCCTCTATGAGAACAATGAGGACCTTTCACTTCACGCGGCTTCGACAGAGCTTGGAGTTAATCGTTCCTCACTTTATTCCTGGCTTAAGCAGTATGGCACCGGCAAACGTGCTCGCACGAAGGCCATGCGTGATCACGTCCAGGCGACGGCTGATTCTGAGCGAATCCGCCAGTGAGACAAAAGAAAACGCAAAGTTGCGCGAAGAACGCGACATCCTGCGTAAGGCCGCGAAATATTTTGCCGAAGAGACACGCTGGTGATCCGCTTCCAGTTTGTCTATGACCACCGAACCGAGTACTCGGTCAAGCGGATGTGCCATGTGTTAAAGCTCAATCGCTCCTCGTTCTACAAATGGGTCAACACCCGCGAGAATCGCAGGTTAAAGATGTGTTCCGATGCTCTTATTGGCGCAAGAATCACAACCATTTTCGATGATGAGCACGGCCTTTATGGTGCTAAACGCATCGCTGCAAGCCTCAACGACGATCCGGACTTCGGCGCGACTAATCATAAGAAGGTTGCCCGCATCATGAAATCCATGGGGTTGAAGGGCTTTACGAAACGGCGTCGATGCATCACCACTAGGCGCAAGCCTGGTCACCGTGTCATGCCAGATTTAGTAGGCCGCAGATTCACAGCTGACAGGCCGAACCACGTCTACGTAGGCGATATCACCTACCTGCCGTGTAAGGGCGGCAAGAACATGTACCTTGCCACGATCATTGACGCCTACTCGCGCAAGCTCGTCGGTCATGCGCTAGCCGATCACATGCGGGTATCTCTGGTAATCGAGGCTTTGTCCCATGCCAGCAGAGTCCGCGGAAGCCTTGACGGGGCAATTTTCCATTCCGATCACGGCAGCGTGTACACCTCACAAGCGTTTAGAAACTACTGCTCGTCGCTGGGTGTACGCCAATCCATGGGCGCGGCGGGAACTAGTGCCGATAATGCCCTGGCAGAGTCATTTAACGCCACCTTAAAGCGTGAAGTTCTACGTGATCGGAAAGTCTTTGACAATCCCATTACCTGCCGGCAGGAAGTCTTTCGATGGTGCATGCGCTACAACACCCGCAGACGGCACTCCTGGTGCAACCTTCTAGCCCCCGATGACTTCGAAGCGCTTAATTCAGCTACACTAACCCAAGCAGCATAGCTAACCCCCGACGTGTCTACTTTCCGGGGGTCAGGACCCAGAAAATCTGTTCGTCAAGGTAATTCGGGATGGTGGAAGGTGAACAGATATATACGACCACGTATCGATACCGTAACGATGATGATTATCGGTTGTATTGGAGCTTTGGGCGTGGTGAGCTAGTCGAGTCCATCAAGATTCGAGAAAGGCTTAAATATGAAGGCTTTGGGTGCAGTAGCACTACTATCGATTGGCGTCACGGCGAATGCCTTGGCAGCATCGCCAGCACATGCCACACCAGCAGAAACTGACTCTTACGAGCGGATCGCTCAGACGACTATTGAACTGCGTGAGAAAGAGCATATTGATCCGAAGGCTGAGACCCCAGACCATATCGTACAGCAAGTTTTAAATGAAACCGGCTCTGCAGGGGATAAAACCGCCTTTCGAGACTCCGGCGAGAACTATGGAACCAACATCGGTAGGCATGAAGCGGCAGCCTGCGCGACCAATCCTTATGATTGTGTTCGCGCGAAAGAGGCAATCAAGGACGCGGAACGTATCTCCTCGCAAACGTTTCCAAACAAGGTAACGAACGATAACATTCAGGACGCTGATAGGCATTGTGTGTGGCAGGCGCTGACAACGATCCGGGCTAACGCAGATTTTGCACGAAAAATTGGCGATGCCCACGAAACAGACCATCCTGGTTCTCCTGAAGCTGGGCACATGGATCAAACAAACAATGCCATTGGTCGAGACATTGGATTGCGACACGAAGGAGATGAAGCGGGCGCCATCAATGAATGTCATGCGCAGGCTAAAAACGGTGGTCTGATCAAGATAAACTGATTGGTAAGGAATTTGTTGTGAAAGAAAGAACGAGCATTCCGGGAATACTTTTTGGAATTGTCTTGGGCGTCGCAACCCTTTATGGCGGAGTGCTCCTGTCCACATGGCTTCCAATACCTTTCGTCTTCTATGGGCTACCTCTACCTTCATTGGTGGTGTTGGGTGTATTAGTCATGTTTGTCTACATGTTGAAAAAGGATCGGCTTAGCGACCGATCATGGCGTGCTTTTGCCTTCACATTCGCCGCGGCTTTCGTCGTATCAGCGTTCTTATGGGTGAGCACCGTTTCTAGCTATGGAAACTTCGCATAGCCTATAGATATGGAACCGCTGTAAGGCCAATTACGCTTCTTCGCTATAGTGGAGTTACATTCTCGACCTCCTGCCAACAGCGATGGCGGGAAGATTGGTGGTAGTAAATTGCGCACTTCCATTCTCTCCACTGTGGTGGCAACTCTCCTGACTGTTTGTGCTTCCCCAGCTGCGTTTGCAACTGAATATAGTCCTAAAGCGGAAGAAAATCCTTACTCAATTTTAGAGCTATCCCAAGGAGAATCTGTTTCAGTTCCTCATGGATATGACATCGGTTTTGTAGAAGAAAAGCCATCTTTTGCTCTGATGGCTCGTTCTGCCAATACCGCTCCATCCTGCATCCAGGCGAGGGTGGAAAAACTTGCTGTCCAGGTTTATAACAACTGCGAGTCCGATATGAGAGTCAAAGTTATTATGACCGCTGACACGTCTCCTATTTTGGGGGCTAAAGACAGTGCCTGTAACACGATTGCTCCAGGTACCAGGTCAAATGTTAGATGGATCATCCGCGGAAACGAGAAAATAGATAGGGTAGAACTTTGCTAAGAAATATTTCTAAAACCTCCAGGTGGATTATTTCCATTCCTGTTGCTTTTTCACTACTGTTCGTTAGCCCAGCTCCAGCTTTTTCGGCTGTGCAAAAAAATGATCAGGGCATGATCACCGTGAAGTGCCACGTGGTGAAGCATGAACCGGGAAACCCAGTAGTAGGGTATGTTTACGGCAATCATCCGAAAGATCTTACAAAAGCGGAGAAAAATGCGGATTCGTTCACGAACTTATTCGGAGACAATGTGCATAAAAGACACTGCTACCCTCAGTCTAGGTATACAAATTCTGGAGCTTTCACTGTAGACGGCGATCCGATTTAATATGTCGGGCGAAACTCTTCTTTTTACAACTTACTTCCTCGCTCGAGAGTCTGACCTTGAACAATTCCATAAACAGTATTTAAAAAGAGTGGATAAGGCTCGAGAGATAACACAGATACTCTATGTAACTGACGAAATTACACATGGGGGAGATGAAGTAATTCGCGAAGTCATGATGCAAGATTTCCGTAGGGATATGCGAGACTTTGGAACTTACCCATTTGATGAATCTGAATGGGGTTTGTATAGCCTTTCATGTGTGGCTAAAGACGTTGACGAGCCCGCGATGGAAGGGGCTGGTGTCTCTCGGCTATGGCGTGATTTGGCATTAGGTGAAGAGACAGTACCTAGGGAATTTACCAGTCATGTAAAAGCCGTTAATGTGTCGAGCGATGGCAGAGGGTTCCCTCTGGGATCTATTTGTGCTTGATTGTGATCCGGAAATTCACCGGAATATCCATATGATAAATGCCGTCACCTTTTGATTAAGGCAGAGGGTGTATCAGTGCGGTACACGCTAAGTGAACAGTTTGGGAATTACATCCATCGCGTTTAATCCACTGTTCGCTAGGGTGGGTACATGACCAATGAAACAGAGCCGTCACTACCTCTAGACATTCCCGAACAGCCAGAGGCTGTTGCGGGTCAAAAAATTGGTTACGCGCGCGTCAGCTCCAAAGATCAGAATCTTGACCGACAGACCGCAGCATTAAAGAAGGAAAAAGTCTTCCGCGTCTTCACCGACACGGTGAGTGGTTCGTCCACTCAGCGCCCCGGATTAGATGGGGCGCTTAATTATGTGCGCGCCGGCGATCAACTCATTGTGGTGAGCATGGACAGGCTTGCCCGTTCCCTTATCGACCTGCACCGCCTGGTCGATGAACTCACCGAACGCGGAGTATCCGTCAAGTTCCTCAAAGAGGGGCAGGTGTATTCGCAGGATTCGACACCGGTGGCCAAGCTCATGCTTGGTCTACTCGGGTCTGTGGCGGAGTTTGAGCGTTCGATTATTCGCGAGCGCCAGGCCGAAGGTATCGCGAAAGCCAAGGCGCGCGGTGTTTATAAGGGGCGTGCGAAAGTCCTCAACGGGGAACAAATAGTGCAGGCGCGCGAGTGGGTGAGCGAGGGGATTCCGAAAGCAGAGGTTGCCCGCCGCCTCGGCATTGGTCGAACGACACTGTATAAGTACCTCGCCGACTAGCGGGCCGTTAGAGGTGGTCGGCAAGCTTGAACAGGATGATCGCCCCCAAGACGAGGGCAAAAAAGATTCCGGTATCGATCCAGCGTGATTTTTTCACTGGCCCCTCCCACGGCATGGTGGCGGCTATGGCGACACCAACGCGCACTGCTACAGCAAGCAGACAGAAGGCGAAAAGCGCCAGGAGCTCTTCCACCCTGCCAGCCAGGGTAGCGACGATAACCGAAATGATCGCCACCCCGAAAATCACGGAGCTGGTGCGAAGCGATGGACGACGTACAGGTGAAGAATGTTTTTTACTCATAGAATGAGCGTCTCACATGGGTGTGCACTTCCCCCGAACAAGGATTTGCCCAGCTCGCGCATGATAGACACGCGTATTGGGCGACTTTTATCGGCCGGCGGACTGGTGCGCGTTAGCGGCGTGTGACGGTGG
>ERZ1031149.127-NODE-127-length-15232-cov-5.785597_pt1 | contig 15232 bp, 16 predicted proteins | sample MGYA00518223_ERZ1031149 | MGnify/ENA primary metagenome ERZ1031149 (study PRJEB33718, sample SAMN03159768) | human skin metagenome | collected 2014-05-20 | study: EMG produced TPA metagenomics assembly of the PRJNA266117 data set (Human skin bacterial metagenome...
AGATTGCCTCTTGTCTCGTGGGCTCGGAGATGTGTATAAGAGACAGGTCCAGCAGCGCGCGGATCTCGTCGGTGGTCATCGCCTGGTCCACGCCGGCGCTTTTCAGCGCGGTCACGGAAATGCCCAGCTTGCGGGCGACCTCGGGGCGCGGGTGTGGGCCGGAAAGGCGCAGCTCCTGCAGCCACTGCGGCGGGTTGTCCTGCAGGTCGCGCAGCTCGGCGTGGGTCACGGCGCCGTCCTGGAACTCCTGCGGGGTGGCGGGAAGGTAGATGCCCAGCTTCTTTGCGGCGGTTACCGGCTTCATGGCGATGCCGGAGGGGGTCTGATCAGTCATGGTCAAAACGGTAGCATTGACGGCCATGCTCACCATTGCCTTCGCCACCGGCACCGAGCCGGGGAAGTGGTTCCGCCGCTTCGAGGAACTCACCGGAAGCCGACTTGAGACGATGCCGGCGGATGATCCGTTCGTGCTCGTCGGCAAGCAAGCAACTGCGGCGCTTGTGCGGCTTCCGGACGAACGCGTCACCGACGAGTACCACGTGGTGCGCCTCTACGAGGAGGCGGCTGGCGTCGCGGTGCCGAAGGATTCTGTATACGCAGAGGTGGGGGAGGTCACCCGCGCGGACCTCGCGGACGAGATTGTGAGCTTCGACGGGCAATCGCCTATCGACGACCTCCGGTCCGCCCTCCAAGTCGTCGCCGCCAACGTCGGCGTGGCCTACGCGCCACTGCCGCTGCTGAAGAACCTGGCGCGCAAACAGATCAAGGCGTTACACCTTCTGGGGGAGGAACCGGCGACACAAATCGCCCTTGTCTGGCGAAAAGTCGACGATTCGGACGCTGTGCAGGACTTTGTCGGTGTGACGAAGGGGCGGACGGTACGTTCTTCGCGGGGAAAAGCGCACCCCCGATCGGGTGCAAAGAGGGCTCGAGGTTAACGCAAAGTTCATAATGGACGGCGCACTTATTTCAAGAATGAAAGGTATTGATTATGTTTTCCCGTAAGATCGTCGCTTCCGCAGCTGCACTGACCCTTGGCGCAACCGGCCTGGTTGCTTGCTCCAACGACGGTGAGGGTGAGCCGACCTCCACCGAGATCGTCTCGGAGACCGCTACCGAGACCGAGGTTGCCACCGAGACCGCTGGCGAGGCCGCGGATAACACCGACGCCGCTGCTGCTGGCGACGCTGAGGCTACCGAGGAGATCACCACCGCCGACGGCGCAACCGCGATGGTTCCGGCAGGCGTGAAGGCCGCTATGGACGAGTACGCTCAGCCGGAGTGGGGCGAGCCGATGGCAGTTGAGGAGACTGACGGCGGCTGGATCGTCACCTACGACAACGAGCACTACATCACCTGGAACGAGAACACCGGTGGTGCTCCGACCTGGGGCCAGATCGCTAACGAGTGGATCACCGACGTGCGTCTGGACCAGAAGTTGGGCTTCCCGGTCGCACCGGAGACCGAGAACGCCGACCAGTCGGGCTGGACCCAGGAGTTTGAGAACGGCACCATCGAGTGGACCCGCGGCGGCACCGAGGACGCCTTCACCGCAATCGTGACCGAGAAGTAAATCGGCGGCCTACCTCGCCTGATTCCAAGCGCCACTCCGCTGCGGCGGGGTGGCGCTTTTGCGTTGCTGGGCGAGTGTTTGCGCGCCCTCGCGGGGATCTGGACAATGGAGCGCATGCAAAAATCGGACTTTGCCATCCGGCCCATCCGACCGGAAGACTATCCGCAGGTACGCGCCATCTACGAGATGGGGCTGCAGACCGGTAACGCCTCCTGGGAGACCCAGGGGCAGACCTGGGAGCAGTTCTCCCGCAAGAAGATCATGGAGACCGTCTTCGTCGCGGTCGACGCCGCCGACGACAACAAAGTGCTCGGCTGGGTTGGCGCGGCGAAGGCGTCCACCCGCAGCGTGTTCCATGGGGTGGTGGAGGACTCGATCTACACCCATCCCGACGCCCGCGGCCGAGGCATCGCCGGCGCGCTTTTGGACCACCTGATTCAGACCTGCATCAACTTGCACAAGTGGTCCATCCACTCCTGGATCTTCCCCGAAAACGAAGGATCCGCGGGACTGCACAAGTCCCGCGGATTTGAAAAGGTGGGCACGTTCCACAACATGGCGCAGATGGCCTACGGCGAGCGCCAGGGCGAGTGGCGCGACTGCGACATCTGGGAGCTGATTTTGCCGATGTCGCGCGAGCAGTGAGCTGCTAGCTCAAGTCCTCCTTGAGCGCTTCCTCCCGCACCGGCAGCAGGAGGACGAAGGCGACGAACGCCAGCGGCACCATGAGCATGAACACGGGCGTGAGCCCGTCGTTGTAGCTGCTCAGCACAGCGTCCTTGATGGGATCCGGCAGCTGGGAGACAACGCCTGGGGTGAGGCTGTTCGCCCCGCCCTCCTGGAACTTCGCCGCGTACGCCTGGCCCTCCGGGCCCAGCTTTGCCAGCGCCTCCGGGAGGCGCTGCTCCAGGTTGTCGCGCATGTTGTGGATGAACAGCGAGCCAGCCAGGGACGCGCCGATGGACGAGCCGATCTGGCGGAAGAAGTTGTTCGTGGACGTCGCAGTGCCCACGTGCTTGAGCGGGAACGAGTTCTGCACGATCAGCACCAGCACCTGCATGACCAGGCCCAGGCCGAAGCCGAAGATGAACATGTAGATGCCCAGCCTGGTCAGCGACGTGGTCACCTCCAGGCGGGAGAACAGGAACAGCCCCAGTGTGGTCACGAGCATGCCGGCCAGCGGGTAGATCTTGTAGCGGCCGGTTTTGGAGATGACAAAGCCCACGGCCATGCCGGTGACGAGCATGCCGATAACCATCGGCAGCATCATCAGGCCCGCCTCGGTGGGGGTGAGCTGGTGGACCATCTGCAGGTAGGTTGGCAGGTATGCCAGGCCGCTGGTCATGGCCAGGCCCAGCACGGTGCCTGCCAGGGTGGTCAGGACCATGTTGCGGTTTGTGAACAGGTCCATCGGGATCAGCGGGTTGGTCGCGCGCAGCTCCACAAACACGAACGCCACGGCGGCAACAAGTGCGATAAGCGAGGTGGCGATGATGGTGGGGGAGGTCCACTCGTACTGGGTGCCGCCCCAGGTAGTGGTGAGGATCAGCGAGGTGGTGGCCACCACCATCAGCGTGGTGCCCAGGTAGTCGTAGTGCATGCCCTTGGCGGAGCCGCGGCGCAGGCGCAGCACGGCGGCGCACACGCTCATGGCGAGAAGGCCCAGCGGGATGTTCATCCAGAGCGCCCAGCGCCAGCCGGGCCCGTCGGTGAACCAGCCGCCCAGCACCGGGCCGAGCACAGAGGACACGCCGAAGACGGCACCCATGACACCCATGTACTTGCCGCGCTCACGGGCGGGGACGACCTCGGCGATGATGGATTGCGAGTTCACCATCATCCCGCCCGCGCCCAAGCCCTGGATGGCGCGGCCGATGATCAAAAGCTCCATGGTGTGGGCGAAGCCGCCGATGGTGGAGCCGACCACGAACAGGCCGATGCCGGTGATGTAGAGCCACTTGCGGCCCAGGATGTCGCCGAGCTTGCCGTTGACCGGCATGGCGATGGTCATGGTGACCAAAAACGCCGAGATGACCCAGCTCATGTGGTCCACGCCACCGAGCTCGCCGACGATAGTGGGCAGGGCGGTGGCGAAAATCATCTGGCCCAGCGAGCTCATCAGCATGGTCAGCAGCAGGGCCGAGAACACCAGCCCCACGTTTGGCGGGGTGGCCTGAAGCGGATGGTGGTCCGCGCGGGTTTCTACCATTTCATCTCCTTTGCGTAGACGGTGAGATCTTGTGCGTTTGCCAGCAGTTGCTCGACGGGGTCGGCGCCCTCCGGAGGGTGCCACAGGTAGCGGCTCACCGCTCCCTGGAACAGCACGACGATGAAGTGCGTCTCGTCCTCCAGCGTCCCGGGGTGCTTCCGGTCTTCGGGGAAGCGTTCGAAGTGGGCGTAGACGGCGCGTCCGACCTCGGTGAGGAAGCCACGTTTGCGGGTGGCTTCGGCGTGCATCAGGCCGGGGTTGTTTTCCAGCAGCTCGCGGCGGCATTTCGCGGCCGGGCCGTCGAAGTGTCCCGGTTCCACGTCGATGGAGCGGATGACAAGCTCCAGCACGTTGTCGCTTTGGGTTTCCCGGATCGCGGCGAGGGCGTCCTCGCTGAACGTGAAGGGGAACGAACCCAAGATCGCCTCGTCCTTGGAGTCGACGTAGTTGAAAAACGTGCGCCGGGAGATGCCTGCAGCCAGGCAGATGTCGTCGACGGTGACGTTGTCGTAGCCGTGAGCGCCCACAAGCCGGGCCGCCTCGTCGCGGATGCGTTGCAGCGTTTCGCGCCGCTTCTGCTCCCTGATTCCCTCATTTTGCACGGGGTGCAATATTACACCCGGTGCACATTATGGCAAGCCCGCTGAAAGTTCGCCTTCTACCAGCGCTTTTCCGTCCTCTGAGTAGGTCAGCTTCACAATGCCGGGCGTATGCTTCTCGACGTCCCAACGGCCCTGCCCGTCATTACAGCCCTTCGTCAACGGGATCGATTCGCCGCCTTCACCGATCAACGCCGTGCAGCCGGTGAGGGGGTAGGTCACCGAGGCGGTGCCGCCGCCGAAGGTCGCCACCGCGGGCCACGCCTTGACCTTTGCGTCATCTTCCAAGCTGTTCAGCGTTCCGGTGTAGGTGCCGGTGGGGGCCGAAGGGTCGTCGATAGGCGATTGCTGCTGCGCGGTGACCGTGACCGTTTCGGGGACGGTGCTTTCGGGCTCGGGGCGCGGGTTGGCGTACCAGTAGGCCGCCGCGAGCGCGACGCCGATGATGGCGACGATGAGCGCAAGCACCCCGCCGACGACCCACGGCTTGTTCGGCCCGCCCGCGGTGCGCAGTTCGGAGAAAGAATCAGGCATGGAAAAAGCCCCCAGCAGATTGGTTGATGTGCTGGGGGCAGATTCTAGCGGGGAGCTAGTTGCGGACTAGTTGCGGTCCGTGTTGGCCATGGACAGCACGTCGAGGCGCTTGTCCAGCTCCTCCTCGGTGAGCTTCTCGCCGTCCACGAAGCCCAGGTCGATGGTGGCCTGGCGGATGGTGATGCCCTCCTTGACCGCGTGCTTGGCAATCTTCGCGGCGTTTTCGTAGCCGATCGCGGAGTTGAGCGGGGTCACGATCGACGGGGAAGACTCTGCCAGGGTGCGCATGCGCTCTTCGTTGGGCTCGATGCCGTCGACAAGCTTGGTGGCGAACTGGCGGGCCGTGTTCGCCAGCAGGCGGGAGGACTCGAGGACGTTGCGCGCCATCATCGGGATGAACACGTTGAGCTCGAACTGGCCCTGGGTGCCGCCGAACGCGACAGCCGCGTCGTTGCCGATGACCTGCGCGGAGACCTGGGTTGCGGTCTCGCACAGCACCGGGTTGACCTTGCCCGGCATGATGGAGGAGCCCGGCTGCAGATCCGGCAGGTGGATCTCGCCGAAGCCGGCCAGCGGGCCGGAGCCCATCAGGCGGATGTCGTTGGCGATCTTGTACAGGGACACAGCAACGGAGCGCATCGCGCCGGAGAACTCGACCAGGCCGTCGCGGTTGGCCTGCGCTTCGAAGTGGTTCTTCGCCTCGGAAAGCTGCTCAACACCGGTGAGCTTGATCAGCTCTTCGGTGACCTTGCTGCCGAACTCCGCCGGGGTGTTGATGCCGGTGCCCACGGCGGTGCCGCCGATGGCGAGCTCGCCCAGGCGCTCCAAGGTGCCCTCGACGCGTGCGATGCCCAGCTCGATCTGGCGGGCGTAGCCGGAGAACTCCTGGCCCAGGGTGACCGGGGTGGCGTCCATGAGGTGGGTGCGGCCGGACTTGACCACCTCGTGCCACTCGGTGGCCTTCTTCTCCAGGGACTCCTGCAGCACCTTCAGCGCCGGGATCAGGTCGTTCGCGGCGGCCTCGGTGGCGGCGACGTGGGTGGCGGTGGGGAAGGTGTCGTTGGAGGACTGGCCCATGTTCACGTGGTCGTTCGGGTGGACCTCAACGCCGTTGGCCTTCGCGATGGAGGCGATGACCTCGTTGGTGTTCATATTGGACGACGTGCCGGAGCCGGTCTGGAACACATCGATAGGGAACTGCTCGTCGTGCTTGCCGTCCGCGATCTCCTTCGCGGCGGCGATGATGGCGTCGGCCTTCTCGGCGTCCAGGTTGCCCAGGTCCTTGTTTACCCGCGCGCAGGCCGCCTTGAGCAGGCCGAGCGCGCGGATCTGCTGGGACTCCAGGCCGCGGCCGGAGATGGGGAAGTTCTCCACAGCGCGCTGCGTCTGGGCGCGCCACAATGCGTCGACGGGCACCTTGACTTCGCCCATCGTGTCATGCTCGATGCGGTATTCCTGATCAGCCATTATTGTCCTTTACTTCTGTCGCGTGCACGTCGCGCACGGTAAGGTGCGCGCGTGCCTTTCCACTGCACGATTATGCCCCAACCGGATATGCCGAGGAGATGAAATGCCCGAACCGCAGGCCATGAAGACCCCCACTTTGAGGGACGCGGGAGTCGCGGCCGCCGCGATGGGGTCGATGTACGTTTTGCTCCTCGGCCAGGGGCTGATTCTGGTGCGCGCGGGCGTGTCCCGGACAGTGGCGCTGACGGTGCTGCCGGTTGCAGTGTTGGTCGCGCTGGCGGTGCCGACGGTGCTGCTCGTGCGCTACATGCGGCGCCGCGGGCTCGAGCTCGGCTTCGCGCGGCTTGGGCGCCGAGGCTGGCACTTGCTGTGGCAGGCCCCGGCGGTGGTGCTCGGCTCTGCGGCGGCGACTTCGGTTGTCGCGCCGCTGTTCGGGCTTGAGCCCGGCGGCGATTCCACAGGGGACGTCCTCGCCCGGGATTTGAGCAGCGCCGCGCCAGTGCTGCTTTTGCTGGTGGGCTACCTGCTCATCGGGCCGTTGATTGAGGAGATCGTGTTCCGCCGCGTGCTCATGAACTACTTCGACACGCTCATGCCCGCGGCGGCGAGCGTACTGGCTACCTCAGCGATCTTCGGGGTAGCCCACATCGCGCCGCCGGCGATCGCGTTCACCTTCTTCGCCGGCGTTGGTCTGGCGCTGGTGGCACGCTTCCACGGCACCATCACCGCCAGCTACATCGTGCACGTGGTGAACAACCTGCTGGCCAGCGCGGTGCTGATCGGCGCGTTGCTTTAGGCTGCGGCCTAGTTCTCCGGCTCGGAGTAGTCGACTACGGAGTAGTCCTGCAGCTTGGTCAGCTGGTGCTGGGACTCCACGTAGCGCACGGTGCCGGACTTCGAGCGCATCACCAGCGAGCGGGTGGTGGCACCGGACTTGCGGTAGGTCACGCCACGCAACATGTCGCCGTTGGTCACGCCGGTGGCGGCGAAGTAGCAGTTGTCGGAGGTGACCAGGTCGTTGATACCCAACACGCGGTCCAGGTCGTGGCCGGCGGCGAGGACCTTCTCGCGCTCCTCGTCGCCCTGCGGGGCGAGCATGCCCTGGATCTCGCCGCCCAGGCACTTCAGAGCGCACGCCGTGACGACGCCCTCCGGGGTGCCGCCGATACCCATCGCAATGTCGATGGAGCTGGTGTCCTGTGCAGCGGCGATGGCGCCGGCGACGTCGCCGTCCATGATGAAGCGGACTTTGGCGCCGGCGGCGCGGATGTCGTCGACAAGCTGCTTGTGTCGCGGACGATCGAGCACGACCACCGTGATGTCGGCGGGGCGCACGCCCTTCGCCTCGGCGACCGACTTGATGTTCTCGGCGGTCGACTTCGTGATGTCGATCGCGCCGACCGCCTCCGGGCCGACGGCGATCTTGTTCATGTAGAACGCGTCCTGCGGGTTGAACATGGAGCCGCGGTCCGCGGCGGCGATCACGGAGATCGCGTTCGGGCGGCCCTCGGCCATCAGGCGGGTGCCGTCGACTGGGTCGACAGCGATGTCCACGGCCGCGCCGTGGCCGGTGCCGACCTGCTCGCCGTTGAAGAGCATCGGGGCCTCGTCCTTCTCGCCCTCGCCGATGACGATGACGCCGTCCATCTCCACGGAGTTGATCATCTTGCGCATCGCGTTGACGGCGGCACCGTCGCCTTCGTTCTTCTGGCCGCGGCCGACCCAGCGGCCGGAGGCGAGCGCGGCGGCCTCGGTGACGCGCACCAGCTCCATCGCGAGATTGCGGTCGGGGAAAAGATCGGACTGTTCGGTCATGGGGAGGCCTTCCTAAACATGAATCACAAAAAGACCCCTCTATTGTGGCACTACCAATCGCACAATTGCCCGTTCTTCCCACCTTTAAGGGGGAAGCGGGGGCGCATGCCATACTGTTCGGCGTGGCTAGCAACAAAAAACCCCGCATCTTCCAGGACGGACGAGACATCGCGATCAACTCCGTGCTCATCATCGTGCTGATGGTCGTCGCTGTCGGCGCGACCGGGCTGTGCTCGTTTAACCCCGGCGCGCCCGAACAGGGGCCGGTTCAGGAGGTCGACGCGGAGACCTTCCTCGACTTGGAGGCGCGCGGCGTGGACTTCCCGGTGCGCTACCCGGAGATGCCGGAAGGTTGGGTCACCAACTCCGCGCGCCGCTCCATGCTCGGCGGCCAGCCGGCGCCGACCGTCGGCTGGGTCACCCCGGACCGCGGCTTCATCCAGCTCACCCAAACTGGCGTCGACGCGAAGGAAGCGGCCGAGGGCGCGGACGGTAAGCCGCGCACCCTGGACCGCACCGAGGACATCGACGGCCACAGCGTGGAGGTCTACACCTCCGACGACAAGGACGTGCGCGACCTCTGGGTCGTCGACGCGGGCGACGCCCGCCTCGTGCTCACCGGCGCAGGGGAGGCCAGCGAGTTCGAGGAGCTGATCTCGACCGCGCTGGCTACTGCTCCGATTCAGGCTGCTGACGGGAATTGATCGCTTCCTCGACGCGCTTTGAGGCGCCGTCGAGAAGCACCTCGCACCGCTTCGCCAGTGCTTCGCCGCGCTCCCAGTACTTCAGTGACTCGTCCAGGCTCATCTGGCCCAGCTCGAGGATCTTCACGGTTTCGACCAGCTCGTCGCGGGCCTGCTCGTAGCTTAAGGTGGCGGGGTCCGGAAGGGCGTTGTCGTTGGCCTGGCCGGTGCCGAAAGCGTTCTCAGTCATGTTTTTCGTGTTCCTAATCTGCTTGCGTGGTGGACATGGAGGCGGCGGTAATGGAGCCGTCGCCGACGCGGATGCGCAGCTGCGATCCGGGTGGGGACTGGTCGATGGAGGTGACAACTTCGGCGTCGGAGCCGTCACGGGGCAGCACCTGCACCACGGCGTAGCCGCGGGCGAGCGTCGCCGACGGCCCCAACGCCGAGACCTGGGCGCGCAAGCCCCGCACCTGCTGCGTTTCGCGCTGCAGCAGGTGGGACACGTCGCGGCGGATCAGGGCGGTGGCGCGCTCGATCTCCTCGCGGCGGCGGGTAATGGCCATCATCGGGTCGGCGAGCGCCGGGCGCGAGCGCACCGAAGCCAGGCCGTCGCGTTCGCGTTGGACCCATCCGCGCAGGGCGGCGGCCATGCGGGCACGTGCTTCGTCGATAAGCAATCGCTCCTGCGCCACATCGGGGACCGCGCGCTTGGCAGCATCGGTGGGGGTGGCGGCGCGCACGTCCGCGACGTTGTCCAGCACCGGGTTGTCAGGCTCGTGGCCGATCGCGGAGATCACAGGGGTGCCAAGCTTTGCGACGGCACGCTGCAGCGCCTCCTCCGAAAACGGCAGGAGGTCCTCCACGGACCCGCCGCCGCGGGCGACGATGATCACGTCCACCTCAGGGTCCGCATCGAGTACCCCGAGCGCCTCGATCACCGCGGGCACGGTGGTGGGGCCCTGGACCGGGGTGTTGATGATCTCGAAGCGCACTTCCGGCCAACGGCCCTGCGCCACGGTGACCACGTCGCGCTCGGCCGCGGAGCCGCGGCCGGTGATCAAACCGACCTTCGTGGGTAGGTAGGGAAGCGGCTTCTTGCGCGCGGGGTCGAACAGGCCCTCGGAGGCGAGCTGCTTGCGCAGCGCCTCGATGCGCGCCAAAAGCTCGCCGGCGCCGACGTGCCTGATCTCGGTCACGCGCATGGAAAACGTGCCGCGGCCCGGGTAGAAGGACGGTTTGCCCAGCACGATGACGCGGTCGCCGTCGTTAAGCGGCACCTGCATGCCCGTGAGCAGCGAGGTTTCCGCGGTGAGCTGGACGCTGGCCTGCTCCTGGGTGTCGCGCAGCGTGAGGTAGGAATACCGCCACGTCGGCTTGGTGTTGACCTGGGTGAGCTGGCCTTCGATCCACAGCCAGCCGAGGCGCTCAATCCAGCCCTTCACCGAGGTGTTGAGCTTGGACACCGACCACGGCTGCTCCGGCGAGCTCTTCGAATCTGCCACCGCATGCTCCTTTCCATTTGACTTCTGCCACGTTACCCGGCGAGCCGACACGGCCCGCCTATTGTTTTTGACGCTGATTAGTTAGGGTTGGTTCCATGACAGAACAGGGTAAAAAAGTCCTCCTCGCATCCCCCCGCGGCTACTGCGCCGGCGTCGACCGCGCCGTGGAGACCGTAGAGAAGGCCCTGGAGAAGTACGGTGCACCCGTCTACGTGCGCAAAGAGATCGTCCACAACAAGTACGTCGTGGAAACGCTGCAGGAACGCGGCGTGATCTTCGTCGACGAGACCGACGAGGTCCCCGAAGGCGCGCACCTGGTCTTCTCCGCCCACGGTGTTTCCCCGGCGGTGCGCGACTCCGCTAAGAGCCGCAACCTGCTCACCCTCGACGCGTCCTGCCCGCTGGTGACCAAGGTGCACAACGAGGCCAAGCGCTTCGCCCGCGACGGCTACCACATCCTGCTCGTCGGCCACGAGGGCCACGAGGAAGTCGAGGGCACCGCCGGTGAGGCCCCGGAGATCACGCACCTTGTCGACGGTGTGGACGGCGTGGACCGCCTGCCCGACTTCCCGGACGACCAGAAGCTGGTGTGGCTGTCCCAGACCACGCTTTCGGTGGACGAGACGATGGTGATCGTGGACAAGCTGCACGAGCGCTACCCGAACCTGGAGAACCCGCCGAGCGACGACATCTGCTACGCCACCCAGAACCGCCAGGCCGCGGTCAAGGAGATCGCCCCGCGCTGCGAGCTGGTCATCGTGGTGGGCTCCCAGAACTCGTCGAACTCCCGCCGCCTGGTCGAGGTGGCGCTGGAAGCCGGCGCTCAGGCCTCCTACCTGGTGGACTACGCCTCCCAGATTAAGGACGAATGGTTCGACGGAGTGAACACCGTCGGCGTGACCTCGGGCGCGTCCGTGCCGGAGATCCTGGTCAAGGAGCTGGTGGAGGAGCTCGGCCGCCGCGGCTACGCGGACGCGGAGGAAGTGACCACCACCGTGGAGACCATCACGTTCTCCCTGCCGCGCGACCTGCGCCTGCCGCGCCGCGAAACCCCGGCGGTGGCGCAGGGGTAAGGCGCTCGGGGCTCGCTGTTAGCCCTTGTAGAGGTCCTCGCCGAGCCGGTCCGCAATCGAAGTGGAGCCGGACCGCGGGGACTTTTTCTGTGCCCGCTCGGTGCGCCCGGCGCGCTCGGCCCGCTCTGTGCGCTTTGTGCTGCGCTCCGAATCGGCGCGGCGCAGAAGCTCGTCCACCGACACGGCCTTGGTGCGCTCGCGCGCGCGGCGGCCTTCAGAATTCGTGCGGCGGTTGCTGCGGTTGATCCGGGTGCGCTCAGCGGTTTCGCGGCGCACCAGCTGTTCGTTGTGGCGCTTGATCAGGCGGATGCGCACAAACGCGATGATCACAGAGCCCAGCGTGACGGCGAACAGCACCGGAAACAGCTCCGTGACCGGGTAGAACACCAACAGCAGCGCGGCCTTGCCGGAGGAGCCGCCGGCCGCGATCTGGTCGCGCGACATCACCCAGCCGGCGATGACCACCGCGATGACGAACAAGATCGGTGCGCTGGCCACGTTGAGGAACAGGCCGCGCGGATTGACCAGGGTGGACACCACAATCACCGCGACGGCGTAGAGGGTGAGAAACGGCCAGCCGATCACGCCGGTGGACAGCGAAAGCAGCGCGCCAGTAAACAGCGCGGCGAAAACGATGCCAATGCCGGACCCCGTGGGCAACCCGTGAAACGTTGCGGACGGGGAGGTTGAGTTCCGGTGAGAGACATGCGACACGCCAGACGAGTCTACTCGCCGGTGTGCTCGGCAGCGTGCCGGGCACGCGAAGAAACCGGTTTCAATGCCGGGGCCTCGCCGCGCCGCGACGGCACCTGGGCCTCCTCCAGTCTGCGGGCGGTGACCATCACGCGCGAATCCATCGACGCGAGCGTGGCGTTGTACGCCTCCACCGCCTTGTCCAGTGAAGAGCCGACCCGGTTGTAGTGCTCCGCCATGGTGGCGAGGCGTTGGTGCAGCTGCCCGCCGAGGCGCTGGATTTCCTTCGCGGCGTCGTTGAGCGATTCCTGCCGCCACCCCAGCGCCACGGTGCGCAGCAGCGCAAACAGGGTGGTGGGGGTGGCGATGACTACGTCGCGGGCGAACGCGTAGTCCAGAAGCTCGGGATCGATGGAAAGCGCGGCGTCCAGGAACGGATCCGCTGGCACGAACAGCACCACGAACTCCGGGGTGGGCTGGAACGCCTCAATGTAGGACTTCGCCGACAAGGTGTCCACGTGCGCGCGCACCAGGTGGGCGTGGCGGCGCATGAACGCCTGGCGCTCCTCCGGGTCCTCGGTGCCGAGCGCATCTAAATACGCCTGGAAAGGCACCTTCGCGTCGACGACGATGTTTCTGCCCTGTGTGAGGCGGATGATCATGTCGGGGCGGACGCGTGAGCCGTCGATAAGCATGTGCTCCTGGGTGTCAAAGTCGACGTGCTCGAGCATCCCGCCGAGCTCAACCACCCGCTCGAGCTGGATTTCGCCCCAGCGGCCGCGGGTCTGCGGCGAGCGTAGGGCGGTGATGAGCTGGTCGGTGCGGTCGCCCAGGCGTGCCGACGTGCGCCCGATCGCCTGCACCTGGCCCGCCAGCGAGGATGCGGAGACGGCCTGCTGCTTGTCCATCTCGTCGAGCTGCTCGCGCATGTCTTTCAGCGCGCGGGCGACTGGGCGCAGGTCCTGCGGCGGCTGTTGCGGGGTGGAGCGGCGCATCCAGGCTGCGCCGGTGAACACGCCGGCGATGAAGCCCGCGAGCAGGCCGGTGGCGAGGATCAAAAGCACGGTGGCGGTCGACATAGCTGGCAGTCAACCACACCCGCCCGACACGCTAACGCTCGGGTTCGCTCATATGTTCGCTTGGGGTGTCTCTACTGCTATCGCCCGACTGCCACCCGCGCAACCGCTCGAGGCCGCTGTCGCGCAGTTTGCGCAGGCTGGAGGTGCCGAAGCGCTCGGTGTGCTCGGTGTGGTCGTCTGCCTCCTCGTCCGCCACAGGTGCGCTGACCCATTCGCGCTCGCCGCGCCACTCCTGGCGCTTGTGCACCGAGTCCTTCTCCGCGATCTCCGCGATGACGCGGCCTTCGTCGGTGGTGAATTCGATGTCATCTGCGCCCAGCTCGCCGGCGTTGATGCGCAGCACCTCCAGCAGGTAGCGGTACACCACCGCGACCATCGCGGCGGCCGGTACCGCGAGGAAGGCGCCGACCAGGCCGAACAGCGCGCCGCCGACGGTCACGGAGACCAGCACGATCACCGGGTGCAGGTTCATCGCCCGCGACTGCAGCATGGGGGAGAGCACGTTGCCCTCCAGCTGCTGGGTGGCCAGCACGATCGCCAGCACGATCAACGCCTTGGTGAACCCGAGGGTGACCAGCGCGATCAGCACCGCCAACACGCCTGCCACAACGGCACCGACGATCGGGATGAAACCCAACACAAAGGTGATCACCGCCAAGGTAAACGCCATGGGCACGCCCACGATGGCGATGCCGGTGCCGATCACGATGGCATCAACGAGCGAGCACACCGCCTGCGCGCGGATAAAGCCGGACAGGGTGTTCCATGCGCGGGTGAGCAGCTCGGTGAGGTAGAGGCCCGTGCGCCCGCCGGTTGCGCCACGCAGCCACGGGAGGAACCGGTGGCCGTCCTTGAGAAAGAAGAAGGTCAGCACGAACAGCACCATGAGGGTCACCGACAGACCCGCTGCGGTGTTGATGCCGGAGAACACGCCGCCGGCGATGGTGCCCGCCTGGTTTTGTACCCAGTTCGTGATCTCGTCGACGCCCTCGTTGAGGTTCTCCGGATCCAGGTTCAGCGGCGGGCCCTGCGCCCACAGTTGCAGGCGCTGGATGCCCTCGAGGGCCTGGATGTACAGCAGGCGGGACTGCCCCACAAGGTCCGGGGCGATGATCATGCCAAGCGCCGCCAGCACTCCGAAGAACAACAGCATCGTCAAAAGGGCTGCCAGGCCGGCGGGGACCTTGTGGCGTCGTAAAGCAGCTGCGATGGGGGCGAGCACGGTGCACACGATGAGCGCGAGCACGACCGGCAAAATGCCCGCCCAAAACGCGCCGATGAGCTGGCCCACCGCGTACAAAAACACGGCGATGACCAGGATGCGCAGCGTGAATTTCGCCGCGGAAGCGATCCAGTCGTTGAACACAACGTTGCGGTCCACGCGGTCGTCGCGCACGGCGGTCTGGATCGGTTCACTCACGCGCACCATTATGCCCCATTGCATTTTGCTTTGCGACGGCCCACCTCACGGCCCCCTCCGAACCCCGCGCAAGCCTCCGCTAGGATGTTGCGACGTGAGCCTTACTCTTGGAATTGTCGGTCTGCCCAACGTTGGCAAGTCCACCCTGTTTAACGCCCTGACGCGCAACGAGGTGCTTGCCGCGAACTACCCGTTCGCCACCATCGAGCCCAACGTGGGCCTGGTGGAGCTGCCGGATCCGCGCCTGGACCGGCTGGCGGAGATCTTCGACTCGGAGCGCGTGCTGCCCGCTACCGTGTCCTTCGTGGACATCGCCGGCATTGTCAAGGGCGCGTCCGAGGGTGAAGGCATGGGTAACGCATTCCTTGCCAACATCCGTGAGGCCGACGCCATCTGCCAGGTGGTGCGCGCGTTTTCAGATGACAACGTGATTCACGTCGACGGCAAGGTCGACCCGTCTTCGGACATCGAGGTCATCAACACCGAGCTGATCCTCGCCGACCTGCAGACCATTGAAAAGGCCCTGCCGCGCCTGGAAAAGGACGGCCGCAAGGACAAGGACGTCGCCGCCCAGGCCGAGGA
>ERZ1031149.136-NODE-136-length-14499-cov-26.723415_pt1 | contig 14499 bp, 15 predicted proteins | sample MGYA00518223_ERZ1031149 | MGnify/ENA primary metagenome ERZ1031149 (study PRJEB33718, sample SAMN03159768) | human skin metagenome | collected 2014-05-20 | study: EMG produced TPA metagenomics assembly of the PRJNA266117 data set (Human skin bacterial metagenome...
TGTGTGGTCTGGGGTTATGGTGGCATGCGGACACACTTTTCTTTACTTAACCCCGTGTTGCGGTTATTTGATCCAGCCTTTTTGGATGCCGAGGTTGTGTTGGTAGCTGGTGTCGATGGCGGTGTCGTATTCTGCTGGTGCACCGATGTCATTGGTAGTGGCTGTGGTGTCGTGGGTGATCAAGTTTGTTGCTGTGGAAAGTGCGTCTTGACCCCATCGCTGGTCCCTGGCGATCTTGACCGGATCGTCAGGGACTTCTGTATGTAGGTACAGCCACCAATCCATCACTGTGCGTTGATGCGGTAGTGATAATCCGCGGTGTCTGCGGGCTAGTTCTTTTATTGGGGCGTTGATGCCGCCTTCAAGACTGTTTGTTGTCGCTGCTAGTCCGTCAGGATTGATGGTTGTTGGTGGTGGTTGCAGGTAGGTAAATAACAGGTTCCTGCGGTGCAGGGATAGTAATGACTGATAGGCCGCTCGGACGCGTTGGTGGGTGTAGACCCTGCTGTAGGCATCGCTGGCAGGGGCGCGGATGGTGGTTTTCTCGTTCATCCACACCTGGTAGGTGTGGTTGAATTCGTGCAGGTGTGTGACCCATTCGGCTGCGTGGTCAAGGTCTGTGATGCGAGTGAGTTTCAGGGCTAGGCGGTAGATGGTTTTGCCTGCGTCAGTGCGGGGATTGCTGGTGGTATGGCGGCGGACTGTTCGTTGGGCGTGGACGAGGCAGCGTTGGATGCGTGTTGTCGGCCAGCAGTGGTGGATGGCTGATTGGGCGCCTTGTCCGCCGTCTGTCACTGCGACAAGTGGTGCGGCAATGGGGCGTAGTAGTTCGGTGTAGGCGGCGGTGGTTTCTTGTCTGGCCCAGGTCCAGTTGATGACGTGGGTTTTGCTGGCAGCGATAAGGAGGCAGCCGGACTTTAGGTAGGTTGCGTCCAGGAAGATCTGGTCGTAGATACGGAAAGTATCGATGGTGGGTGTGGGGATGATCCACCAGCACCAGTGGAAGCGGCGTTGCAGTGTTTTCGCTGAAACGTGTTGTGTAACTGCAATGTGTGACAGTGGTTGGGTGCCGGTGACCCATTGGATGAACCAGGTCATGGTAGCGGCGTTTTGTTGTGTGTTTGGGTGTTGCGGGTAAAGGAGTGTCCGCATTTGGTGCAGCGCCAGCGGGTTGTTCCTTTGCTGGTGGTGCCGTTTCTCTTCATTTGCCCAGTACATACGGGGCATCGTGGTCTGTTAGGTGTCACCGGCAAAGCTAACCAACATCCGGCTACCACACTGGGACGCCGTTCCGGTGGATTGAAGGAAAAACGCGCCCGAATAAGGTCTGGAACCTTATTCAAGCCCGCTTTACATAGTCTGATCAGCAGATATGCTGGAAACCAGACACATTTTTGTCACTTAACCCGCGGTAATTTTCACTGAATCAGCGTATTGCAAAAATGGAGCCATCTTCGGTGAAAACTACGAGCCATTAATATTGTATGGTAGAACTCTCATTTCAGTCGTGACGGCCGCCTTTGGCGCCAAGGATGATTGCAACAAAACGAAGATAAACGCTTATCACAACCGTGAAAGCTTAATTGTTGCCATGCCGATGGCGATAGCGATAGTCGCAATAATAAATGATGCTTTAATTGAATCTGATAAAAATAGCCCGATAACTGCTGGTCCTACGACTTGTCCTAGGCTATACCAAGTCGTTAATCGGGCAGCCCCGCCATTTATTCCATAGGCGACGCCTATTGAGATTGTAAGCATTGTAATCCCCATGAAGGTAGCGCCGAAAATTATTGCGGCAACCATTAGTAAGAAAACTGAATTTCCAAAAATAGCTGCAATCGCTCCACCAACTTGAAGTGTATAACAGCTAAGTAGCGTATGGCGCCGACCGTAACGCTTTGCCAATGCTGACCAGAGATAGGGCGAGGGAATTGCCGCGACGCCAGCTACGGCCCATGTGATGGCGGCTGCTGATGAGCCGAAAACAGGGTTAGCTAGTATAACGAGATAGGTTCCGATAATAATGTACCCAAAGCCTTGAAAAAAATAGCCTGTATCTAATAAGCGGAAAGCTCGCTTAAACTCCGAAGTAGATCGATCCGCGGGATTGTTCAGAATCTTTCGATTTCTAGCGGGCGCTTCAGTGTCAATGGGCCAGGTCCAAGCTATGGTGCTAAATAGGGTACTAATTAGGGCGGCAGCTCCCCATAAGTGTGTCCATGCCAAGGTTTGGCCTAGTAGCCATACTGCTATTCCAGAAACAGTGATGCCTAATCCGACACCACCATAAACAAAACCAACCAGAGAAGGAGAGTGTAAATTCTGGCTGGCAAACTGTGTAATACACACGAAAATGAATGCAGACGCTATTCCAGCCAAAAATCGAATGATACTATGTATTCCTGGGTTATCTGTCAATGCCATTGTGGCAAGCAGTAATGTTGAGCACATTAGCGAGCCACGATAAATGGGCGCCGTTTTGGGAACCCAGTTTTTAGAAAGGGCTAATGATCCGAAAAGATAGCCAAGATAGTTTGCTACTGCAATCCAAGACGAGGTGGAGCTTGACCAGTTTAGAGCAGCCGTCATGAGGGGAAGCAGTGGAGTATAGAAGAACCTGCCGATTCCCATTGCTACTGCAAGTCCAAGTGTGCCTTGAATGCTTGAAAATGGTGCTCGCATATATCTGAATTCCGCCATTTATGAAGTTCCTTGTAGCTATCCCTCTTCGGCTCGTTGAGTCACTTTATTTCCTTCTGCTGCTGTGGGCAACCCGGGATCTATACCAGGATGAAGGATCATTTCGGTAGTATCTCGGTTGCATCTCTTAATGCGGTGTATCTGTAGCCCGCGATAAACTTCGAGTCAGTGCGCATTGGGCGACCATTGCGGGTAACTATCGAATCAACTCCTACCTTCTCTTGAAAGAAACGCACTTTCGGTGGCCGTGAATCTTCGTTAGATCAACCCAACTATCTATTCCCAAGGGTTACTGTCCCAAGTTTTCCCAGATTTGCCGTGTCAAATGCCCGGAGATTGCATTAATCAGATTATCTCTACTTAGGCTGACAGCGTCTGCGGTGGCAAGTGCGCTACCGTATAACCAGAAAGAACTAAAACCCGTCACGGACACTGCCGCGGCCAACTTGACACCAGAGTCGGTTTTTTTGACGTGGCCATCTCTAAACTGCGTTTGGAGCCGGGCCCGCTGGCGATTACGGCAGCACCGTCAGCAGTGTGGCCCAGATCTGGTCGAATACCCCGCTGTTGGACTCAATCGGAAGATTCGACTATGCACGAATAGCGTGGGAATCTTCCCGAATCGTGCTGCTTTCATTCGCCTTGTTGGCACGGAACTGGCTGAACAACATGAAGGGTGGATACAGCAAAACGCTACATCTCGCTGACTGGTCTGGCCCAGACCAAGCAGGTCATCGCAGCCAACGTTGTCGACGGCACTGCTACTGACAGCAGGGAAATCGCCACCTGATCACCACCTGCTGTTCGTGAGTTGACCCATGACACACAGACCAAGAATAGCCAGATACGCCATTGGGGCTTGACCTTTTTCATGAGCGAGCGTACATAATCGTACATACATGAGGTGCAAGATTTGGAGGTTATTCGATGAAGCTTGTGGACAAATTCGGCAGGGTAGCGACTGATTTGCGTATCTCTCTGACAGATCGGTGTAATCTCCGTTGTACTTATTGTATGCCTGCTGACGGTATGGATTGGTTCCCTACATCGAACCTACTCTCTGATTCCGAGGTCGTACGGTTGGTGAAAATCGGGGTTCGAGACCTAGGCGTAACAAAGGTACGGTTTACTGGTGGTGAGCCGCTTTTACGCAGGAATCTTGAGGGGATTATTGCTGAGATTTCAGAATTGGAACCTCAACCAATTCTGGCCTTGACGACTAACGCAACTTCACTTACGCATCGCGCCAAAAAGCTGCGAGAAGCTGGGCTTATCAGAGTCAATATTTCTTTGGACACCGTGAATCGCTCCCGATTCGCTGCGCTGACTCGGAGGGATCGTCTACCCGATGTGCTCCGGGGAGTTGAAGCGGCGATTTCCACGGGCATGACAGTAAAAATCAATGCTGTTTTGCATCATGAGGATGATCCGGCAGCACTTTTGTCTTATGCTTTGCGTGTTGGTGCGTCGCTGCGTTTCATCGAGAACATGCCAATTGGCACGGAGAAATGGGATCCATCAGTCGTAGTGACCAGTACTGCCGTGAAAGAGAGGTTGACCAATGCTGGTTTTGAGTTGGGGCTTGCGCGCGAGCGAGGATCAGCACCAGCTGAGGTTTTCCCGGTGAGGGGAAATGGTCTCCCAGATGGAGATGTGGGCTTCATTTCGTCGGTGTCTGAGCCTTTTTGTGGTGCGTGTTCGCGTACCCGCATCACTGCTGATGGAAAGGTTCGCTCGTGCCTTTTCTCGACAAGGGAAACAGATTTGATGGAGCTAGTGCGCGGTGGCGCTACTGATAGTGAGATAGCTGCTGTGTGGCGTCAGGCGATGTGGGGGAAACCTCGTGAGCACGGTATCGAGCAAGTTGGGTTTGCGACGCCGTTGCGGACGATGTCAGCCATCGGTGGGTAGATATCGAAGTAATCTGTCCGAGTGGTGTGCTCTCGGCAACGGTATGGCACGTTGGTAAGGGTACCGAGACTGTCGTATCGAAAACGAAAAGCTGTTTTACTCTTAAAAGAGAGATTTGAGGCGAAAGTTAACGTGAAGGTGGAATTCTTTGGGGCCGCTGCTAGTGCGGCGGGGTGTTCGGAACGTGATATTCAGGTTGACGGTAGAGTCGTTCTTTCAACCGTGTTGAACGCACTGCGGCAGGAAAACTCTGAGCTCGCACGGGTTTTGGAACATTCCACGTTCCTTGTTGATGGTGTGCGGGCCCAGCGGGATTCGTTGCTGGAGCCTCAATCAGAGCTCCATGTCTTGCCTCCATTTGCGGGAGGATAGGGGAGTGCCATACGCATTTATTTCGGTACAGCCTCTTGATGCCCAAGCATTGGAAGAGTTGGCTGAGGATGAGCGCTGTGGTGCAACTGTCGTATTTCGCGGCGTGGTACGAAACCATGATGGAGGACAACTCGTAGCTGGTATTCAGTATTCAGCGCATCCTTCCGCCGAAGATGCTTTGGCGGACATCGCCGAGGGAGTTGCGAAGCGAGACCAAATTCACCAGATTGTAGTGGCTCATCGAGTAGGTGATTTGGAGGTTGGGGATGATGCCTTCATTGCGATTGTCTCTGCAGAGCATCGGGCTGAGGCGTTCTCGGCCTGTTTAGATATCGTTGAAGAGGTCAAAACGCGCGTCCCGATTTGGAAACTCCAGCAGTTTTCTAACGGCTCTACGAGTTGGAGTGGTCTTCCGTGAAAGGCCTTAGTGAGAAGGCATTAGCACTCCATAATCCCGTTAGATCGCTATCTCCCCGTGAGCGAGAGCGGCATCAACGTACAATCTCAGTTATTGGGGAAGAAGGCCAGGCGAGACTACTTGCTGCCCGGGTGCTTGTCGTGGGCGCTGGTGGCCTTGCCAGCCCAGTACTAAGCTACTTGGCTGGCATGGGGGTTGGGCACATTGGGCTGTGCGACGCTGATGTCGTCGAGATCGGTAACCTACCACGCCAAATAATCCATAATGAGGCGGCACTGGGAATACCAAAGACTTCCTCAGCGCGTAGGAGAATTGAAGCACTTAATTCGGATGTCGATGTAGCGGAATACGGTTGGGCTATGCCAGATTTGCTGAACCAAGTTGCGGGAAACTACGACATTGTCCTCGATTGTTCTGACACTTTCGAATCGAAATACACCGTGGCCGATTGGTGTGCGGGGTCTGGGCATCCTCTGGTATGGGCGGTGGTCGCAGCGACTACTTGGCAAGTCTCAACATTCTGGTCAGCTAATCCGAATAAACCGACGACTCTTAGAGACCTACATGTTGCTCCGCCTCCACCTGGTGCTGTTCCGACCCCTGCCGCGATGGGGGTCGTCGGACCTGCTGTTGGAGTGTGTGGTTCCCTAATGGCCGGAGAAGCGATGAAGCTATTGACAGGTTGTGGGAGTCCACTCATTGGCCGTGTCGCAGTCGGCGACGTTAATTTTTCAGATTTTAAGGTGTGGCGATTTTTATGATGACCCCTGAAGAGTACTCAAACCGCTTGCAACGCTTAGTTAGGGTTACTCCAGTTGAGGAGGTATCGGTCGTCGAAGCAGTGGGGCAGTGCTTAGCGGAAGCCGTGCGAGCTGGGGTTCCGGTGCCGCCCTTCGACAACTCATCAATGGACGGCTATGCAGTGGCTTACCGCGATATTGCGGTTCTCGCTGAGAGCTCGACGGGGTCGGTAACCTTACCAGTTTCAGGTGATATTCCGGCAGGGGCAGTACCTCGAGCGCTGCGTGGGGGAACCGCAATGAGAATCATGACAGGCTCGGTTCTGCCCTCTGGAGCGGATACTGTCGTTCCTGTAGAGCTCACGGATCAACCCCCGGGTGCTGGACCTGCACCACGGGAGGTGACAATTACCGGACACGTAGAGCAAGGAGCGAGTATCCGTTTTACAGGACATGACATAGAGCGAGGCCAAATAGTCGCTTCCGCCGGCGAGCGAGTCACTCCGGCACTTCTTGCGGGAGTTCTCGCGGCTGGTGTTGCCAGGGTGTTGGTTCATAGGCGCCCGCGCGTAGCGGTGATTGTTACTGGAGACGAACTAACGGAGGCTGGTGATTCGTTATATTTAGGCCATATTCCGGATTCCAACGGCCCAATGCTGGCATCGTTGGTAAGACAGGCGGGAGCGGACATTGTTCAGCAGTCTCGCAGTGTAGACCGGGAAGTTGAGTTCCTTTCTCTACTTTCCAAGGCCGCTTCTTGCGCCGATTTAATCCTCACCACAGGCGGTGTGTCTGCAGGAGCCTTCGAAGTGGTGAAGCAGGCTATGTCAATAGAGACCAAGGATGCTGATTCGCCTCGAATGAGCTTTGTAAAGGTTGCTATTCAACCTGGAAAACCGCAGGGGTACGGTAGCGCAGATGGGACGCCGATTATCGGGCTTCCGGGAAATCCTGTCAGTGCGTTTACAAGTTTCCATGTTTTTGTTCGGCCGTTTCTATCCGCGTTGTCGGGAGGTCCGGGCATGCTTTCAACCCAGCCTGTAGAAGTCGGTACGGGCTGGGAGTCGCATCAGGGAAAAGCACAGGTTATGCCTGTATGTCTGGTACCGAAGGCGGTGCCATCTCATACCTTGGGCTCGGCATCGCACGCCATAGCTAGCCTTCATCGGGCCGACGCCTTGGCGCTGATTCCGCTAGAAATTACGCAAGTGAAACCGGGCATGATTGTGGACGCGATAATCTTGGAGGGAAAATGAGGTTCACGCACCTGACCTCGGCGGGAGAGGCACACATGGTCAATGTGGCCGCTAAGCAGCCGACTATCCGAACCGCAACAGCTACCGGAGTAGTAGAAGTATCACCGGAAGTCCTCGCAGCGATTCAAAATGGGGAGGTGCCCAAGGGGGATGTACTCGCTGTGGCAAGGATCGCCGGAATTCAGGCAATTAAGAAAACTCCGGATTTGCTTCCCCTTGCTCATGTCATAAGTGTGCAAGGGGCACAGGTTGAAATTGACGTTACCGAACGTGAGATACTCATTTCGGTCGAGGTGACTACCACCGACCGGACAGGCGTTGAAATGGAAGCATTGGTGGGCGTTAGTGCGGTTGCGTTAGCCATCGTGGACATGGTGAAAAGCGTAGACCGTACGGTGACAATTAGGGAAGCAAAGATAGTTAGGAAGACAGGCGGCCGTTCTGGGACTTGGGTTCGCAAGGATTAGCCGCCCCGCATAGACGATGAAATCATTTGGATGGACTCCACAAATACGAGACGATTCATAATGCTCGTATTCCCCTAGTGCTTGCCCCCGGCCAGCTGGCTGAAGATATGGCCGCAAAGTGGTGTTATGACGTCGAGTGTGTCGGTAACGCCACCAGTAGAGCCTGGAGCATTAATGATGAGTGCTGCTTTACTGCTGCGGTCGGTGAGCCCTATGACGGGTCGGGACAGTCCAGCTGTGGGGGTGGAAGACAGACCGTGGTGAAGAATCTGGTTCTCGATGCCAGGGATGCGAGTTGCAATAACGGCGGCAGTCGCTTCGGGGGTTAAATCCCGAGGTCCGATGCCAGTGCCGCCGGTTGTCACAATCAACCTGTAGCCGTCTGCAATAGCTTGCTTTAGTGCATCTCGTACTGATTCTATGCCGTCCGGTATGACACGCACCTGTGGTCGAGTGAATCCCGCCTTGATCAGTGATTCGGCGGCTCTAGGCCCAGACTTGTCCTGGTGACGGCCTGCGAATGAGCGGTCGGAGACAGTAATGATAATTGCTGAGATGTCTGCCAGCGGGTAGTCTGTGTTGTGTGCCATGGTAACGACATTAGTACAGCGATTATTCTATAGTGTCTTTCCCCTAATGTGCTGGGTAAAGTTCTATCTCTTGTGCTTTGACTGCGACGATGATGGCATTGCCAGTAACGAGTGAAAGTTGCGCTGCGGATGCAGGACTCATTTCTGCTCGGATGGAATCTCCCTTCAAATCGCAGATGACGGTGATTGTTCCAGCTCCCTGTTCGAGCCCTTTTATTGTTGCTGGCCATTGATTTTTCATGTTTTCATCCGTGTAGGCCGTGAGGATACTCACTGCGGTAGGGCGGAAGCTAGCGACTGCTCGTTGTCCAGCGGGAATTTTGTGGTCAGGCTTTCCTATGACGAGGATTTCCCCGGATCCACTGCGAATTGTTTCGTTTCCGATGCTTCGTCCTTTGATGATGTTGGTACCAGAGAATCGAGCTGTGAATTTGTCGAGGGGTTTCTCAATGACGTCATCGGTAGTTCCAAGTCGCACGACGCGTCCGTGTTCAATGACTGCTACATTATCTGCGAGGGACATGATATCGAGGACATCATGGGTAATCAGGAGAACTGTCATTTTGTGCAACAGCGGGTCGAGAAGGGCACGCATATCTGCAGCGACGGTGATATCTAATGCGCGGAAGGGCTCGTCTAGGCACAGTATGTCCGGCGAGCCGGCGAGAGCTCTACCGAGGGCTACTCGCTGTGCTTGACCGCCGGAAAGTTCGTGTGGTTTGTGGTGGGATAGGGGCTCGAGTTCGAGTTTTCTCAGCCAATGCTCGGCGACTTTTTGAGCGTCCGGGTACCCTTGGCTTTTAGGGCCGAAAGTCAGGTTGTCTATGACTGATAGGTGCGGGAATAGCAGTGGGTCTTGTGCTAGTAGTCCGACTTTTCTCTGGTGTATGGGAACGTATGTTCCGGTGGCAGTATCGGTCAAGACTCTATCTCGGGCACTGATGCGACCGCTGGTCGGGACGATAGTGCCTGCTAGTGCTCCAGCTATGGTGGACTTGCCAGCTCCATTGGGGCCGATGATTCCAAGTACTCGCCCCATTGGAAGCTCAAAGGCGATGTCGAACTTTCTTGAGGGGATCGACACATCGAACTCTAACAACTCTGTTGCCTCTGTCATTTGCGCACCCTCCCGTATACCGCTCCGACGATGACAATGGAAGATATTATAAGCAGCAGGGATAGAGCAATTGCCGAGTCGGGATCAATTTCTCGTTGAAGGTAGATCTCAACGGGTAAGGTTCGGGTGACACCTTGGCGGGAACCTGCAAAGATGCTGGTTGCGCCAAATTCTCCCAAGCTTCGGGCGAATGCAAGTATGCCTCCTGACATAATTGCAGGAGTCATCATCGGCACGCTCACGCGCCATAAGGTTCGGGTTGGGGAAGCGCCGAGGCTCATTGCCACGGTTTGGTAGCTTCTCCCTGCTGTATTTAGTGCCCCTTCGAGTGTCACCACCATGAATGGGAGCGAAATAAAAACCTGGGATATGACCACCGCAACTGTAGTAAAAGCGATTTCTATTCCAAAGGCTTCAAGTTGGGAGCCAATGAGGCCACGCCGTCCAAAAGCCTGAAGGAGTGCAATACCGCTCACTACTGGTGGCAGCACAAGAGGCAAGAGCAGGAGTGCGCGTAGGAGCTGCTTGCCCGGGAAATCCGTCCAAGCCAGAATCATGCTCAGTGGAATGCCGATGGCAACAACAATTGCGGTGGCGGTTGCAGAGGTTTGGATTGATAACCGGAGAGCATCGATAGCAGTGTCGGCGGAGATCAGGGCTGGAAAATTTCTCCATGAGATTTGGGATATCAGTCCGATAATGGGGAGGAGTAAAAAGATTATTCCAAACCCCGCTGGTACGAATAGCCAGCGGGGGACAATTCGTGGTCTTTTAGGGGACACTGTGATGGTACTATGATTTTTTCGCCGGTTGGAAGCCTGCATCCGAGAGAATTTCCTGTGCATTCGCGGTGGACATGAATTCGATGAACCGCTTGGCATCCCGAGATCTCGGGGTGCCGGTGACGGTATTGATGAAGTAGCTATTGACTGCTCGGTTTGCTTCTGGGAAATCTACTGCCTCCACCGCGCCATTCGCGGTGGCAATATTTGTGCGGTACACTAGGCCAGCGTCCGCTTGTCCTGAGGAAACCTTTCCAAGTACGTCAGTAACCTTCTGTTCCTCAGAAACTGGTCTCAGAATCACTCCGGCGGCTTCTGTAGCTGTTTCGGTAGCGTTACCGCACGGCACTTCCTTGGCGCAGACAACGACTGCGACGTCGGGATTTGTTAAAGATACGAGCTCCGAGATATCAAGTGGGTTACCAGGCTCGACCGCGATAGTCAGTATGTTTTCAGCGAAAGGGATTGGTCTGCCGCTCACAACACCACCATCCACAGCGCGATCCATGGTAATGGCATCTGCAGTTGCTAATAAATCAGCATCCGCACCGTTTACTAACTGCTCCACTAGGGTTTGTGATCCAGCAAACTCAAATTGGAGGTCAACTCCTGGGTTAGCAGCCTCGAATTCCTTTCCTATTGCTCCGTAGACCTCAGCCAGGGATGCTGCGGCGAAGACCGTCAGTGTAGTTGTCTGAGCCTTATCAAAGCTCGAGGTACATCCTGAAAGTAGAAGCGTTCCGACACTCAGAATCGCGGAAGCTGACCTCATTACCTTCCTTCGAACCATGCACGTAGTATATCTAATCAATGCTTCCTTATATCTCTGGCGCTGTGACTTCTGAAGGTAAGAAGCTGGGGTAGCAGCTTCGACGAGTCTGCCACGGGGCACAGGCGTTTGACCTTTAGCGTGATGCCTCATTTGAAGTTTGTGATTCGTAGGCACAAACTTTAGGGTGGTGATGTTCTCACCAGTTTCTACCTGCCTAGGGGCTCGACGTTGCCGCAGTTGCCCTAAATCGTCGACACGGCTGGTATGAGCATGGATACGCTGACGAGGATTATGTTCTGCACCGACGGCTACGATGTCAGTCCGAATTGGGAAGGGGGCTGCGTGTACGGTGCTCTACTAGGGTGAACCATTTGCTGGTCGCCGTTCGCGGGCATGTTTGTGGTGCCCATTTCTCGCGTTCGGAAAGTCCACGAATTCATCGGAGGCGTCATCGCCTTACCGAGAATTGTGCCGATTATCTGGTTCTCTGTTCTGGATTGTGCGGGCTTCGAGTTCGAGGCCTCGCAGCCGGGCTTCTTGACCGGAGCCGTCGTGGAGAGCGCCAATCCCTCATCCGCGCTGTTCGTCTCGCTGGAGCAGTTCCTGGTGGTCGTTGCAAAGAGCGTATTTGCGCTATGTCACTCCGGTACTCTTAGTTAACTCCATTGAATCGGCAATGATGAAATTGTCAGTATCGCGATTGTTGAGGAAAGCCAGGGTGATGACGTCCTATCGTGTCCTGGGGAGGGAAGAAAGATAGGTGCCATCGGGACAGCTGTCTTGCTGATTGTCGGTGAGGGGCGCTGGGGGCGTTGCGGCTCTACATGTGGATTATCGGCACCGTTTTCTTCATTCATTTTGTGGTGATGTATTTACTGTTTAAGGGCATGAGCGTAGTTTGTGTAGCTGCGCGCAACCCGGTGACCCGACAGTGAAGTTTTACGGATACGTCGGACAAACTGAAGGTCCACGAGGCCACGCTCACGCGGGGAATGCGAGGCTGAGAGCAAAAGTTTGCTCGCCAGATACTAGCAGTACAACGAGGGGGTGGTGATTAAGCCCGACGGTGATATGGGCGAAGCAGATGAGTCGGATCTTGATGAGGAATATAGCAAAACGGGGGGGGCTGGGGATGGCGAAGGCGCGAGTCGAACCACGTACTATGAAATTATTGATTTTTGCCTTTGGTACTCTCGCGCTAGCTGAGATATTGGCACACGGTCCCTTTGAAAAGAGACAACCAACAATCTAACGCCGCATTCAACGTGCGGCCATTTGCCTCGCTTTGAAGCGATTCCGCTAGGTATCGATACAATCGACTATTTCCGCGTGCGGTGTTCGACCTCCACTGCGAAAAAGCCAACACAATCTCAAGGAATTCATCTACCCCGCTTCGCTACTTGTCTTCCAACATATCCGTCGAAGTCCGTCAGTCGAGAACTCCTTGTGCTCAGACGGTGCAGTAATGCATGCAACCGGAGTTAGTGTGGGCGACAATCCTCAAGCTCCGCTTGGTCTACTCGACAGTTGGCCACCATGAGTAACCTTCAAGCTCCTTGCCCTCCTCGGCTAAGGGGCACGCCTAGGCGGCGAGATTAGGGCAAAAGTTTTACGATAGTTTCCTATCCTTCCCTGGATGCGAACGGGACCAAACTCAGTACGCTTCACCCGTTACCCGCTAGTATGAAAGACATGGATGCTAAGGAAGCGGAATCTAACGAAGGGGCTACGCATGAGGGGGCAGACGCAGTCACTTATGAACAACTCGCCTACGATTCGTTTGTTCGCCGACGTCAAGGCTCCGTAGGAACAACACTTCCGGAGCGAGTAGGGAGATTTGAGTTTGAACCCGCAGACCGGAAGTTGATACAGCAGGCTGACTCTTTCTTCCTGTCTACGGTAACTGGTGCAGGTTGGCCTTATGTCCAGCATAGAGGTGGTCCAAAGGGCTTTGTGCACGTTCTGGATGACAGGACTATAGGGTGGTTAGAGTTTATGGGGAACAACCAGTATGTGAGTACAGGCAACATCGACCGAGATGGGCGAGTAGCATTATTCTTCATTAACTACCCACTTCGAACACGATTAAAGGTGTTCGGATATGCGCGGGTAATTGAGCTTTGTGATGACCCAAAAATTGCTAAACAATTACGTAATCTAGGCGATAAAGAAATCCGGTCTAAGTCTGAGAGGGCAATGATAGTTGATATTGTAGCTTCGGATAAAAACTGTACTAAACATATTAAGCCCCGATGGGACAAGGAGCAGGTCGACGAGAGGATTGCCTTGTATCGGGCCGACATAGACGAGTTGCGTAACGAAATTTCTGAGCTAAAAGAGAGGAATAATTTATTAAATGAGAAACTAGATTCTTTGGGCTAATGCCAGTTTTTTCTTACAATATTCTGCCGTGGTAGGTTTTCATTTTGTCGAACCTGCGCTAGGCTTTACAAGAAAAATTATCGAGTTTGTGGCATGGTGGCCCGGTCAATAAAGTAGTGTTGATAGGTTTAAATCGCTACTCGGCGAGCGTGTGATGGGGAGGCCGGTTAGTGACGCTCCTTAGTTTTGAATATGACTTAGGTGACGTCGTACCGGCACTTTGTTAGGTGCATGATGGTCGTATTGTGACGATTGTCTTTTGCTTGTTAACCTTTGTAGTAGCTTCGGGATTTCTTGTGGCTGATGGTCGATGTAAAACGATTAGTGGAAAAGGGGATTTATCAGTCGCTTGCTTCCCTCCCTGGGGAGAAAAGAAGCGGTTTGCTTGGCCTATTAGGGATAGGTGCGCTCAAGCGACTGCCTGCAGTTGTCGAGTCTTCGTTCAAGGGTTGCTCCACCTGAAATGAGATTGCGGTGAAACGCTTTTCGGACGCCTTGGGGAGATATTGTGAACCATCGCCGATGTAGCGAATTGGAGATCTGTCACGAATTACGGTACTTGATTGGATTGAAACGTACTTGCGATCGTGATGATTTCTAAAATGGGTTGGTGGCCGGTATATACCTTTATATTGGGTTAATTGTTTCTGGAGGGGTGGGTACTTCACTCAGGGGTCTGCTGCAGTGGCGAACTGTATTGTTGCCAGAGATAGTTTCAAGTAGTGCGCACTTAATACAGAGAACCCAGAGGTCGTAGGTTCGAATCCTGCCCCCGCTACCAACTTCCAAGCCCCTACCAGGAGAAACACTGGTAGGGGCTTTAGTTATTTCTCTTAAGGCGCACGTCCTGGGACTCAAATCGGGACTTTAGCGATGGCATTTTGTCACTTAAGCCGGTTTGGAAGTGATGGGGTTAAGTGACAATTTTCGATTTTGTGACCTTGGATGACTGTGTCGTTTTGAGGAGTCGTCTGCACGGATTTCAGAAG
>ERZ1031149.161-NODE-161-length-12774-cov-19.758707_pt1 | contig 12774 bp, 13 predicted proteins | sample MGYA00518223_ERZ1031149 | MGnify/ENA primary metagenome ERZ1031149 (study PRJEB33718, sample SAMN03159768) | human skin metagenome | collected 2014-05-20 | study: EMG produced TPA metagenomics assembly of the PRJNA266117 data set (Human skin bacterial metagenome...
ACGAGATTGCCTCTTGTCTCGTGGGCTCGGAGATGTGTATAAGAGACAGCGGCAAGCGCGGGCGTAAGCGGAATGACCCAGCCGCGCCGGGGATCTTTGATGGGCAGGGCTTCCTTGTTTGTGGCGGCAAAATGAACCGTGGCAGCGGGAGAGACCAAGGTAGCGGATTCACGGGCGCGGGCTAATTCGCAGAGCACTTCCGCGCCGGGCTGATTAGTGACCACAATGATAAGCGGGCCAGCGGTGTGGATTTCCAGTTTTTCTACCCGTGCGGTGGGGGCGGTGAAATCGGGGTGAGCTAAGCGCGGGGGCTGCGCGCCGGTAAGTCGGGCGAGGGCGTCTTTTAATCCCATAAGCCCTTAGTCTAACCTGACTTAGGTCATGGACGGGTGAGTAACGTCACTCTTGACACTGTTACCTGGTGGTTTTGTTTGTGGGGTGGGATTTTTCCGCACTAAGTGGGTAGTTCCGGGGTGTTCAGTAGTCTGATTTTGGTGAGTCCCTATATTCGCACCGTCAAGACCGACTCAGGAGCGATAGCGGTGCACGTGGTGTTCTCTGAACGCAAAAGTGCGAAAAGAATGAAGCATATCGGCTCAGCGCATTCAGAGTCTGAGCTTGCGCTTTTGCGGGCTGAGGCTCAACGCATCGTCGATGGTGACCAACTCGCAATGGACTTCGGCGAGGTTACACACCCCACCGGCAACAGGCAGCGTTTCCAACCCGCTGCCGGTAGCCGGTCAGCGGGCTGGATACTTGCTGGACTGTATTGATGCGTGTTTCAACGAGTTAGGCCTTGCAGCAGCAAGCGGCGATGATCCGGTGCTTCGTGTTCTGGTGCGTGCCCGGATCATCCATCCCAGCCCAAAGCTGGATTTCATCGAGACTCTTGCCGAGGTTGGCATCACCAGCGCAAGCTACCGCACCATCCAGAGGCGTCGTTCCTCCTTCGCCACCGAATCGTTCGGGGAGATACAAACCCAAGCGTTGGCCCATCATGTAGGTATTGGGCCAGGCGCATTTATCTTGTACGACGTGACCATCTTGTACTTTGAAGCCGATACTCCTGATGAGCTTCGCAAACCCCTATTTTCCAAAGAACGCCGTGTGGAGCCACAAAACCTTGTCGGGCTGCTTACTGATGCCACCGGGTTTCCACTGCATGTGGGTGCGTTTGCTGGCAACTCGGCATAAACCCACACGATGCTACCGATGATCACACGGTTCCAAGATGCCTACCAGCTCGACGAGGTTATCGTCGTTGCCGATGCGGGCATGGTTTCAGCGGCGAACAAGCAAGCACCCATCGATGCAGGTCTGCACTACATTTTGTCGGTGAAACCTCCACCGTGCCTGAGGTGATTGAAACCTGGCGGCGGGAAAACCCCGGTGAAGACTACGCCCACGGCCAGATCTGGACACAAGCCTCGGCTGGGACAACGGCGCCCATGATTGGTGGCCAGCCCCCGTTGGTGCGGCGAGCCTGGCTCAGGCCGTAACGGATCTCGTGGCTGCGGGTGCTAGCCTGCTGGGGGGTGCTGCCGCGTGGGGCCACTGAGATACGCCAGCTGCGCGCTTCCATCCTTGGCGCAACAAGCGGTTCCTCTGGACAATAGCGAAGGAATACCAGGACAACCCCAATGCATGGGGATACAATATTGCTATGAAAAAGTCTTCTTTCCTCGCAGCATGCGCTGCGTTCCTCGTCGCCTCTCTGTCCGTACCCGCCGCCAACGCCGAGTTGACCCAGACTGAGCGGGACCAATTCCGTACCGACCCCGTTGGCGCGATTGCCTGGCAGGCCATCAAGGGCTCTTCCGAGTATGTGCGTGCCGATGGTGACACCATGATGGCCGCGTCCTTCTTCTCCATGACTTCGCCGGGCGACGACATCGGCCTGCCGGCCCTGCAGAACTGCGCCGAGCGGGTCGGCTCCTCTGCTCCGCAGGGTGGCGTGCGCTACGTGGCGGCTGCCCTGTGCGCAACCTTTGACCCGACCACACGCGGCGAGGTGCAGCGCGCGAACCTCATGTACGCGCCGCTGGGTTAAACCGCGCTTTATCGAGCCGCACGGTGGTTGCGTCATATTGCGTTGAATCGCGCTGCGTCAGGCAGTGCGCAGCGCGTACGATTTGGTGGAATGCTGCAAGGAAGGATGATGCGCAAGCACGTGGTGATCAAGGGAGTCTCGAGCTGCGGTAAGTCCACGGTCAGGGAGTTGCTGGCGCAGCGCACCGGCCTGCCTTTTCGGGATGGGGACGATATGCATCCGGCGGCGAACATCTAGAAAATGACCTCAGGGCAGGCCCTTGACGACGCCGACCGCAAGCCCTGGCTCGAGTCCTTAGGCCGCTTTCTCGCGGACCAGGACGCCGGTGCCATTGTGGTCTGCTCCGCGCTCAAGCGCTCCCACCGCGACTTCATCGATACGATCTTTGTGGGCCTGCACGGCTCTTATGAGCTGCTCAAGGAGCGCATGAGTCAGCGCTCTGGGCACTTCATGCCGGTCGTCCTTCTGGACTCGCAATTCGAGACACTCGAGGAACTGCAGCCGGGGGAAGCGGGCATCGTGCTGGATGTCAGCGAGGCCCCAGAGGAACTTGCCGCCGCGGCGGCCGAATACTTACGGGGTTAGCTGGCGCTTCCCGGCTTAGGTCATGTGCGGGTGAGTAACGTTTCTCTTGACACTGCTACCTGGTGGTATTTGACGGTGGGGTGGGATTGTTCCGCACTAAAATGGCCTAAGCCAGGTGGAATCGGGGCACGCCAGGTGCGGGGACTGCGTTCCGGTCAGCCGGGCGAGAGCATCTTTTAATCCCATGGGAGCCCAGTCTAATGAGCATTGACGGTGATGGTGCGGCAGCGCTCCAAGTCGAAGTACGCATGCTGCCCGGTGGCGGCAACGCGCTCGCGGGCCACGGCCTCATCGTGGGTTACGGCCGTGGCGAGGAAGACGAGCGGACCATCGGGCTGGCGCCATGTGCCGAGATACCGCGCGCCGTGTTCTTTGGCTAAGGCCAAGGCCCTGCTCACTGCGGCCGGGGTAGGCTCCGCTACCCGCAGCAGCGCCTTCCCGGTGGGGTTATAGGCGAACCCGGTGCGGGGCTGTTGGCCGGTTTCGATATCGAAGGTGCCTTCTTCGTCGGCGAGCAATTGCCGGAAAATGCGCTTCATTGGGCCCAGCGTAGTATGGGGCACCATGATTGACGCCAGCAACACCGCACTCGTTATTGAAGGCGGCGGCATGCGCAATTCCTATACGGCCGCCTGTATGGTCAAGCTCATCGAAGAGGGCGTGGACTTTGGCTGGGTAGGTGGCGTGTCAGCCGGGGCATCCCACACCGTTAATTACTTGTCGCGCGATGCCCGGCGTGCCGAAGAGTCTTTTACGGACTTTGCTCAAAGCCCCAGCTTCGGCGGAGTGGGTTCGCTGGTGCGTGGCACCGGGTATTTCAATGCCGAGTACATCTATGAGCGCGCCGCGGACAAGGATTTGCCCTTTGATTGGCAGTCCTACTGCGAGCACCCGGCCGATATGGTGCTCGCTGCAGCGCGCGCCGATACCGGCGAGTCTGTTTATTGGACGCGCGAGGACATCCATACCCCGGAAGATCTCTTCGTGCGCGTGCGCGCTTCCTCCACGCTGCCGCTGATTATGCCGATGCGATTTATCGACGGCGCGCCGTACGTGGACGGTGCTTTGGGCTCTTCCGGTGGCATCACTATTGCGCAAGCAGAAGAGGCTGGATACGAGAAGTTCCTGTTTATCGGCACTAAGCCGCGTGGGTATGTGCGCCCTGAGGTGGCGCGCCCAGCCTTTGTCCGCCGCATCTTCCGCAGGTACCCCGCTATTGCCGACGCCCTCATAGCCCGCCCCGCCCTCTATAACGCGGCCAAAGACCGGCTTTTGGAATTGGAGCGCCAAGGTAAGGCGCAATTATTTTTCCCGGACGATATGCAGGTGACCTCTACCGAACGCAACGTGCACAAGCTGCGGGCGAACTATCAGGCGGGGAAAGCCCAGACCTACACGGAGTGGCCACGGTGGAAGGAATTCCTCCTCGATTAGTTCACTATGGGAGTTTCCTGTGAGATGTGCCGCTGCTGGGGGTGGGTGGCCCCTGACGAAAAGGGCTTAAGCAGTAGCGATGCCATTGGTGGTCGTTAAAGAATGTGCCTTTCACGTGGCACTTTGGGGGAAGATGCCTAAAATATTCCAGCGTGTTAGCAATTTTTGATGGAAATATATGGCTGAGCATCTTTTTCATAGTGCTGCTCGGCACGCTATTTGGCATGATCCCCTTCGGTCCGCTGCGCTTTGGCGCGGCGGGCACGCTGTTTATGGGCTTGGCCTTCGGCTCGTTTATTGATCTAGATAAAGACATCTTAAGCTCCCTGCAAGAGCTGGGATTGGGACTCTTTATTTATATGCAGGGCCTGTCCGCCGGTGAGCGCTTCTTCAAGGGCTTTTCCAAGCAGATGAAGCACATGCTCACGGCGGCCATTGCGATTGTGGTGGCCGCGGGCGCAGCCCTCCTCTTTGGCGGCATGCTGGGGCTGGATACCCTGGCTTCCGTTGGTGTATTCGCCGGCGCCACGACCTCGACGCCGTCGCTGGCAGTTGCCCAGCAACAAACCGGTGAAGAGCTACCCGCCGTGGGCTACTCGCTGGGCTATCCCGTGGGCGTAGCGGTGGCCATTTTGGTTGTGGCATTCCTGCTCAAGCAGAATTGGCCCGCCAAGCACGATAAGGACAATTCTGCCTCCAAGATCTTCCGCTCCCGCACCATTCGCGTTACCAAAGACGTGAACTACGATGATTTGGAAGAACAGTTCAAGGATCACTTTGTTATCGCTACCATTCGCCGCGGTAATAAGGTCCGTGTTGCCGGCGATCGCCCCGAATTACACAAGGGCGATATCCTGCGCGTTATGGTCACCAAGGCTAAGGCCCGTGAACTGACCCAAATGCTGGGCAAGCGTCAGCCGCAAACTCCGTTCGTGGATAAACGCCTGGTCATCGAAAACGTGGCTATTTCTAACCAAGATATCGCCGGCCGCACCGTTGAGGAGCTCAACCTGTTCTCCCGCTATGGCGGTCGCATCGTGCGCGTGCAGCGCGGCGATGAGGAATTCTTGGCCAATAATGAAACCCACTTGGCTTCTGGCGATATGCTGGAGCTCATCGTGAAGTTTGACCGCTTGGGCGACATCAAGGATTACTTCGGTGACTCAATTAAGTCCTACTCCGAGCTGAACTGGGTGGCCCTAGGCGGTGGCCTCTTTTTGGGCTACCTGCTGGGCCAGGTCGTGGTACCGATGCCAGGTGGTGCTTCTTTCGAGCTGGGCTTCGCGCTCGGCCCGCTGATTACCGGCCTTATCCTCGGTGCGCTGCACCGGACCCGCCGCATCCCATGGCAGGTGCCGGCCTCCATTAATACTGCCTTCCAGCAGTGGGGCCTCGTCATCTTCTTGGCGTCTGTGGGCCTCTCGTCTGGCGAGGCATTCCTGTCCACCGCCTTCTCCTGGATGGGTCTGAAGTGCATGATCCTCGCCGCCATTGTCACAGTGGTGGTTTCGATCCTATTCGCTGTAGCGAATCGCTTCATGGGTCAGTCCGAAACCCGTACCTCCGGCGGACTCTCTGGCATCTTCGCTCAGCCCGCCGTGGTCAATTACGCCACGGGGTTGAGCTCCGACTCGCGCATCATGACCGGTTATGCGGCCACCATTGTGGTGGCGCAGGTGGTCAAAATTGCCGTTGTCCCTGTGATGTTGATGGTTTAACACGCAACGGAAAAGGCCGCTTCCTAGAACGGGAAGCGGCCTTTTTTCTCTGCCGTGTGAAGCTGTGTGGTTTCTAATCCGCCACGAGGGTTTCCATGGTGAGCTCTGGGTGTTCCTTCTCAATGAAGGCGAGCTTCCACTTATCACCAAAGAGCGCGATGAGCTCGCCATCTTGGCGGGTAAAGATTTCCACGCCGCGCTGACGGCCGAGCTCTGGGGCGGATTCGGCATCGGTGCGGCGAGCCACGGAATAGGGGATAGGCTCGGTGACGGTTTCCACGTTGTATTCGAACTCCATGCGGGCCTGCATGACCTCGAACTGCATGGGACCAACCGCCGCCATCACCGGGGAGGCATCGCCACGCGCCTCGTTTTTGAGAATCTGGACCACGCCCTCGGCCGCCAGCTGCTCCAGGCCCTTACGGAAGGCCTTGTACTTGCCCAGCGACTTCGCGCGCAGAATGCGGAAGGCCTCCGGCGCGAACTGCGGCATGGGTTTAAATTGCACCTTCTTGCCGGAATAGATGGTGTCACCAGGGGCAAGCGAGCCGGCGTTGACCAAGCCCACGATATCGCCCGGATAGGCGGTGTCCACGGTATCGCGCGTGCGACCAAAGACGGTCAGGGCGTACTTGGTGGAAAAGCTGCGGCCGGATTGGGCGTGGTTGACCTGCATGCCGCGCTCGAATTCACCGGAAACCACGCGCATAAAGGCGAGATTATCGCGGTGCTTTTGGTCCATGCCCGCCTGGACCTTGAAGACGACGCCCGAGAAGTCATCGCTGACCTCGCGGACTTCATCAATGGCGCTGGTGGCAGCCTCAACTGCCTTCGGATCGGATTCGCGCGAGTGCGGAGCCGGGGCAATGGCGCACAGGGTGTCCAAAATCTGGTGCACACCAAAGTTCAGCATCGCAGAAGCGAAGATGAGCGGGGAGGTCACGCACTGCTCAAAAAGTTCCTGGTCATGTAGGGCACCATCGGCGGCAAGCAGCTCGGCTTCCTCCACTGCGGTCTCCCACACGTCTTCTTCCTTTTCACCGGCGGCATCCGGATCGAAGTGTTCCTCCGGTGCGATGGTAGAACCACCGGCGGTGCGGATGAAGTGAATGTACTCATCGGCCTCGCCATCATCGTTGATATGCGCTAGGCCGCGGAAGTCACCGGCAATGCCTACTGGCCAGTACAGGGGAGTGGGCTGCAGTTGGATTTCGTTGACGATTTCATCGACAAGCTCCAAGGGCTCGCGGCCCACGCGGTCCCACTTATTGATCACGGTCACGATAGGCAGGCCGCGGGCCTTGCACACGCGGAAGAGCTTGAGGGTCTGGGGCTCGAGGCCCTTGGCGGCGTCGATAAGCATGACTGCCGCATCCACCGCGGTGAGCACGCGGTAGGTATCCTCCGAAAAGTCCGCGTGGCCCGGGGTATCGACCAGGTTGATCATGTAGGGCTCGCCTTCGTGGCCCTCCGGCGCATACTCGAACTGCAGCGCCGAGGACGCCACGGAAATGCCGCGGTCCTTTTCCATGTCCATCCAGTCAGACACGGTGGACTTGCGGTTGCCCTTGCCGTGGACCGCGCCGGCCTCATTAATAACGTGTGCGTGTAGCGCCAGCGCCTCCGTCAGCGTGGACTTACCAGCATCCGGGTGGGCGATGACGGCAAACGTGCGGCGGCGCGAGGCCTCAGAAACGACAGAACTCATGCGGCATAGTCTAGTGGTTTCGCGCTACCACTCCACATTGAGGCGGCGCCCTAAATCATCAAAGACGCGGCGAGCCACCGACAGCTTCTTCGCAATGGGGCGCTGCAGGCCAGGTTTGCGCTTGTCGTTGTAGTATTCGCCGGATTCAAAGTGGATTCCCTCGGTGCCGGTCAAAAAATAGGCGAGGTTTTCGCCGCCGTCGGCAGGCTTGCCAAAGGTCTTGCCAATCAGCCCGGAATACATCTTGGACATCATGCCGGTAGAGGACTTGGAAAAGTCAGTGGCAAGCACGCCAGGGTGGAAGGACACCGCGGAAAGCCCGTGGGCATCAAAATAACGGGTGAGCAGGATATCGCCCAGCTTGGCGTTGCCGTAGGCGCGCTCAGGGCTGAAGTGCTCCAGCGTATTAGGGTCGCTGAGGTCGAATTGAGACATGAGGAAATTGGCTAGGGAAGCCGTTTGAACCACGTTCGCCTTATCCGCGCGCAGCTTGTCCCGTAGCAGCGAGGTCAACAGGAAGGGCGCGACCACGTTGACCTGCCAGGTGCGCTCAAATCCATCGGCGGTGGTGGATGGGCCGTCAAAAATGCCGCCGGCATTATTGCCCAGAGCGTGGATATGCTCTAAGCCTTCCAAATCCTGTGCCAAGCGGCGTACCTGGCCCAGGGATTCGAAGTCCGCCAGGAAATACTGGCCTTCGACTTCCTCGGCCACCGCGCGGGTCTTTTCCGGATTGCGGCCGACGATAACCAGGTTGTCTTGTGGCCGGGTGCGGTGCAACTGACGAGCAGCCGCGGCGCCCAACCCGCCGGATGCGCCGGTAATCACAATGGTCTTGGCAGTGCTATTTGGCGAAGTCATAGCACCAATCCTAACCGCCCACCGAGGGCAGCGCCGGCCAGCAGTTTCCCTGCGCCGCAAGCAGGTCTATACTTCCGCTAGTGAAACACCTGCTTTCCATACGGCAATGGGGCCCGGCGCGATTGACCGCAGCTGGCTTCCTTGTGCTGATTTTGGTGGGAACGGTTTTGCTCATGCTGCCGTTCGCCGAGGCTGGCACCGCCCGCGCTTCCTTCCTGTCTGCCCTGTTTACCGCTACGTCTGCGGTCTCACTTACCGGCCTTATCGTGGTGGATACCGGTAGCTTTTGGAGCCCGGCCGGCCAGGTCATCATCCTGGCGCTGATCCAACTGGGTGGCCTGGGCATCATGTCGCTCGCTTCGCTATCGGGCCTGCTTTTTACTGGCCGGATTAGCTTTAAGGCGCGCAAAACCGGTGCCTATGAGGGGCGCCCCATTGCCCCCGGTGGAATCCGCAAGACGCTGATTTTTACCTTCGCATTTACCGCGGTAGCTGAGATCATCATCGCCATCATTGTGGCCGCACGATTGATGATTGGCTATGGGCACTCCTTTCCGCGCGCGGTGTGGGAGGGCATCTTCCATGCGGTATCTGCGTTTAACAATGCCGGCTTTAGCACCAATAGCGATAACCTAGTGCCCTTTGTTTCTGATGCCTGGATTTTGCTGCCCTTGGCCGCCGCGCTGATCGGTGGCGGATTGGGCTTTCCGGTGTGGGCGGAGTTGGTGCGCTTGGTACGCCGCGATCGTCACGTGGTTCATCGCATTTCCATTACCGCCCGCATGACCCTGGCGGCCACGACCGTGCTTTTGCTCGCCGGCGGCGTCTTTTTCGCGTGCATGGAATGGACCGGGCTTTTGTCCTCGATGTCGCTGGGGGATAAGTTGCTCAACTCTTTCTTTGCCAGCGCGTCCCCGCGCACGGCGGGCTTTAATGCCATCGATTATGGGCAGGCGCACCCCATCACGCTGATGGGTACCGACATCTTGATGTTCATCGGTGGCGGCTCGGCCGGTACGGCGGGCGGTATTAAAGTCACCACCGCCTGCGTGCTCTTGGCTGCCATGGCCGCGGAGTTTTCGGGCCGGGAAACCACCACCATCGGTCACCGCAGCCTTCCGCGATCGGTGACCCGCCAGGCCCTAGCCCTGAGCTTTGCCGGGGTTCTGGTGGTCACGCTGGGCGTGGCGGCGCTGCGCTTTTTTGATCCGGAGTTTAGCGGTGATCAGGTGTCCTTTGAAGTGCTCTCCGCTTTCGCTACGGTGGGCTTGTCCACCGGAATTACCGCAAGCCTGTCTGCGCCCTCGCAGATTGTGCTATGCCTCATCATGTACCTGGGCCGCGTTGGCCCAACCACCTTGGTAGCAGCACTGGCGGCGAAATCCGTCAGCCGGCGCTATAGCTATCCCGAAGAAAGGCCGTTCCTTGGCTAATATTCTCAAGGCGCTGGGACGCTCCCGCGCCGGCATCGATATTCCACCCGTCGTCGTTATTGGATTAGGCCGATTTGGCTCCTCGCTTGCGCATGAGCTGATGGCCAATGGCGTCGAGGTCCTCGGCATCGACTCCAGCGAAAAGCGCGTGCGCGAAGAAGCGCCCTACCTCACCGAGACCATTGCGGCCGATACCACCGACCCAGAGGCTTTGCGCCAGCTGGGCGTGGAGGAGGTCGAGCGCGTCATCGTCGCCATCGGCTCCCACTTGGAAGATTCCATCCTCACCGCGTCCAATCTGGTGGAGTTGGGGGTCAAAGACATCTGGGCCAAGGCTGATTCGGAGGCACACGCGCGTATTCTCAGCCAGATTGGTACCCACCATGTCATCCGGCCAGAGCGTGATACCGGCCGCCGCGTGGCCTACCTTCTGGGCGGGCGTTTCCGTGATTTTGCGGAGATTGCCACCGACTATGGCGTGACCCAGATGGCCGTGCCTAGCTCATTGGTGGGCCGGCCGCTCGACCTTTCTGCCATCTGGCGCACGCACCGCGTGCAATTGGTTTCCGTGCGCCGCGCGGAAGGGGAGTGGGCCCCGCTTGCCGACGCCACCGAACTCGCCCCTACCGATTTCATCGTCGCCGCCGGCAGCCCGCAGGCCCTAGAGAAATTCTCCCAGTGTTAGCGCGAGTGGATCTGGTTCTGGGCCTTGCCTAGCCCGTCTGCCACGATGAGGCGGGCGGCCTCGGCCGCGGTGGCGATGGCGTCATCAAAGCCTGCGCCCGCATCCACGGGGCCCAATACGTAATCCGGAATGGACGAACCTTTGGGCGGCCGGGAAATACCAATGCGCACGCGCAGATAGTCGCGGGTGCCCAAGCGCTCGGTGAGCGACTTGAGGCCGTTGTGCCCGTTTTCATTTCCGCCCTGCTTGATCCGGATCTTATTGGCCGGAAGGTCCAGCTCATCGTGGAGAACAATGACGTGATCTGGGGCGATGCCTAGCTCCTGTGCCAGCGGCGCTACTGGATCGCCAGAAAGATTCATAAACGTGCCCGAACGCACGGCAAGTACTTTCTGTCCCGCCCAGCTAAGCGGCGCGACTTGCACATCCATCCCACGGACCGGCTCAAGCACGTCACCGCCTGCGGCTAACAGATCATCGACGGCCATATAGCCCACATTGTGGCGGGTAGCGGCATACTTCGCGCCGGGATTGCCCAAGCCCACAATAAGCCACTCCGCCTCTAGCTCATCCGGATTGAGGCCTGGTGTGGGTTTATTCTTCGAGCCAAAGAACCGCGCGAAAAAATCTCCTAAAGGTGCCACTGCACTAGACTTCCTCTCTCAGTAGGGTGGGGCGCTATGAGTCAGGTTATAAGTTCCCTTTCCCGTAGCGTAATCCCCGCGCCCATGGCCGGCGGTCCCACCACCCCGGAACTGGTGCGCGCCGCCCATGCCGCCGGTTCCTTTGGCACTCTAGGCTTGGGCTCTGCCAGCCTAGACGCTGCCCGCACACAGATTGACCAGTGTGCCGGTATTCCGTTTGGAGTAAACCTCTTTTGCCCACAACAGCCGCTTTCCGGGGTGCAACGTGCCGCCGCACGCGAGCTGGCGCAAGCAGAAAACCAGCCACTGCCTGATCCCGATTACTCCTTTGGCTTCGAAGAGAAGCTGGACCTAGCGTTGCGCGGCGGTGCCCGCGTGGTGTGGTCTATGTTTGGCCCCTTCACACCCGAACAGATAGAGCGAATCCACGCCGCGGGCGCAGAGGCCTGGACCACCGTCACCACTTCTGCTGAGGCAACCGCGGCCGCACGTCGGGGCGTCGACGTGCTCTGCGTCCAAGGCCCAGCCGCCGGTGGCCATCGCGGAACCTGGGACTTAGCCGCGACTCCCGATTCCCGGGCCTTGGAAGAGTTGGTGTCCGACGTGCATACCGCAGCCCCAGAAGTTCCCCTCATTGCCGCCGGCGGCCTGCGCACCGCAGACGATATAGCCACCGCTATGTCCTGGGATGGCGTCGCCGCATGTTCCTGTGGTTCCGCATTTTTGCTCACTGAAGAGGCGGGAACGAGTGACTACAACCGGCAGCTACTGCGCCGTGGTGGGCAAACCGTGTCTACCCGTGCTTTCTCGGGCCGCTTTGCTCGTGGACTAGAAACTCAGTACACCCGCAGTCACCCCAACCTTCCACCGGTTTATCCGCTCTTGAACCCTGTGCTTAAGGAACGCCGTGCGCAGCACGATGATGCCGTAGCTTACTGCCTCGTAGGTACCGACGTGGCAAAAATTAACGGGGGTACTGTGGCCAACATCCTGAACGATCTATGCCAAAACCCACACTAGTAAGCGCTAATATTTATGTTTGAAGATTTAATGCCACCCCCGTGACAGAAAAGGAATGAATTACGTGACTGCGAACGCACATGTTGGCCATGATGATTGGAACGAGCGCCTCGAGCTGGCGCAGCAGATGATTCCGCTCATCCACCAGCTGCACCGCAACAATAACGTTGTCACCACCATCTTCGGCCGCCCACTGGTGGGACAGACCGATATCGACATCATCAAGTCTCATCGCTACGGCCGCCGCATTGCGCAGCGCCACCTGTCCACGGCGGAGACCCTGCCTATCCTGGTGGAATTGGCAGACATGAATCTGGGTGCCGCTAGTGTGGACCTCGGCCGCTTGGTCCTCGGGTGGGAGGAATCCAACGAGGAAAACCTCCGCATGTACTTGGAAGGCGAGCTGTGCGAGATCGTCGGTGCTGGCGTTGACCTAGAGACCACCGACGTCGTCCTCTACGGCTTCGGCCGCATTGGACGCCTGCTGGCCCGCCTGCTCGTCGCCCGCGAGGCAGCATACGGTGGCGTTCGCCTGCGCGGCATCGTCCTGCGCAAGAAGGGCGATGGTGACATCCTCAAGCGCGCTTCCTTGCTGCGCCGCGATTCCGTCCACGGTGCTTTCAACGGCACCATCTC
>ERZ1031149.162-NODE-162-length-12759-cov-57.492837_pt1 | contig 12759 bp, 13 predicted proteins | sample MGYA00518223_ERZ1031149 | MGnify/ENA primary metagenome ERZ1031149 (study PRJEB33718, sample SAMN03159768) | human skin metagenome | collected 2014-05-20 | study: EMG produced TPA metagenomics assembly of the PRJNA266117 data set (Human skin bacterial metagenome...
AATCAGCTTTCCCATAGTCATAGATTACATGGTAGAGGGTGTGTCAGTGTGGTACACCTTACTTGTATCACCTGCGGCTAGCCGTGAGCGTTTTTAAGAGTATTAATTTTTTGGCGCTTTAGAACGACGGTTATAGCCACTATCAAAAAAATAACTGCTGTAACACAGCGAGTAAAGGTACTTGGATGCCAAACTGCTGCGCCAAAGGAGAGGAGGCTAAGCAGAATCCCGTAGGCGTAGGAAGTTACGACCTCGTGTTTTACGGTGCAATATATCAGCCCTAATCCCCCAAGGACGGAAGGTGCCGCCCATATAACGAAGTTCTCTGGAGAAAGAGCCGAACTCTCTTCATGAAACTTCGACAACAGGACGGATCCGCTTAAGATTAGCGCAAGCGAAGGGATACTGGGCCAAGTAATGTTCTGTCTTGTCAAGATTCCCTCTTTTGTTAACAGTAGTCTGCGTATACTGGCGGATAATCCGCATGTACACCAATTTTCAAGCCTCGCCCTGATACTGCAGCCTTAGCTGCTCGTCCTCCTATCTCAATTAGAGAAACTGATAAGGCAATGCGCCGGCGCATTGCCTGACACAAGCGACCTGCTATCTGGTCACCAGTGTTCACACCCTCTGACCATGACCTATGGTCGCTGGTGCACCTAGTTTCATGGAACAAAGAGCAGGTCGATGAGTAGATTGAATTATACTGGGACGACATAGCTGAGCTGCGTAACGAATTTTCTGAACTAAAAGAGGAAAATAGTCTTCTAAAGAAAAGGTAGATTAGTCGAGTTAGTATTAGCTTTGTTTATGACTTCATTCGGGATGTGATATGTGTCTTCTATAGTGAATAGAAGGTTTCGTATATCTTTTGGTCCTTGGAAGGCGTGATGATATCTGCGCTGCGCCTGGGAGGTTGAATATGAATTATAACCTTGAAACCTTAATTGTTGCCATACCGATGATGATAGCAATGGTTGCAATGATAAATGATATGCGGATTGAGTTTGATAACAGTACTCCAATGGCCGCCGGGCCGACGACTTGCCCTAGGCTATACCAAGTCGTTAGACGTGCAGCTCCTCCGTTTATTCTATAAGCGACTCCCGTTGAAATAGTAAGCATCGTAATTCCCATGAAAGTAGCACCAAAAAGAATGGCAGCAACCATCAGTAAAACAGTCGAATTGCCAAAAGTGGCGGCAATTGCTCCAGCTATTTGGAGTGTATAGCAGCCAAGTAATGCACGACGTCGGCCAAAACGCTCTGCAAGTGCTGACCAGAAATAGGGAGAGGGGATTGCTGCGACACCAGCTACGGCCCATGTGATGGCAGCTGCTGATGAGCCGAAAACAGGGCCGGCCAGCACAACGAGATATGTGCCATTAATAATGTATCCGAAACCTTGAAAAAGTATCCCGCATTCAGTAATCGAAAAGCTTGATGAAGTTCTGGGGTGGATCGTTCCGTAGAACTGGCCAGTACCTTGCGATCCTTAGTCTTCTCTTCAGAGCCAATGGGCCAAGTCCAAGCGATGATGCTAAATAGCGCACTGATTAGGGTAGCGATACCCCACAAGTGTGTCCATGCCAAGGTTTGACCTAGTGACCACACCGTTAGTCCAGAAACGGTAATGCCTAAGCCAACACCACCATAAACAAAGCCAACTAGAGAGGGGGACTGTACATTCTGGGTAACAAACTGGGTGATGCATACAAAAATGAATGCAGACGCTATGCCGGCTAAGAACCGTAGTAAAACATGCATTCCTGGACTATCTGTCAACGCCATTGCAGCAAGCAGTAGAGTTGAAAATATTAAGGAACTGCGATAAAGAGTTCTCGTTTTAGATAGCCAGTTTTTAGAAAGAGTCAAAGACCCGAGCAGATAGCCGAGATAATTTGATACTGCAATCCAAGACGAGATGGAACTTGACCAGTGTAAAGCTGCCATCATGAGGGGAAGCAGTGGCGTATAGAAGAACCTGCCGATCCCCATTGCCACTGCAAGTCCAAGTGTGCCTTGAATGCTTGAATACGTTGCTCTCATCTATCTGAATCCGGTTACTTATGAAGTTACTTATTGCTCGGGCCTGACCCCCGACGTGTCCACTTTCTGGGGGTCAGGCCCATTGAGGGAGATCCCCGCGTCGTTGAGCGCTGCCCGCCCGGCGGGAGTGAGACGCACGGCCCGGGTACGACCCCTGCGGGAAAGCCATTCCTTATCCAGCAGAGTCTTGCAGATTCCCGTGCCGAGAGGGCCGGCGAGGTGGAAGCGGCGTTCGGTGGAGTCCATGCACGACCTGCCCGTGTCGAGCATCTTCGGGGGCACACCCCACTGTATGAACAAGCGATGACCTTGATTAGTGACCTGACAGTGCGAGTCGATGAACTCGTGCTCTTCCAGTTGTTCAGCCAGGCGCACCCCGAGCTTACCGGCGAGGTGCTGATAACAGGTGCGGCCTTCACGTAGGTTCGCATTCGCCCGTGACGCGCTGAGGCTGTGAGGAGTGGGCAGGGGCGAGCGGGCGACCACGCCAAGGCTCTCGACCACTCGTGCGATGTCTTCCCCGGCCAGGCGAATGTAGCGGTGCCGGCCCTGCCGAATGTCGTGGACGAGACCGTGGGTGACGAGCACGTCAACATGCTCGCTCGCCGTCGACCGGGCCAGGCCCGCGTACCTGCCCAGTTCACCAACCGTCCAGGCCCGCCCGTCCATGAGCGCAGCACACATGGCCGCCCGCGACGAGTCAGCCAGAGCCGACGCGACTGTCGAGATATCCGGGACCGCTTCAGGAAACACGCGCGCAACCATGCCTCCAGTGTGCACCCGGAACTGTTCGGTGACGACCGAACAATCGCAGGCATAGTCTGAACTCACCAGATTCATTGCATCAGGAGACGAAGGGAGCGATCGCGATGAACGGGGACCGCCAACGGCTACGCGGGCACTACGATGAGGACTTCTACTGGGAACGCGTTGACCGCAACCTGGGTTGGCTCGGCGACACCACCGAGGAACAGCGTGAACGCCAAGCACGGTTGCGCGATGCCGTGATCGGCATCGTATGACCGTGCATCGGCGCACGGCGCTGGTCGCGACCCTCCTCGGTTTCTTCATCGTCATGCTCGATACGACCATCGTCAATGTCGCCCTCGCCGAGATCGGCACTGACCTCGACACGACGGTGGGCTCACTGCAGTGGGTCGTCGACGCGTACACCCTCGTGTTCGCCGCGTTCCTTCTCACAGCTGGGGCCGCATGCGACCGTCTCGGGGCCCGCAGGGTCTACCTCGCTGGCCTGGTGGTCTTTGCTGTGCTCTCGGCCGTGTGCGCCCTCGCTCCCACAGGCGGGTTCCTCGTCGCTGGTCGCGCCGTCCAGGGCGTGGGCGCGGCAGCGATCGTGCCGGGCTCTCTGGCATTGCTGTCGGCTGTGTACGACGATCCGAAGGAACGAGCACGCGCCATCGGGCTGTGGGGCGGCGCAGGAGGTGTTGCCGCCGCGATCGGACCGGTCCTGGGCGGAGCGCTGGTGTCGACGATCGGGTGGCGGGCGGTGTTCTGGGTCAACCTCCCCATCGTCGCTATCGGCTGTCTGCTCACCTTGTGGGCAATTCCCGCGCTCACGGGCAGTCGCGCGAGACGGGTGGACCTACCCGGACAGGTGCTCTCCATGCTCACGCTGGTGGCAGTAACCTATGCAGTCATCACCGCAGGCGAACACGGATGGTCACCCTGGCAGGTAGCCGTGCTGATCGCCGGGGGCGTCTTCCTCGCCCTGTTCATCATCGCAGAGCGACGACACCCGGACCCGATGCTGCCGATGGCCTTGTTCACTCGTGCCCGGTTCTCCGTGGCCGCAATGGTAGGGCTCGCGCTCAACATCAGCTTCTTCGGACAACTCTTCGTGCTCTCCCTCTTCTTCCAGCAGTACCTGGGATACGAGCCGTGGCTGGCAGGCCTCGCGCTGGCACCACAGGCGTGCAGCGCCGTGGTCGCGTCACCGCTGGGCGGCCGTGCCGTCGCCCGGTGGGGCGCGTTCCCCACCATGCTCACCGGCCTGGTAGTCGGCACGATCGGCTTCAGCAGCCTCGTGCTGCTCACCGCAGAAACCCCTTACGTGGTGGTCGCGGTGTTGACCTTCACGGCTGGATTCGGGATGGCCTTCGCGATGCCGGCCGCGACCTCGGCCGCAGTGGCCTCGGCCCCGCCGGAACATGTCGGCATCGCAGGAGGAGTCATCAATGCCGCCCGCCAGACCGGCAGCGTCGTCGGCGTCGCAGTCCTCGGCGAAATGGTCGCCAGTGGAGCTTTCCTCACAGGCTTCCACACAGCCGTCGCGGTCGCCGGTGGAGTCTTCGGTGCCGCAGCGCTCGTAGTTGCTGCCACCATCATCAGTCACCTACAGGAGCCAGTTACACCTGAAGTTTAGAATCATTGTGTGATGAAGCACCATCGGAGGAGGTCGAAGAAGCCGCCAGTCGAACGCGTACTGTGCTCCGAAACTGGTAAACGCGAATACGAGCACTATGATGACGCCGTGCATGTAGCACTGAAACGGTCGCGACGGGCAGGGCCGCTGCGGATCTACGAATGCCCCTCGTGCGGGTCGTGGCACCTAACCAAGCGCCCTGACTGGGGCAAACCACCGGCGAACTAATGACACTGTACGGGTCTGTCTCGGCGAGGAACGCTCCGGAGAGCGTCTTTCCTGGACGCTCCAGGAGTTTCGTTCTCATGCATAGGCAGCCGAGGCGCGCTGCAAGGCTTGTAGCCCTGAGGTCAGTCGCCTAGGGCTTTGTACAACGTGAGGGCCAAGGCTGTGCGGTCTCTCGCATCGAGTTTCCGCAGGAGGGCCGAAACATGGTTCTTGACGGTTCCTTCGGCGAGAACAAGAGTTTCGGCGATCTCGGGGTTCGTCAGCCCACGGGCGACGAGTTCGGCCACTATGCGTTCACCGCGAGTGAGTATCGCCAGAGGCTCATCTCGGGAGTCTTTAGTTCGCATCGCTGCCTTCGCGACGCGCGGATCGATCACCAAATTCTCCGCTTCACGCCGATACTCCGGCGTGGATTTCTTACGCGGTTGATTCACAATGAACATCCTCTCCTACGGACACACGATCCGTACAAACAAGGTGTCCACTAAACGAGGGTAACCTCACCACCCGCTTTTACGTCTCTATTCTTTAAGGATTTATCTATGCGTTATGCTCGCGCGAAGCAAGATAAATTCCGGTTCCCGTCGATGCAAGAATTAAACCGGCTATTATCCAGCTAACAGCGTTATCTCCCATGATTCCTAGCCGTTGAAGAACGATTAAGAGAAATCCGAGAGCAAAAAATATCAGTGCAGCTGTAATTTTTTTTGCGTTTTTCATCTTTAGAATCTCCTCCGATGAATCTACTGAGAAGAGCAACCTGTTACGATGCCATTGATCTGAGTGTAGGTGACACCGTTTCCGTCCTTTGCACAGTCCTTGAGAGCGTTTTGGTTAGCCCAAGCCCATCCAAAGAGGATTCCCCCGATACTCCAACTGGCCAATATTTAGAGCCCAAAAGTCCTGCAAGACCTGTGGCGTCTTTGACATTTGCGTAGGCATCAATCATCTCTTGTGTCTTACATGAATCAACTTTGATTTCTTCAGTCTGTCCGCCATTCATGACATCCACTGAGGTGATTTCTGAAGAATTCTCTCCCTTACACTCTTCCGCGAATGCCGGCGATGCTACCCCTGCGAGGGTGCCAAGAAGTTTGTGTGTGGCTCTGATCTAGAAGGAGTTTCACCGATGATGACTACGGTGTCACCGAAGAAAAGCCATGACCCCGGCGAGGGTCAACGAGATCAGCGAGAAGCTGATGGAAAACCCAATTCCGATATAGGAATTCATTGAGACTATTCCGCCATTTCGCAGCGATATAGATGCTTACTCTCTCCTTGCAACAGAATTTAAAACCAGCGAGAAGTACTGCTCAGTACATGGGGATTTCTGGACCTTGGCCACGGAAGTTTTCGGTCAAAAACCCGAATTCGACTTCCCATATATGAAACTCACTCGGTAGGAATGAAGGCTCCTTTTTCTGCCGAGAAACGACATCAGTCTGAGCTGCTTCACGCGTGGTAAATGCAGCCAATATATCTGGGCTTATTTCCTGGTAGCGCACGGAGGAATGTTGCGCATACCCTTCTCTAAAAACGAGATAGACAAGTTTCGGGAAACGAGACTTGTTTAGTTTTCCTTCCCAGCCTTGAAGGGGAACTTCTTCAGTCCAACAGGTTATACTTGGAGAATCAACATGCTCGCCCATAGCACTCTCCTGCTCTCTGGTTAAAGCTATTCCGACAAATTCTTCGTCATACGTAGCTTCCGTACGCGCAAAGAGCACAAGAATTTTAGCCTGGTTGCTGCTATTTGAAGTTCTACCTATTAAACCTTGCATGCTTCTCTAAACGGTTTAGTGTTAACAGTCGCAGGGTAAGTTTTATCGTCGTCTACGATAGTTCCTGTTGTCGTGCCAATAAAGTTTGTATCCACTAAGCCATTGCGGTGTGCTAGAAACCGTCAAGTAAATTTGCTTACGAATGACATTCATGTGTTTCAGTAAAATCACTTGCTAATCTTTTTTGTACCTGTAGGCTGACTATTGAAAAATGGTTTTCCACTTGTGGTGGGGGCTCAATTAACTTACTTGACGAATTTCTTTTGAATTTATGCATTTTTTCGAGAAGCCCATCGTATTAGCGCCTATGGCTGGCGGTCCATCCACTCCCGATTTGTGTGCTGCGGTTTCTGAGGCTGGAGGTCTTGGATTTTTAGCATCGGGATATCTTTCTGCTGATGACCTTGCTGAGCAAATTACGATAGTTGAAAACCAGACAGATAGATTTTACGGAATAAACTTATTCTGTCCAGCTTCTGTTAATGAAGGGGATAGTGGTTCCTACTCTGCATACCGCGACCAGTTGATTGAAAAATTAACATTCTCTTCCGAATTGCCTAAAGAACCAATATGGTCGGATGATAATTATGAAGAAAAACTTGATATTGCAATAGGTTCTCACGCTAAATTCATCTCATTCACTTTCGGATATCCTGAAAAAGCAACAATTGAATCGGTCCAATCGAAGGGAAAAAATGTTGTTCTCAACGCCACGACGCCAGAGGAAATTGATCACGTACTAGACCTTGGTGCTGATGTTCTTGCACTACAAGGAAAGAACGCCGGAGGTCATCGTGCCACTGTTATTAGCAGTGAACAGGCTGGAACATCTTATACATCCAGCGATCTCCTCAGGTATGCAGTCTCTAAAACTCGCTTACCGATATTCGTGGGAGGCGGCGTTGGTACCGCTTCTGATGTTGAGGATCTGATTAGGGCGGGAGCAACTGCAGTGATAGTCGGAACGCGCTTCCTCACTGCCAATGAAGCAGGTACAAAACAGACACACCGTCGGGCGATTCTAAATTTCACTGATCGAGAGACGGCGATTACACGAGCTTTTTCTGGGAAGATTGCCCGATCCATACGAAACGATTTTATCGATCAATTCAGCTCGATAGCGCCTGCTATGTACCCAGAAATCCACTATTTGACAGCACCCATTCGGGCTGAAGCAAATGCAGATGGAAACCCCGAGGCGCTTAACCTATGGGCTGGAGATGGTTTTGGTCACTGCCGTGAAGACTCGGCAGAAAATATTATTGATGAACTTCTCCCTTACTCTCGAACATGGAGCCAACAAGGAAGAGGCTCCTCAGATAGCTAAAGAAGAGTAGGTTGTCACCGATCAGGTTTGTGCGACAGTAAAGGTAGTTCATATGAACACACGAGCCCTCACAGTTCAGGGGACACTTGGTCTATCGGTAGCAATGGGTATTGGAAGGTTCTTTTATACCCCGATGCTTCCGATTATGATGGTGGCTTTGAATTGGTCGGATTCAGTGTCCGCGTGGGTCGCAACATCAAATTATTTGGGTTATCTTGCTGGATCAGTGGTGCTGTCGAAAAACTGGTTGCGACCAACAGAGAAATCCTATCGAGCGAATTTGGTGTTTTCGACCTTGTTGCTTGCCTTAATGGCAGCAACGGATAGTCCAATACTGCAAGTCGTAATTCGGTTCCTGGCCGGTGTTTCCTCTGTTGTGATATTTGTGTGCATCACGCAATTTGTTGCGCATAATCTTAAAAAGCCCAGTCTTGTTGGGATCGTCTATGGCGGTGTCGGTCTAGGTATTACGGTTTCTGGGGCTACCGTTTGGCTGTTTGGACAGAGTCTCCAGTGGGGTATGTTATGGCTGACAGCAGCGTTCATCAGCGCAGCATTCAGCGTTTTTGCATGGCGTTGGCCAGTTACCGAACAAGATCCTTCTAGTCTGACCGACGGTTCGGAGAGTTCTTCAAATCAGCGTTCTGTGGAGAGCAAACGCTTAGCGTTTCGGTTACTCGACTCTGGATATTTTTTCCAGGGATTTGGCTACATCATCATCGGCACTTATCTGGTGGCTTTGGCTGAGCCAGTGTTTGGAGATACAGCGGCAGCATTGACATGGGTACTCGCAGGCATCGCTGCTATTCCATCACCATATTTCTGGTCGTTTATGGCTGAGCGTTTTGGCAGACGCATAGCGTTGATGACTTGCTATGGATTACAGGTTATTGGCGCTATTGCCGCTATATTTGGGTCATCAACGATCTTTCTCATTGTTGCTGCTGTCCTCTTCGGCACTACGTTTATGGGCGTTACGATGCTCACAATCTCTACTGGGATTGCACACGACATTCCTGGTGGATCTGCTCGTTTAACAACGTGGTATAGCATGGGACAGGTTGCTGGACCTGCAATTATTGGCCTGGCTTTCGCTGATTCTATTGTCTCCGCGTTCATCGTGGCTGGCGTTGCAATTCTTATCGGAATGATCAGTACCCAGCTGTCGAGACTATAATCATTCCCTAACTGTCAACTGTAGCGTGTACGTTATCGAGCAGGACTCATTATTTGGTTCTAGGTCTCCGGATTCTGTGTACGGTATGCCACGTTTTCGTGAGTTGAAGCGTCCTGGGTTTAGTTCCGCTTGAGTAGATGGGAAAATCTTCGAACATACCAAGGAAATTTGACCAGGATGCCAAGGACCGTGTGGGCGGGCCTGGCCCCCGGAAAGTGGACACGTCGGGGGTTAGCTATGCTGCTTGGGTCAGTGTAGCTGAAGTCTCGGCCTCAAAGACATCAGGGGCTAGAAGGCTGCACCAGGAGTGCCGCCTGCGCGTGTTTTAGCGCATGCACCACCGGAAGATTTCCTGGCGGCAGCTGATTGGACTTTCAAAGAGTTTCCTATCACGCAGTACTTCACGCTTTAAGGTGGCGTTAAAGGATTCTGCTAAGGCGTTATCAGCACTCGTTCCCACTGCTCCCATGGATTGGCGCACACCAAGCTGGGCGCAGTGGTCCCCAAACGCCTGTGAGGTGTACACACTGCCATGATCAGAATGGAAAATTGCCCCTTTAAGGCTTCCGCGGACCTTTCTGGCATGAGACAAAGCCTCGATAACCAGCGATACCCGCATGTGATCCGCGAGTGCATGACCGACAAGTTTGCGAGAGTAGACGTCGATGACCGTGGCAAGATACATGTTCTTGCCGCCCTTACATGGCAGGTAGGTGATGTCGCCAACATAGACGTGGTTTGGCCTGTCAGCGGTGAATTTGCGGCCTACTAAATCTGGCATGACGCGGTGACCAGGCTTACGCTTGGTAGTGACACATCGGCGCCGCTTGGTAAAGCCTTTAAGTCCCATGGCTTTCATGATGCGTGCGACCTTCTTGTGGTTTATCGGGCCAAAGCTCGTATCGGCTTTAAGGCTTGCAGCGATGCGGTTAGCCCCGTAAAGACCATGCTCATCATCGAAGATGGTTGTGCTCCTTGCACCAATAGCGGCATCGGAATACATCTTTAACCTGCGATTTTCACAGGTTTCCACCCATTTATAAAACGAGGAGCGATTGAGCTTTAACACGTGGCAGATCCGCTTGACCGAGTACTCGGTTCGGTGGTCATAGACAAACTGGAAGCGGATCACCAGCGTGTGTCTTTAAGCAAAATACTTCGCGGCCTTGCGCAGGATATCGCGTTCTTCGCGCAGCTTTGCGTTTTCTTTTGTCTCACTGGCGGATCCGTTCGGAATCATTCGCCGCTTGGGCTTTCTCATGCACGGCTTTAATGTGCGCACGCTTTCCGATGCCGTACTTCTTGACCCAAGAATGCAGCAAGGCACGGTTGATACCGAGCTTCTGCTGATGCTGCGTTCAGCGAGAGGTCCTCATTGTTTTCATAGACAGCCACAGCATCGCGTCTGAACTATTCGGAGTACCTGGGCATGATGGCGATTACCTTTCCTCCCAGCCCGACTCGGCTAGATATCAGGTGTCCACCAAAAAGGGGTCAGGTCCCGGTGTTCCACTGTGGGCGGGCAGATTCCCTCTGACTTCAACTCGACGATTGCCCTGGCTAGGGAGGGTGCTTTATCGCCGTTGATCACTCTGGGATACCCGGCTGACACATTGGATCTGACGGCCTTGGCCAGGAAACACTTCGCTGCAGCCAGGTTCTGCTTCGAAGAGAGGTAAAAGTCCAGGGTCTGGCCACCGCCGGCGATCGCCCGATAAAGGTAGCACCACCTGCCGCCGACCCGGATATAGGTCTCATCCACCCGCCAAGAACTAGCCTGCCAGTCAAGTACCTGTCGGTACCAGCGTGTTTGCTTGTCCAGCTCAGGGGCGGATTTCTGGACCCAGCGGTAGATCGTGGTGTGATCGACCGGCACGCCCCGCTGAAGTCATCATTTCCTCCAGAGCGCGGTAGCTCACCCCGTAGCGGCAGTACCACCTACTGTCCACAGAATGATGCCACGGGGGAAATGACGACCGGAGAAGATACCCATGGCTGTGACTATTTCACGTCGCTCTTCCTACTGCCCCAACTTTGCAGCAGCACCCCTGAAAGTCCTAGAGACAGAGCTAGACACGTCTCGTTATGCCGATAAGCTCATGGTCAACATCTTGTCCTCGCTGGCTGAGGAATGAAGTTTCATTGATGTTGTCCTTTTTGCATTGCGGCCTTGTAATAGTTGCAATTCTAGGCAATGTCAGCATTTGAGACACGGTGTAAAAGAAATGCTGTGTTGTGTGCAGTGTGCATGAACTGTTGCCGGGCGTTTTTTCGTGTTTGGCACCCGGTGACAGTTTTTTTCCTTATCTGTTAACCGCAGTAGTAATGCTTAACCTTTTATTATCACAGATACACTAATCAAAAGCAAGAGGTGTTATATGTGATGTAGCACATAGTAGTAAAAGACGGCTGTACGGCCGTATGCCGCGTTGAGTGGCACTAGGTACTACGTGGAGTCGCTCTATGGCTACAGAGGGCTGTGACGGGCGTATAGCAGTGCAGCAGGTGGACGCTGCACGAAGTTGTAGTACAGCACGGCAATAGGACGAGTAGCACGATGTTGCACTCTTGTAATGAATAGTGCAGTGTGGTTGCTTTTAGAAGTGTTACAGGTCACAGTTACATATTTTTATTCTCTCGCAGTGTTGCGGTTTCGTTGCGATTACAGCAATCTGGTGTTTTTCACGACAACAAGGCTGTGACCTGGAGTTTATAACGTGTTGCGCTTTTGTTGCGATCTTGTTGCGCTGTGTTGCGCTTTTTTCTACAGATCGCAACACGTGTTTCAGCAGGTCACAGTAGGTAAATTGTAATTTTGTTGCGATGTTGCGCTTTTTTCTATACTTACGTGAGGAGGTAAGTAATTAAAGATTTAAGTATTTATAATCAGTTACAGTAAATAAATACATATATGTGAAGGTTGGTTGAAAATCGCAACATCGCAACATATCGCTCTTTTTGCGTGAATTTATATGCCGTCACCAGCAGTGATAGTTTGTTGCGGTCTTGTTGCGATCTTGATCTACATCGCAACACAAACGCAACATATCGCAGTGACGCGTAGCGTTATAGCAGGTAGATGCATGGTTATTCGTGTTGCGATCTGTATTTTGAAATCGCAACATACAGGCGTCTTGTGTCACTGTGAGCAATGACAATCATAATCAGTATGGTGTTTCCGCAGGTCGCTGTCTTTAGGTTAGTAGTATAAAGCTATTAATCGTTGTTGCGCTTGTGTTGTCTATCGCACCACGGGGTTGTAGCCATTGGCAGTAATAGTAGGTAGTAGAGAAAATAGTTATAGTGCCGTTGCGCCGTGTTGCGATCTTTACGTGCCGTGTTGCGATCTTGTTGCGTTGTGTTGCGATATGCACGCACTATGAAATGAGTGCAATTCGACCCATTTTCGGGCTTTGTATTTGCTTTTTGTTTCGGTATGTGGGAGCGAGACCTTATTAGAGAGCGCACACGCGACGGTGTTGCCTATGCTCGCAGCCAGGGACGTGTAGCAGGTTGCAAGCTCAAACTGTCTATTGAGCAAGCTAAGGCTGCTCGTAACATGGTCGATAGCGGCTGGAGCGTTTCTAGCGTTGCTCGCAGCTTTGATGTGTCTCGTCCAACGCTGTACCGAGCGCTAGAGAGAGCATAAAAGAAGCGTAGCGGTTTAACCGCTACGCTTCTGTTGTGGGGCTTTTTAACTTTTTACGGCGCACGTGTTCTCGTTAATGGTTCGTTTCTTTCCTTGGGTGCTTGAGACGGTAGAGAGTGTCTGATGGTTTGTGTGTGGGTACCTAACCCGCATAAGGAGATGGACC
>ERZ1031149.163-NODE-163-length-12743-cov-33.363572_pt1 | contig 12743 bp, 10 predicted proteins | sample MGYA00518223_ERZ1031149 | MGnify/ENA primary metagenome ERZ1031149 (study PRJEB33718, sample SAMN03159768) | human skin metagenome | collected 2014-05-20 | study: EMG produced TPA metagenomics assembly of the PRJNA266117 data set (Human skin bacterial metagenome...
CGCGGCAGATAAGGAGTAGGTCATTCCGCTGTGTCATATCGGTCACACTACAGGATTTCTCACTATGTGACAAGAGATTTCATTCAATGAGACACGGCGCCGGTGCGGTACGATGCCTTCCGTGTCTACCGCCCGCCATTTTGCATCCACCTCACCGTCTCCTTTGCGCTCTTTGTGGGCGCCTGCCGCGCTCGTTGCGCTCCTTGGGGCCGCCCTGCGCGTAGGCGTGCTCGCGGCAGTGGCCGTGGCGCAGGACGATAGCCTGTGGGGCCTGCTTAATAAGTGGGATGCCAAGCATTATGTAGAAATCGCTCGCGGCGGATATTTTGGCGCCGATATTTCCACGGATGGTCCGGTCCACGAGACCACGATGGCTTTCTTCCCGGGCTTTCCGTTTCTGGTCCGTATAGTCAGCAGCCTGCTGGGGACCGGGGTGGCCGGAACGGCCATTGTGCTCAACGTGCTATTTAGCGTCGCATTGGCCGCCGGCGTAATGGCATTGGCCGCGCGGATGGGTAAGGGAAAGCGCGCACAGGTGCTCAGTGCCGTGGTGGTAACCGGTGCGCCGATGTCCATTGTGTTCACTATGCCGTATACCGAGTCGCTCTTTGGGGCCCTTGCCATCTGGGCGGTGGTGGCGCTCGTGGATGAGAGATGGTGGGCCGCTGCGGCATTTGTCTTTCTAGCCGGACTCGTGCGCCTCACCGCGGTGGATCTCGTGGCGGTCTTTGCCTTGATGGTGCTGCTGCGAGCCCGCAGGAATTGGCGGGCCTGGGCTGCGGTGGTGTTTTCCACTGTGCCGTTGGCGGGATACTTGTGGTGGTCGAGCAGCCACTTAAAGGAAGCCGGTGGCTACTTCGGGATTCAGAAGGAGCATTGGAACTCCGGCTTCGATGGCGGCAAAGCCACTTCTGTCTGGCTGTGGGAGACACTCAGTGGTGCTACCAACGGTGGCTACCTGCTCAGCGCCGGGGTAATGATCGCCGCCCCGGTATTCCTAGTGCTGGCCTGGCGCCGGCTACCGTTGGCGGCCTGGCTATTTTCCGCCGTGCTCATGGCCAACGTCTTGTTGTCTGATGGCATCATGCACTCGCGACCCCGGTTGCTTCTGCCGGCGGTGATTGTGTTGTTGCCGTGGGTGAAAAAGGGGGCGTCGGCAAGCGCGGCGGCACTTGCCTGGGCGGTATTCGGCGCGTGGTTTTCGGCTTATATGCTCGGCGTATTTGAGTGGGCCATCTAGCCGCGTTGGCTAATTGGGCTGCGGGAGAGAACGATGGTGGAAAGCACCATAACGGCAAGCGCAATGAGCATGATTGCCCAGCCTACGGCGGTATCAATAAGGAATTTCTCCCCCAGTACCATATAGCCCAAGCCAAAGGCCACGATGGGCTCAAAGATGGTCATGGCTGGTAGGGAATGTGCCAGCGGGCCGGCATTGAAGGAATACTGCTGCACCACTGTGCCGGTGAGCGCGAGGCCGATGAGGCCATAGAGTTGCCAGCTCGCCAGCAAAGTCGTGAGGCTTTCGTGGGTGAAAATATCCACCACGGCCTTAGAAAGCAGGGCGACGAAGCCATAGATAACGCCGCAGGCCGTGCCCAAGGCCAAGGGGCGGTGCTCCGGCAGCTTGGTGGCCACCGCTCCCAGCGCCGCGAGGGTGAGCACTCCCACGAGCAGCGCCGGCCACCAGTCGCTCCACTCTGGGCGGGGGTTGCCGGCGACCGGCCGACCGTAGACCACCATGATGCCCACCGCGATGGTCAATGCGACAGACCAAAAGACCTCGTGGAAGGGCATCTTGCGGCCGGAGTACCACGCCGAGAGTGGCAGGGTAAACATCAAGGACAGCACCAAGATGGGCTGAACCACCAGCAAGGTGCCAAAGCCAAGCGCGATGACCTGCAGGCTGTAGGCGCCAATGGCGGCCGCGGTGCCCACCCACCACAAGGGGTTGGACATGGCGGCGCGCATGACCGAATCATCGGCGTCGAGGGCGATGCGGTGGCGGATGACCGTGCCCCAAGCAACCGTCAGCGCGGATGCGAGCGCGAAAAAGATGGCGAGGAGGTTGCTTAACACCCGCTCAACGGTAGTAAAAAATCCTGCTATATGCATATTCTTCCCTGCATGGCGCGCGTTTTTCTGCGCTGAGGGAGCGAGCGTGTGGTGCGCTTAACGTTGGGGGCGTGTGAATAAAAATTAAGCATTGTCTAGGAATTATGATGAGGGCAAAGACCCTGCGGGGTAGCATGGGTCTTTGACTAATGAACGACAGGTATTTCCGGGCGTGTACACACACGCCAGGGATGCCTTGAACGACGAAAGGCGGCATCCTTACCGTGGCCCTGATCGTGCAAAAGTATGGCGGCTCATCCCTCGAATCCGCAGACCGCATCCGCGCCGTTGCGGAGCGCATCGTGGCCACCAAGAAGCAGGGCAACGACGTTGTCGTGGTGTGTTCCGCCATGGGCGATACCACCGATGAGCTGCTCGACCTTGCCGCCCAGGTCAACCCCGTCCCGCCGCAGCGAGAGATGGATATGTTGCTTACCGCTGGCGAGCGCATCTCTAATGCTCTGGTGGCCATGGCAGTGGAATCGCTTGGTGCCCACGCCCAGTCCTTTACCGGCTCCCAAGCCGGAGTGCTCACCACCGAGCGCCACGGCAATGCCCGCATCGTGGACGTGACCCCGGGCCGCCTGACCGAGGCTTTGGACGAAGGCAAGATTTGTATCGTCGCCGGCTTCCAAGGCGTTAATAAGGAATCGCGCGATGTCACCACCTTGGGTCGCGGTGGCTCCGACACCACCGCGGTCGCCCTTGCTGCCGCGCTGAAGGCGGATGTGTGTGAGATTTATTCTGATGTCGACGGCGTCTACACTGCGGACCCGCGCATCGTCCCAGACGCGCAGAAGCTAGACAAGCTCTCCTTTGAGGAGATGCTGGAGATGGCCGCGGTAGGTTCCAAGATTTTGGTCCTGCGCAGCGTGGAGTACGCCCGCGCGTTCAATGTACCCTTGCGAGTTCGCTCGTCTTATTCAAATGACCCCGGCACCCTAGTTACCGGATCGATGGAGGATATCCCCGTGGAAGAAGCAGTACTAACTGGTGTAGCAACCGATAAGTCCGAGGCAAAGGTCACCGTCTTAGGCATCCCGGATCGCCCGGGGGAGGCTGCGAAGGTCTTTCGCGTCATTGCCGATGCAGAGATCAATATCGATATGGTCTTGCAAAATGTCTCCTCCCTGGAGGACGGCACCACCGATATCACCTTCACCTGCCCGCGCGCCGACGGCCCGCGTGCCATGGAGCTGCTGAGCAAGCTGAAATCTGAAGGAGGCTGGGCCAATGTGCTGTATGACGACCAGGTAGGGAAGGTCTCCCTCGTTGGTGCCGGCATGAAGTCCCATCCGGGCGTTACCGCAGAGTTCACCGAGGCCCTGCGCGACGTCAACGTCAATATGGAGCTCATCTCCACTTCTGAAATCCGCATCTCCGTGCTCACCCGCGAGGCTGACCTGGAAAAGGCCGCCCGTGCACTGCACGAGAAATTCCAGCTTGGTGGCGAAGAAGAAGCCACGGTTTATGCTGGAACCGGACGTTAAACACCCACAGCAATTACAGAGGATTTATAGTCATGACCACTGTTGCAGTAGTAGGCGCTACCGGCCAGGTCGGCCGCGTTATGCGCTCCATCTTGGAAGAACGCAATTTCCCGGCGGATAAGGTGCGCTTTTTCGCCTCGTCTCGCTCCGCCGGCACCGAGCTGGAATTTCGCGGCGAGCAGATTACCGTAGAAGACCTCGCTGAGGTCACCGAGCAGTCCGTTGCCGACGTTGATATCGCCTTGTTCTCCGCTGGTGGCTCCACCTCCAAGCAGTGGGCCCCGGTATTCGCCGCGGCCGGCGCGACCGTGGTGGATAATTCCTCGGCCTACCGCAAGGACCCAGAGGTCCCTCTCATCGTTTCCGAGGTCAACCCCGAGGCGGCCAAGAAGACCCCGAAGGGCATCATCGCGAACCCGAACTGCACCACCATGGCCGCTATGCCGGTGCTGAAGGTCTTGCACGATGCCGCGGGCCTGAACAAGCTGCATGTGTCCTCTTACCAGGCGGTCTCCGGCTCCGGCCTGGCCGGCGTGCAGGCGCTGGCCGCGCAGGTCTATTCCGTTGGCGAGCACAATGTGGGTTTGGTCCACGATGGCTCTGCACTCAATGACGAGGACTTTGGCCCGTATGTGGCGCCCATTGCCTATAACGCGCTGCCGATGGCCGGCAACCTCGTGGATGATGGCTCCCTAGAGACCGATGAGGAGCAAAAGCTGCGCAACGAATCCCGCAAGATCCTAGACATTCCGGAGCTGAAGGTTGCAGGTACCTGCGTGCGCATCCCGGTCTTTACCGGCCACACCTTGACCATCCACGCCGAGTTCGACAAGGCAATCACCCCCGAGCAAGCCACCGAGCTTTTGAGCGGTGCCCCGGGCGTTAAGCTTGCCGACGTCCCCACCCCGCTCGCTGCCACCGGCATCGACGAATCCTTGGTAGGCCGCATCCGTCAGGACCAGACGGTGGACGATAACAAGGGCCTCGTGCTCGTTGTCGCCGGCGATAATCTGCGCAAGGGTGCCGCGCTCAACACCATTCAGATCGCGGAGCTACTCGTCTAGCACAGCGCTACTTCGCCGCCTGTCGCATTAAAAAGCTCGGCGCCCTCCTTTCCTAATAGCAAGGGAAGGAGGGCGCCGAGCTTTGGGCCTATCAGCCGTGGACGAGGGGGCTAGTCCTCAGAAACCGGCTTGGCGGTGCCAGTGCCGGAGTCGGTACCAGTGCCCTTTTTGCCAAAGTCGAGGTCGCTAGTGGACGACGGAACCTCCGGCTTGGTGTGCTGCACGTAGGTCACGGACGGCTCCGGATCCTCGCGGTCATACTCAATATCATCATCATTTTCGAGCTCCTCGTGGATCTCTTCTGCGATATTGGTGACGAACTCGGTGGTTTCCATATTGGACGCTGCAGCCAACTTGCGCAGCTCGCGCTCGTTCTTCTTGGTAAAGCGCTTGCGCGGATCCAGACGACGAGACACCAGCTCGTGTGCGCGCATGCGGCGGTCGGACTCGTCCGAGAGCTTGCTGCCGTTCTTGATGCGGTTAAAGACCATCACCACGATCATCAGCAGTCCGAGGTAGCCCAGGATCGGGTAGACGTTGCTGACCAAGGCCTGGAAGCCTACGAAGGACAAGATGAAGCCGATGATGCAGGCGCCGGCATAAACCGGGTAGAAGCGCTTGGGGTTATTGCGGGTCAAGCGCTTGCCCAGCGCGTAGAACATGCCGATGGCGGTATTAAAGACCATGCCGTAAATAACAAAGGTCATGAGCACACCGAGTACCGGGTGGATGCCGGTAATCAGGCTCAGCACTGGCATATCCTGACCGTTGACGTCCTTAGCTTCGAAGAACAGGGCGAAGACCAGCAGGGCCAATAGGATGAGGTAGAGCAGGCCACCGATAAGGCCACCAATGCCCACTGCACGGTTATCCAGGAAGTTACCGCCAATGACGATGGACATGGACACAGCCGTCATCACGTTTAGGCCGGTGTAGTTCAGTGCGGATAGCCACCAGTTGGGCAGCGAGGTATCTACATTATTAACCGCCCAGTCATTCATGGCGGAGAAGTCTACGTCCGCGTTCACAATGGTATAGCCGGTGGCAAGCACCACGAAGATGATGATGAACGGGGTGATGGTACCGATGACTGCGGTCACGCGGTCAACATCCATCAGGCCGACGAGCAGCACCAGAATCAGCATCGCGGTGGCGCCTACCCATACAGGAATGGACGGGAACTGCTGATTGATATTCGAACCACCGCCGGCGAACATGACGAAGCCGATGGCGAACAGGGTCACCAGGGTGGACCAGTCCAAAATCTTGGCGGTAAACGGCGATGCGACCTTGTCGTAGACAGCGGTATGTTCCTCGGCCTGGAAATACGAGCCGAGCTGCAGGATGGACACGCCGGTGATCATCATCAAGCCAGCGGCTAGGGCGATGCCCCACAGGCCCCACTTGCCAAAGGCTACGAAGAACTGCATAGCTTCTTGGCCAGAGGCAAAGCCTGCGCCCACGACGACGCCGATAAACGCCATGGAAATTCCGATTGCGCGTTTTAACATGAAAGGGAGAAACTCTCTTACTCACACGCGCCGGGCCCGGCATTGGTATCGCGCGGGCCCGGATCGACGGTCGATTTATCACGTGTGTACACAACTAATAAACCACACATTGGACAGATATTTCGCGCAAGAATCGCCCTCATTGTGGCCTCGTTCACCCCACTCATTGCGCGTAAAGTGCAGCTAAGTGCCAAAATCTGGGGCCTGTAGGAAGCAAGGTAACCAGAGCGTAACAATTTGGGAGTGAAATTAACTCCGCAATCGCAGGGGGCTATTTGGGGGTATTACCCTATCCCCGCGATGAGATCCTTGCGGGCGCGCGCAACGCGGGAGCGGATGGTGCCCACGCGCACGCCGGCAATCTTGGCCGCCTCCTCATAGGTATAGCCCAGTACCTGGGTGAGGATGAGGGCTTCGCGGCGGTCGGCCGGGAGGGCGTCGATAAGCGTGCGGGCATCGATCCACTCGCTCCACGCCGCGGAGTCTTCCGGCGTCGCACCCATCGCGTCTTCGTACTCGGTGGCAGACTTTCGCGGCCGGGCCATATCGTGGCGAATATTGTCCACCCACACGCGCCGGGCCAAAGAGAGCAGCCACGTGCGCGCGGAGGACCGCGCCGCAAAGCGCGGCAAGGCGCTGATGACGCGCAGATAGGTCTCCTGAGTGAGATCGTCGGCCCCCTCGGGCCCGCCCAAGTGCGCCAGCAAGCGCCACACATCATCCTGGGTGGCCTTGATAAACTCCGTCAGCGCCGCGCGGTCGCCGCGCCCGGCCCTCAGGGCTAGATCGGTGACGCGGGCGTCGTCTGCTGCGGAGTGGTGGGTCACCTGAATGAATCTACCAGCACCCCTTACACTCCTTTGCGAGCCCTGACAACCGTGCGAAGTTTTGCCACACTGGTGCTATCTAACCGCACAATGCCAGGAGGCAAACATGAGTGAATTTACCGCTGATGACATCCTGAACAAGGGCCAGCGCCCCGCTGGCAAGGGAAATACCACCCGCCCGTCCGGCCAGCCGGTGCCGTCCGAGAACACCTCGGTAACCGCTGGCCAGCAGGGGCCAGTGGCGCTCAATGACATCCACCTTATTGAAAAGCTCGCGCATTTCAACCGTGAGCGCGTGCCAGAGCGCACCCCGCACGCTAAGGGGCACGGCGCCTTTGGTGAGCTGCACATCACTGAAGACGTTTCTGCATATACCAAGGCTAAGATCTTCCAAAAGGGCACCGTTACCCCGATGATGGGCCGTTTTTCTACCGTCGCCGGCGAGCAGGGCTCTCCGGACACTTGGCGCGATGTGCACGGCTTTGCTCTGCGCTTTTATACCGAAGATGGCAATCTCGACATCGTGGGCAATAACACCCCGGTCTTCTTTGTCCGCGATGGTCTGAAGTTCCCAGACTTCATTCACTCCCAGAAGCGCTTGGGCACCAATGGCCTGCGCGATGCCGATATGCAGTGGGATTTCTGGACTCGTAACCCGGAATCCGCCCACCAGGTCACCTACCTCATGGGCGATCGCGGTACCCCGAAGTCCACCCGCCACCAGAATGGCTATGGGTCCCACACCTTCCAGTGGGTTAATGAACAGGGCGAGGCCTTCTGGGTGAAGTACCACTTCAAGACCCGCCAGGGCGTAGAGAACTTCACCGATGAAGAGGCCACCACCACCGCTGGCCAGAACCCGGATTGCCACCGCGAGGATCTTTATAACGCCATCGAGGAGGGCAACTACCCGGTCTGGGACGTGAAGGTGCAGATCATGCCGCTGGATGAGGCGGAGAATTACCGCTTTAACCCCTTCGACCTGACCAAGGTCTGGTCCAAGAAGGACTACCCGCTGCATGATGTGGGATACTTCGTCCTCAACCGCAATCCACGCAACTTCTTTGCCCAGATTGAGCAGGTGGCGCTCGATCCTTCCAATATTGTGCCGGGCGTTGGCCTATCCCCAGACAAGATGCTGCAGGCTCGCGTCTTTGCTTATGCTGACCAGCAGCGCTACCGCATCGGACCGAACTATAAGCACCTGCCGGTCAACCAGCCGCAGAACGTGGACCAGGTCAATACTTATGAGCATGAGGGCCCGATGCAGTACCTCTTCAACGCTCCGGAGGATCCGGTCTATTCGCCCAACCGCTATGAGAAGGGCACGGGCGTGCTTGACGACGCCGCCGTAAACGACCGGTCCCAGCTGGAGACCACCACCGCCGCGGAGCTGTACATCAACCCGAACTCCCACGGAAGCGACTTGGTACGTGCACCGTATGTTCGCCACGCCGAGGACGATGACTTTGTCCAGGCTCGCGACCTGTACGAGAACGTCTACGATGATGCCGCCAAGGAGCGCTTGGTCACCAATATCACCAACGCGATGGCCGGCGTATCCGAGGAGACCGAGGAGCGCGTGTACCAGTACTGGACCAACGTTCATCCCGCCCTTGGCCAGCGCGTACGCGAGGTCTACGCCGAAAAGAAGTAGCCCTTTCGCGGCCGCACTTGCGCAGTAATCAGCCCGCCCCGTTTCGCACACCGTTGTGGTGCGTTACGGGGCGGTTTCCTTCTGCGCAGCTAGTCGCAGCGGCGCATATTTTCGGTTAGGAAAGCCGGAGCGCCCTCGGCGGCCCACTTATCCACGTCGTAGCACGGGGCGGTTAGGCCGGAGGTAGCCTCGCCGATGGACTCAATGGCTACCCACTGGCCGTCCTCGTAGCGCGCCCATACCGTCCAGTCCGTACTGTCCTTGCCAAAGTGCGCCCATTGGCCATCGCAGTCATTGACCCGGATATTGGTCATACTTGGCGCTGCGGGTTGCAGTGCTTCTGGGGAACAGTCACCGCGGCCGGAATCGGCAGAGGCGGCGGCGTTGTCTTTGCTTTTCTCCTCGCCTGATTCGGCGGGCGCTTCGGTGGAGGAATCTTCTTTATTTGTAGGCTCTGATTCCGTAGCTTCGCCTGCATCGATCTCTGCTTCCGAGGCTTCGGATTCGCTCGTTATTTCTTCGGAAGAGGTCTCTTCGGTGGAGGAGCTTACTGCGGCCGCGGCGGCCTCGGAGAACTCAGGCTCTCCTGAAGTCTCCGCATCATCGGAGCAGGCAATAAGGCTGAAACACAGCGGCGCGATGGCTGCGGCGGTAAGGACACGGGAGGCGGAAAGGGAATAATTGTGGGCCATGCCATACATCGTAGAGCAAGCGGCATTGCGATGGTGTTCGGCGCGCCTGCAACAGGGGAGTGACCTGCAACGATAGGTTCAGTAGCATGACCTCACGCCTTGCTTCTCCGGATGCTGCACCCCCTTCTCGTTGGCGCAGCTTCCTGCTGATTGTTTTGCTTGCCCTGCCGCTGGTTATCGGAGCCGTGGTGGCGGGCTTTTCCCAGTGGGAACCCGCCCACGCTTGGTCTAGTGCCGCGCAGCCCTTTGGCGCCCCGCGGGAAAACTCCGCGTCCCCAGAGGTGAAGGAAGCTGCCGAAGCGGCTAGCCGCGCCCAAGCGCAGGCAAGCATGCTCAAATCGGGTGCCAAGCAGCTCGATGATGGCACGGGTGAGCTGAACAAGGGGGCGGATGAGCTCGGAGGGGGCGTCGGCAAGCTGGCGAATGGCTCCCAGGAGCTAGTTGCCGGCCTTAACCAGCTGCAATCCGGCACCAATACGCTTGGCGGCGGCGCAACGGAGCTGGCCAATGGCGTAGGCGGTGCCGTGGACCAAGTGGTGGGGCTCGGCGCCGTGCAAGGGCAAATTCTGCAGGCCATTGATGGCACGATGCACGATCTAGAAGGCAATAAATCCAAAGAAGCCAAGCAGATTCGCTCGCAGCTTGGGGATCTTCGCGCGCAGGTGAATAACTTTCGCCTAGATAACTCGGTGACGGACCAGCTCAAAAAGCTCAAAGATGGTTCGCGCGATCTATCGAATCAGCTGGCGGTAGATGGCTACGCCTACCACGATGGCGTGAACCAAGCCGTCTCTGGCGCACAGGAACTCAATGCAGGCATTGCGGAACTCAACCAGCGGGTCGATGAGGCGCTGGAGGGCGTGGACAAGCTTGACGACGGCGCCGGAAGGCTCTCCAGCATGGCTGCCCAAAACCAGACCAATGTGGGTGATATTCAGCGTGCCTTACCCCCAGCGCAGGCCGCTTCCGAAGGGCCAGCGCACCTGCTCAGCCCCATAGTGGCGATGTTGATTTCTGCCTTGGTACTGCTGTCAGGCGCGGCGGCCGGTGTGGCCTGGCACCTGCGGCTTCGCCCCTGGCTAACGGTTCTTGGCGGTTCGGTGGCCGCGGTAGCCATCGGCGAGATCCTGCTCTTCATGCTCGCCACTGGCCTCACCCCCGCGGCGGCGGTCTGGGCCGGGGTGGCGCTGCTTTTAGGAGCCTTGTCCGCGGCGGCCATTACTCGCGGCTTGCTTGGAGCATTTGGCACTACCGCGGGTAGCATCATCGCAGTGCTTTTCGGCATCGGCCAGACGGCGCTGGTGGGCTGGTTGTGGAAATCCGCGGCCATCGCCGGTGTTTCTAAGCTGTGGCAGGTCGTTGCTAACCTGCTGCCGCTGAATTGGACTACCGCGGCTGTTACCGTAGCGGGCAACGATGGCGAACAAGGTGTCTTGTGGGCCGGGATTGCGGTACTGCTCGCCGTCACTCTCATTGGGCTGAGTGCAAGGTGGTGGGCCCCATCCGCAGCAAAAACTGAGAAACCCATTAATTAAATCTGAAAAAGCACACCTAAGAGGAAAAATTATTGGTAGAAACTGGGAATTTTGGTGCGCGCTACCGTTTTCATTTTACGAGTGCTACAGTTGGTCTTGCTCACAAAGCCTACTTAGGGGGTAGGCGAACGGTTTCTCCAATCCGTTGTGAGTGATAGGGAATAGGGACGACGCGGCGCTGTAGGGGCACCGCGTCGTTTCCCCATATGTGGGGTGTTGAGCTGCAATTTTTGCGGAACATTCAGGAGAAATTGTTTAGCGCGTGTGGAATTGCGAGGCCGGCATCGCATTCCTTTTTGCTAGCTCCCTCTACACAGTTCCGCTTGCAGCGGTGTGGAATTCGGGGGTAGTGGTATACTTTGCACCTTCTCGGGGTTTAATCTGAGTCACACTCGCCTGTCTTCATGTCTTAGGGCATGGCGTGCCGTCGACTTGTGAAGGAGCATTATGCAGACCCCGCTCGGACTTACGGTCATGGGCCTCATCATCATCTTTGTGACGGTGGGAATCCTGATCCGTGGCCGCGTCAATCCCATCATCCCTATGACGCTGGTGCCCGTTGTTGGTGCCTTAATTTGCGGATTTGGTCTAGGTGAAATCTCTGACTTTTTCAGCGAAGGATTAACCTCCGTCATCAACGTCGTGGTGATGTTCATCTTTGCCATCATCTTCTTTGGCATATTGCAGGATGTTGGCCTTTTTACCCCGGTTATTCGGGCACTCATCAAGGCGACTCGGGGCAAAGTCATGGCCGTAACCTTGGGCACGGCGGCGATCGGCATTGTGGCACACCTTGACGGATCGGGCTCTACCACCTTCCTGATTACTATCCCCGCCTTGCTGCCTTTGTACCGTGCGCTTCACATGTCGCGTTATATTCTTATCACCATTGTGGCTATGGCTGCCTCAGTGATGAATATGGTTCCCTGGGGTGGTCCGCTCGGCCGCGCCGGGGCGGTGGTTACGCAGGAACCTAACGCCATCTGGGTGCAGCTATTGCCGATTCAAGGCGTAGCGATTGTGCTGGTGTTCCTCTTGGCCGCGCTTTTGGGGTGGAAGGAACAGCGCCGCCTAGCCGGCTTGCGCGAAAGCGGCGAGCTAACGGGCGGCACCGCAGTAGATGTTGACGCTTTGGCCGATGATTTCTCCGCGGCACAAGTGCGTGAACAACAAAAACTGGGGTACCACTTCCGCGCAGGTCGCTGGGTGACCGTGGTTAATGTTGTAGTTGCCCTAGCGGTGCTAGCCGCCCTGCTGTCGGGTGTTGTCCCGCCCGCGCCGGCTTTCCTTATCGCTACGACTATTACGTTGGCCATTAATTTCAGCGGATCGATGGAACAGGGCGAGGCACTGCGGCGTCATGCGCCTAATGCACTAGCTATGGCCGGCGTTATTCTTGCAGCCGCAATGTTCTTGGGCGTCCTCAATGAAACCAAAATGCTTGAGGAAATCGCCCTGACACTAGTGAATGTTCTGCCAGAGGGCGTTGCCCCGCACCTGCACGTGATTGTGGGCTTCTTCGGTGTGCCGCTTGATCTTTTGACCTCGACGGATGCGTATTACTTCTCGGTTCTTCCTATTGTTCAGGGAACCGTTGAAAGCTTTGGGGTCAGCGGCATGGGGGCGGCCTGCGCGCTCATTATTGGCAACGTGGTGGGTACCTTCGTCTCGCCCTTCTCGCCGGCATTATGGCTGGCGTTGGGGCTGGCAGAGGGGCAGATGGGCAAGTACCTCAAACTGGCTTTCCCGATTGCGTGGATTTTCTCCGCCATCTTGGTCGCCGTAGCGCTCTTCACTGGCCTAAACGACAGGATGTGTTGGTGAGGTTGTACGGCTAGCCGGTCTGGCGTGC
>ERZ1031149.164-NODE-164-length-12609-cov-13.542457_pt1 | contig 12609 bp, 7 predicted proteins | sample MGYA00518223_ERZ1031149 | MGnify/ENA primary metagenome ERZ1031149 (study PRJEB33718, sample SAMN03159768) | human skin metagenome | collected 2014-05-20 | study: EMG produced TPA metagenomics assembly of the PRJNA266117 data set (Human skin bacterial metagenome...
ACAATATTGAGGTCCGCCTGGATACCGATTGGTTCGAGGTGCGCGAAGAGCTGCGTGCCGAGTCCCCAGATGCGCCCGTGGTCTACACCGGCCCACTGGATCGCTACTTTGATTTTGCCGAGGGCGAGCTGGGCTGGCGCACCCTCGACTTCGATCTGGAGGTGCTGGATACCGGCGATTTCCAGGGCACCCCGGTGATGAACTACAACGACGCGGACGTGGACTATACCCGTATCCATGAATTCCGCCATTTCCACCCGGAGCGCAAGGATAAGTACCCGAAGGACAAGACGGTCATTATGAAGGAATACTCGCGATTCGCCGACAAAGGCGATGAGCCGTATTACCCGATTAATACCCCGGAAGATCGCACCAAGCTGGAGGCCTACCGCAAGCTCGCTGCCCAGGAGTCGAAGGAGAACAGGGTTCTCTTCGGTGGCCGCTTGGGTACCTACCAGTACCTGGATATGCACATGGCTATCGGTTCCGCGCTGTCCATGTTTGATAATAAGCTCGTACCATTTTGGAACGAGGGCAAGGCTATCGAACAGGAGCGTGGCCACTAAGCCGAACTTCGTCAACAGAACACTTAACACTCAATACACCACCCAACACACCACACTATGGAGTGTTGGGTGGTGTGTTGTATGTGGTGTTGTGTAGTGTTGCGCAGACCGGGAAAATTATTATTGACCTGGGAAAATGTCTTGTACTGTGAGAATTTCGGACGAGGAACACGTGCGAACACTACACAACACACCACAGTGTGTGTAGTGTTGTGTGTAGTGTTTGAGGGTGTTCAGGAGCGTTGAGCGCTGATAGAGGGTGAGTGATTGTGGTCTGGGACGATGACCAGGCGGAGATCGCCGAGATCATTGGAAGCCTGCGAACTCAGGACACCGATACGCGCGCCGTCGAGGTCAAGGCAGCTGCGGGAGGTTTTCCCAAGAAGCTCGTTCGCTCTATCTCTGCCTTTGCTAACGGGACCGGTGGAATCATCATCTTGGGGCTGGATGAAGACAACGGGTTCGTTACGGTACCAGGCTTTGATGCTACTGCCATGGCGGATGCCCTGGCTGGCGCATGTGCAGACCTCGTGACCCCGTCGGTTCGCGCTCAGATCGACATTGTTGACTGGGAGGGCGCGAGCATTGTCGTTGGCACCATTCCCGAATGTGCTCCTTTTGAGAAGCCTTGCTGGGTCGTTACTCAGTCGAAGTATCACGGCAGCTATATCCGGGTCCATGATGGGGACCGCGTACTAAAGCCATACGAGATCGACCGACTGGAGGAAAACAAGACCCAGCCGGAATGGGATCTGGAGCCGGTTCCGGATGCTGACATCGACGATCTGGATCCTGACATTGTGGCCGAGATCTTGGCCCGCGAGCGCTCCATCCATGAACGCATTTTTGGACGGTTGAGCGATGAAGAGGCGATGTTAGCGCTCCACCTGATTACCCGGAACGACAACGGAAAACTAGTGCCAACTTTGGGCGGGCTAATGGCAGCGGGCACTTATCCGCAACAGTTTTTCCCGCGGCTCAACGTGACCTTTGCAGCATATCCCGGCACCGATAAAGCGGCCGGGATGGGCAAGCAGCGCTTCCTCGACAACGAAAGTCTGGTGGGGCCCATTCCGGTGCTGGTTGCGGATGCAGTGCGGGCAGTCCGACGCAATATGCGCGTCGGAGGCGTAATCGAGGGAGTCTTCCGTAAGGACTTGCCGGACTATCCTCCGGAGGCTGTGCGTGAGGCAGTCGCTAATGCGCTAATGCACCGTGACTATTCGCCGCAGGCGCGGGGCACGCAGGTACAAGTGAACCTGTATGTCGACCGGCTGGAGGTCCTCAACCCCGGTGGTCTTTATGGAACGGTCACCGTTGATCGATTGGGCACTGCGGGTATGTCTAGCGCGCGCAATCAGCATTTGTCTGCGTTGCTGGAGGTGACTCCTGCCGGTGACGGAGACGGGTACGTTGCGGAGAATCGTGGTACCGGATATATCGAGATTCTCGACCAACTGGAGCAGCAGCTGCTGCCGCCGCCGGTACCAGAGGATTCATTAACCGCATTTGAGCTCACCTTCGCGCGGCGAAATCCGACTACCCCGGAGCGCACCGCGGCGTTGGGGGGCGGAACCCGCGGGCGCGTGCTCGACTATCTTCGCGAACACAGGACAGCGTCCAGCCGCGAATTGGCAGGGGCTGCGGGGCTGTCCCTCAACGGCGTGCGCAGGACCATCAACGAACTTGTTGAGGAAGGCGTCATCGTGCGCACTGAGCCGTTGAAGAGCCCGAAGCAGCGCTATCGGCTGCAGGGCTAACCACGGTGTTCAACGTCACCTTGCTCGCGCGCCGCCGCTGAATACCTTGGCGCGAATTTCTCCATCTGTTCAAGCACGAGCTTGATGGCCTCCGGCGCCTTGTCCGGTGGATATTTGTAGTCGCGTAGCAACCTGCGGACCGAGCGGCGTAGTTTCGCGCGTACGTCATCGCGTACTGTCCAGTCGGTCTTTGCATCGCGACGCAGCATGGAAACGAGCTGGCGTGCGATTTCAGCAAGAACTTCGTCGTCCATGAGCTCGGTTGCGGATTCGTTTGTCGACACCGCGTCGAAGAAGGTGAGCTCGTCATTGCCTAGTGGCGGGGTGAATTGTTCACCGCGCTTGCTTTCCTTGACAATCTCCTTGGACAGGCGGATGAGTTCGGCGATGATTTCAGCGGCCGTGAGCTGCTGATTGGTGTACCGATTCATCAGCTCGGTGATCCGCTCGGAGAACTGCTTGGAGCGCAGCTCGTTGTTTCCTGTGGCGGTGCGGGCTTCCTGCTGGAGCTGGCGGCGCAACGCATCGATGAGCAACGAGACCTCAGAGGGGGATTGTTTGTCCTTGAACAGGTCGACGGTGAGATCCTGCAAGTTCGGAATCTCAATCCCGGCCTGGCGGTAGATGTCGATGACACCGGTGGCCTCAGCCGAATCAACGACCAGCTTGCCTAGGGTGTTACGGATGGAGTCACTAATCGGCTCTCCGTTGGCGACACGGTCGCCTGCATCGAGCTTGATGAGCCAGTTCTTGACCTCGGAATAGAACTGCACGCTCGGACGGAATTCATCGGCGGCAGGGCTGTTGGACGCAAGCGCCCATGCACGCGCGAGCCTTCCAGCCTGACGCTTGAACTCATCAGCGACGGGACGCGCGTTTGGCTTCCCGGGGTCGTAGTTGCCTTCGGTTCTTGGATTGCGAAGGAAACCAGTGACGTCGAGCAAAGCGCGGCGAAGGTTGGCGTCATCGATGAAAGCGGTGTTCTTCCATTCGATTCCCACAATGTCGTCGAGACGAGCCAGGAATCCCTTCGCCAGATTGAGCGCTTCTTCGACGTCCTGTCCCGTGACCTTCGTGCCGTCGTCGGAGGGGTTGAGTGTGAACTCAGCCAGCGCCTTCTCCAGGTTTTCGACCAGCGGAGCATAGGCGACAAGGAGGCCATCCTGCTTGTCTCGGAACGTGCGGTTGACGCGGGCGAGGGTCTGCATGAGTAGCGCGCTCTTGAGCGAGCGGTCAATGTAGAGCGTGTGCAGGGGCGGCGCATCGAAACCGGTGAGCATCATGGACTGAACGATGGCGATTTCCAGCTCGTCGTCGACGTCCTTGATGCGGTTCTTCACGGCCTTGAGCGCGCTCGGGCGGCGCATATGGACCTTGAGCTCATCCGGATCGGACGGCGCGGCAGAGTAGATGACCTTGATTTTTCCCTTGTCATCGGCATCCGAGTGCCACTCAGGGCGCAGCGCCACGATCTTGGAGTAGAGGCGTGCTGCGATGGAACGCGTGGCGGTCACGATCATGGCTTTGCCCGGTGCACCGATGAACTCCCGCATGTTCTCGCGGCGGTCTTCCCAGTGGCGAACAAAGTCCTCAGCGAGCGCATCCAAGCGGTCGTCGGAACCGTAAATGATTTCCAACGCGGCGACGGAGCGCTGAATCCGGTCGCGCTCGACTTCGTCGAGACCCGTGAGCACTTCCTCAGCGGTGTCATCAATCTCGTCATCGGTAATCCCAGCAATGCGCTTGAGTGGGATGAGGCGCGGTTCGAAATACACGGGAACGACGGCACCGTCCTCGACGGCGCGGTTCATGTCGTAGATGTCGACGTCATCACCGAAGACCTTGCGCGTATCGCGGTCCCATTCCTTGAGCGGGGTACCGGTAAACGCCAACATGGTGGCATTCGGTAGTGCATTACGCAGGTGCTGCGCGTAACCGTCAGCCGCGGTGTCGCCAAAGCCATAGTGCGAGCGGTGAGCCTCATCAACGATGACCACAATGTTGCTGCGGTCAGAGAGTAACGGGTGCTCCTTTTCGCGGAGCTCGCCCTTTCCATTCAAGCCAAACTTCTGGAGGGTAGAGAAGTAAATACCACCAGAGGTCTTCTGTGACAGCAGCTCACGCAACTCAGCACGCGACTCGATATTGCGCGGTGCCTCCGGCAGGATGGTGGACCGGTTGAAGGTCTCAAAGAGCTGCTCATCCAGTTCCGTGCGGTCATTGAGCACAATGACGGTCGGGCTGAGCATCTCCCGCCGACGCATAATCTTGGCGGTGTAGAGCTCCATCTCCATGGACTTGCCCGCACCCGTCGTGTGCCAGATGACGCCAGCGCGCTTGTCGCCGCGCGCCGCCGTGATCGTGGAACCCACAGCCTTGGTCACCGCGAAGTACTGGTGCGGCTTCGCTATGCGCATGACCAGGCCCTCGGCCGTATCATCGAACGCAGTGAAGTCGCTGTAGAGCTGTCCAAAACGCTCGACATTAAACAGACCATCAAGTAACAGATCCAGCTGTGTGACCGGCTCGCCGGCCACAACCATGTTGTTGGGGTCGACCGGGCTGCCGTCCTCATCCACATTCCACGGCGCAAAATGGTTCCACGGAGTAAACGGCGTGCCATACTTCGCGCTGAGGTCATCCGAAGGAATCACAATATTGGCAAAGCGGAAGGCCATGCCGAATTCCTTGACGTAGGTCTGCAGCTGGTTGTACGCGCCCTCGACGGAGGTATTCGCGCCAGTCTTCTTCAGCTCGATGAATGCCAGCGGCATGCCGTTGACATAGCAGACCACATCGAATCGACGTTCGCCGTCCAGGTTCGTAATGGTGACCTGGTTGAGCGACAAATAGTCGTTCTTGTGTGGCTGTGAGGACAGGAAATAGATGGTCGGGTTCTGGACGTTGCCCTCGTGGTCGATGTACTCGATACCGCGGTAGCCTTCCACCAAAATCTGGTGAATGCGCCGGTTCTCCGCAATCACGGACTGTGACTTCGGCGTGATGACCTCACCAATCGCCTGGTCGAGGTACTCCTCCGGTACGCCCGGGTTGAGGTTGCGCACGGCATTGCGCAGACGCCCGCGCAGTACAATGTCATTCCACGTATCGCGCTCGCCGGAGCCCGGCGCAAAGTCCGGGCCATGTCCGGCCTGCCATTCCAGTTCAGCCAGGTGGTCCTGGACAATGAGCTCGAGGGATTCTTCGCTCAGCATGGGTGCCTCCTTTGGGGTGTAGGGGTAGGGTGCTTAGCTTTCCGATGCCGCCTCATCCGCAGCGTCCTCCGCCTCACCGACCGTGATACGGCCGCTCATGAGGAGGGGAAGGAGTTCGTCGCGGGTGCGGGCGAGGACGTGGTTCTCATGTATAAGGGCATTGCACTTTGGAATGAGTACATCCATTAGTTTGCCAAGCTCAATCGACTTCGGGTCATCGGGATCAGGGATAGCGCAGCTTGCGATATCAGCCCATTTTGCTCGGGGCATTCGAGTACCGTTTGAATTCTGGGTCGCAACAGCGACGGTTTCCTCGGCACTCATTGCTGCGAGTAATAAGCCTCGATAAGAGTCTTCGCGAGGACGGACAACGAGAACGTCGGTGGAACAATAGCCGCCGATTGGAGCAACACCTACCTTATGGAAGTAGGGGCGCAACTTGCCGAAGAGTACATCGCCTACCAGGAATGATGACTTCGCAGAGGTAGCTTCGGGTACCTGCGCATGGCGTGAGATCCAAATTTGTTTTGAGTCGAAGTGCTCGAGATTGATAAGAGCCTTTGAAACATCCATTTCTTCTGGTTTGACATTCTTTTTAACCAGTTCGCCGATGCTCTCAATTGCGTGATTGCTAGATTTCGGAATTGCTGTGTATAGATTTTTGACGAGCTCGTTAGCCGTTTCGAGTACGCGAACATTCGCAGTGATTTTGTCGTCGAGCGCTTTTAGGAATTTGCCGACTGACCGTTGAACCTTAAGTGGAGGAAGATCTATCTCAACCTTGCGGAGCAATGCCTGACGGATGCCCAGGACCGTAGTTCCAGACGCGCGGCCAGCTAGTTGTGCTTGACCAACCTCAGACTCCAGCCAATAACGCAGGTACGCGTTGTCTATTACGTCGGCTTTTCCTCGGAGCGCAAACAGCCGTTGACCCAAGACTAGGGGGTCGTTTGAAGGGACGAAGGCCGTCTTGCCGAGTGGTGCTTCGCTCGTGAGAATTACGTCCCCTTCTCGCAGGGGTAAAGGCATCCATTTTTCCCAAGTTTCGTGACTTACAAATCGAACGTTTTCGAAATCGATTGCCCCTTGCCGGATGAGTTTCGCCGAGATGACAGGCACCCCTGCGTTCGTGAAGTCTGCCCCCAATTTCTTAGGCGTTCTGCCTCGATGGTCGATAATTTCGTCAAGTACTTCTTCAAGAGTGGTTGTACGCATTACTTCAACCTCCCCAGCTGCTCGCGCACAGCCTTGTCAAGGCGGGCGGCGTCGTCAAGCGCGGCGGTGAGCTCGTTGGTGAGTCGGGTGATTTTCTTGTCGATGGGCTCGTCGTCTTCCTCGGCCTCGGCGAAGCCGACGTAGCGGCCGGGAGTCATGGCGAAGTCGGCGTCGCGGATGTCGTCGAGGGAGGCGGACTTGCAGAAGCCGGCGATGTCTTCGTAAGTCTCGTCCTTCGGGGCGGAGGGGCGGCCGCGCCACAGGCGGAAGGTGTTCGCAATCTTTTGGATGTCCTCGTCGCTGAAGGTGCGCTCCGTGCGGTCGACCATGTGGCCAAGCTCGCGGGCTTCGATGAAAAGCACCTGATTGGTGCGGTCGATGGAGCCTTTGGAACCGGCCTTCTTGTCCTTGGCGAAGAACCAGACGCAGACCGGGATCTGCGTGCCGCGGAAGAGCTGTGCAGGAAGAGCGATGACGCAGGAGACGATGTCGTCTTCCACCATGGCCTTGCGGATATCGCCTTCACCGGAGGAGTTCGACGTCATCGTGCCATTGGCCATGACGACGCCGGCCTCACCCTGCGGGGTGAGCTTGGAGATAATGTGCTGCATCCACGCGAAGTTTGCATTGCGCTTGGGCGGGACGCCGTACTTCCAGCGGGAGTCCTCCTCGTTGCGTGACCAATCCTTGATGTTGAACGGCGGGTTGGCCATGACGTAGTCCATCTGCTTACCCGGATGGATGTCGCGAGCGAAGGTGTCGGCCCACCGCTCGCCGAGGCCAGCGGAGCTAATAGCGTGGATGGCCAGGTTCATCTTGGCCATGCGCCAGGTGCGTTCGTTGAGCTCCTGACCGTAGATGGCCAAAGCAGTGCGGTCCTTCTCCGTGGTTTCGAGGAACTTCTCTGCCTGCACGAACATGCCGCCTGAGCCACAGCACGGGTCGTAGACGCGACCCTGGGTCGGCTCCAGGATTTCCACGAGAGTGCGGACGACGGGGCGCGGGGTGTAGAACTCGCCGCCACGCTTACCCTCAGTACGGGCGAACTTCTCCAGGAAGTATTCATAGACCTCACCCAGCAAATCGCGAGCACGCTCGGGCCCCTCCGCGGTGAAACGCGTGGTGCTGAACAAATCGATGAGTTCGCCCAAACGACGCTGGTCAACGCTATCCGAGGCGAAGTTCGTGGGCAGGGTACCTAACAGCGACTCGTTGTCCAGCATGAGCTGCTTCATCGCGTTATCGATAAGCTTGCCGATGGACTGGTACTCTTGGCCGGCGTCGGCCGTCTTTCCCTTCGAGTTGTCACGCAGGAAGGTCCAGCGAGCGATGGGGTCGACCCAGAAAACGTTCTTCTCACGGTAAGCGTCGATATCCTCCAGGTCTTCCTGGATGTACTCTTCGCTATCGCCGCGCTCCTCGCCTTCGGCACGTAGTTCTGCGCGCCGGGCATCGAAAGCATCAGTGACGTACTTGAGGAATACCAGTCCCAAGACGATGTCCTTGTACTGGGATGCGTCCATGGAACCGCGCAGCTTGTCTGCTGCCTTCCATAAGGTGTCCTTGAGCTCTTTGAGAGTGGTGGCGGAGGCAGACTCTACGTTCTGCTGATCCTTGACCGAGTTAGTCATTTTTCTCCTTATATATAACGGTGTTTGTGTATTTGAATGTTGAACTCTGTTATTAGCCTGGCGGGGATTGTGCACGAGATTCAGCGATGGTGACAGCACCGGTACCTATCGACATGACGAGGCCGTGCTCAAGTTCATCGAGGCTATGTAACTGTTTTAAGAGCTGCTGGCGTCGTGCGCGGAGCTGGTGCTCCACCGATCCGAGGTGCTTCGCATTCCCACGTGGAAAGACGGGGAAGTACACCGATCCCAACTCGGAGGAGACAGCTTCGTTAATAGCCTTCTCTACGAGGTAGGGAATGCAGACCTGTTCCAAGGGAGTGTGGCTGCGTCCACGGAAGGTACGGCATCGTAGTGCTTGCGCCGGTGCAGTGACTAGTTTGCCGCCTTCCTCATCGATGAACGCGCGTGGTCTTGGGCTCTTGATGAAGACCACGTCCCCTGGTTCTGTGAGGGTGCCGCGCGGTGCAATGTCTTCCAGCCGGAGACGATCGATGCACCGTGCGCCCTGTGGAATGCTCCCCAGAATTTCGGGTTCACCGATGAGTTCCAGTTTTGCTACTGCTTCAGGGGCGAGATCATGTTCGGCAATGCGGGATCCGCTGAGTTTCTGCAGTACCCCAGTGCGAGCGTTGGTCGCGGCCTTCCACGGTAGGTACTCAAGGCGCGTTGCCCCCGATTCAGCGCGCATGCCAATCTTTGGCTGCGCGTCCTCCAACCCTGCTGAACTGATGTCTAATCCTGCTTGATGTGCGGTGTGCATGAGATCGGCGGCGGAGGACGTCGACGTAGAAGAAGAGACCGAGTCATCGAGAGAATGAGTACGACTGCGCCAGGCATCAGCGGCGCGAAGAATACGACCGCGGACAAAGGCGTGCTTGCGTGCTTCATCCGGTGTGGTGAGCATGGTTGCCCAGTCTGAGACGAGACCGGGTCTCTTAAGGTCCGGCACGTCAGCGATAACCACAGCAGCATCGGCAGGGTTGCCTATGGCCTCGCGATTAGGGCGCTTGAGAATCCATAGTGCGCCCTGCTGCTGTCCGCGGTCCGGAAAAATACCTCGGGGCAGCCGTGCGCTGTAACGCAGCGGTGCAATTGCACCGGTTTCGGTCGGTGCGAGGAACCGCCGTCGGACGACCTGCGCTAAAGAGTCCTCGATAAGCATGTCTGCGGTGGAAATGCAGAACATTGCACCGCGCTCGTCTAAGTTGTCGAGCAAGTCCTGGAGGTGCTCGAAGTATTCGGGCGCATTCTTGAGAAGGGAAGGAGCAGCGTGGACGATAAGAGAATTCGCTGGGATCTCCTCGCTAGCGTCGATGAATTCCACGTTTCGGCACGCTAGTTCGGCCCAATAGAGAGAACCTGGTGCGCAGTCCTTTCGATATCCGATGTTGAGCGCCAGAGTTTCTTCGAGTTCCCGGGCGAGTCCAGTGACGAAACCTAGGCTGTATTCATCAGTAGGGATGATAGGTGGAGTTGGGTTCTCTAACGTGAGGGCTTCCGATACTGCTTGCATAGCGCGGGAAGTAAATCGGGAAGAGAGTGTTATTTGACGCTGAGCACTGAGGTCATCTGCAAGACGGGCGAGCGCGGCCGCGGCTCCGAAAGCTGCCTCGGCTACCTGGTCTGCTGCTTGCGCGATGTCAGCTTCAGGGTCATCAGAAGGAATGTTGTCTGCTGCGCGCTGGTACGCCGCGGTAAGAGAGTCGATTACTGCAGCAGAGGGCGAAAAATCCTGAGGGGAGAGAGCCGTGTTGCAGTCCAAAAGACCCAAGGCCGCGCGTGCCGGATTGCGGAGCAGCATTCGGTAGAGCGAAGAATAGAAGAGGGCATCTTCAACGGCTGTGTCGCGGTGGCCGAGCTTAGTTGCTCGCAGCCAGTCTTGAACTTCGGTGATGGCGTAGTAGGGGTGGCCATCATGTTCTCCGTAAGGGGAGGGGAAGGGCGCGATGGATTCGGAGTTAAAGCGCTGAATCCACTCGTTGACCGCGGGGCGCGTAACGCCGGTCAGCCGGGCGACATCGGCGAGTGTCAGTGTTGCGGTCACTTGAGGCCTCCTTTCATAGGGGAGTGATGGGGAATAAGGGTGAGCGGTCATCGCTGATTGCTCTGCCCAATACGTTAAACGAACTCGAGTGAAGTGCCCAGATTTTAGTCTGTTAATCGTCCTGAAGGTGGCTTAAGGCTGGTTAATTCAAACTAAAAGAGTGTCGCCCAAGAGTGGTTTAGTTTTCGTGGGGCTCGGGCTTCAAAAGCGTATGACTTGCTGACGTGTTCGGTCAGGTCCGGTGCTAAAGCGGGGGATTGATGTGCACTTTGTGGCCGATTTCCTGCTGGTGAACGTGTTGGCTCGGGCTGTCTGTCGACGTCGATATGTGCATGGTTATCGTCTCCGCGCTGAGTATGTTCGACAACAAGCTGGCTCCGTTCTGGAACGAGGGCAAGGCCCTTGAGCGGGAGCGAGGCCACTAGAAGCTATGCTTGATTACCTCTGAGGAAAGGAGGTGACGGTATGGCTGACCGCCGCATGTGGAAAATGTCGCCGGATCGGCTGCAAGAGCATCTAAAATTGCGTAGCCGCGCATCGCGCATTCCCGATAAAAAGAAGGAACAGTCCAAGAAGGCCTGCCGGAACTCCCGGCGGGCCTTCCCGCATTTTCGGCGCAGAAAACTATTGGGTTTAACCCAACCGTTTGACTTAACCCACCGTTAACCTGTAAAGTTAACGTCAGGTTAACACTTAGCAAACGGGACAATAATCCGAGAAAGGGGATAACAATGAACCAGTTTGAAACCCTGCGCCAGGATCTGCACGACAACTACGGCCACGAGTACACGGCCGCGGAAATCGATGCCAAGCTCGATGAGGTTATTGCCAAGCACACCAAGAAGGCGGAGCTCGATGAATTCGTACCGCTTTTGGTGGAGCGTGAAGTGCGCGACTACTTCGGTGCTCACCGCCTGCACGTTCGCTTTGCTGCCGGTACCAATAATGCGCTGGCCCAAGCCGCAGCGGAACTGACCCGCAAGCACGCCGGCGAGGCCCTCTTTGTAGATACCGCCGTTGCTCACCCAGAAAACGAAGCGGAAGGCCACCTTGCCCACGTCATGAACGAGCGCGGCATGGGTGAGGCCCCGAATAAGTACCTCGACGAGGTGCGCACGGTAGCGATGCCGGATTACATCGTGTTCTTGGGCCGCGAGGTAGAGCGCGATGAGGCGGGCAAGGACATCAAGATTTGGGATATTCCTGCTGCGGATACCGTGGAGGAGGCGCGCGAATTGGCTGATGACCTCGAAGCCCGCGTGCTCTACATGCTCAATAAGCTGGGCATCGATCCGGTAACCGAGCCGGTCAACGCCTAGAAGCGATAGGGGTCGGGCAGCTGGGAGGAGACGTTATTATTAGCCACCCAGAAGCCCGCAAACCTATAGGGCATGTAGTGCGTGCCCATACCGGGGCGCCATTCCGGCGTGCCCAACAGTGGGGGAGTTTTGCGGTCGCGCTGCGGATATAGCCGTTCTGGCAGCGCGCCCACCATGGGGTGGTAGTCCTCGAGGGCGCGAGCGAAGGCGGAGTCGAAGTCTTCCCGCGACAGATCCTGGGACAGGTCATTAATGCGCTGCGTTATCTGGCGCAAGCTGGCGTTGTCGGGCTGGCGGGAGAGGGCCGCTTGGGCGTCGCCAAGCAGCCATTGCACCTCGCCCGCGCGCACCGCTGTATCGCCGTCGCAGAAATCTTCCAAGGAATCTATCTGTGCTGCCGCGGTATTGATCTGCTTGAGTGCTTTGTATGCCTCCTTGATGGAGGCAGCGTGCAGGGAATAGTCCTGGATGTTCTCCAGCGCCTTGAGCGTCGGCCGCGCATCAGTGTACTGGTTGACCAAGGAGCGCCACTGCACCTTCAGGTAGTCGCCCGCCAAGGGGGAATGCAGGGCGTCAATCCGTGCCTCCGTGCGCTTGATGAGTTCCTCAGCCCCGTCGCGAGCGCCCTTAATATAATCGAAGCGCTTGCGCACGCGGGCGCGGCGGATGAACAAGTAGGTAATGAGGCCGGCCGCGCCCAGAACCACGAGCACCATAGTGGCTGCGATGAACACGGACCACGTGGGCACATCCTGCGTATATTGCCGACGCACGGTGGTATCCGCGGCGGCGCGCGTCGCTAGGATCATGCCGACGGTATAGTCATCGTCCGCCAGCGCCGGCCGCATCTGGTCCA
>ERZ1031149.167-NODE-167-length-12370-cov-23.348599_pt1 | contig 12370 bp, 10 predicted proteins | sample MGYA00518223_ERZ1031149 | MGnify/ENA primary metagenome ERZ1031149 (study PRJEB33718, sample SAMN03159768) | human skin metagenome | collected 2014-05-20 | study: EMG produced TPA metagenomics assembly of the PRJNA266117 data set (Human skin bacterial metagenome...
GTGGCAGAACATACCACCTTGGCGCGGTTAGCGGCGACGATGGACCCGGCTTCCGATGGCGCTCGCGACGCCCTCTTGGCTGCCGCGCATTATGATCAGCTAACTATTTCCCTGTTAGCGGTTTTGGCAGAGGCGGATGCCCAATCGACCGGGCCTGGCGTGTGGACACCGCGAGTGGAGCAAGCACAGAAGCTGATCGTTGCGCGGGCACTCGAGGCGCTCAAACCGCGTGTTCTCGACCGCCCTGCTGTGCATGTACCCCTATCTACCGAAGGCGTTGCGCTCAAAGTGGATTGGGAAGACCAAGAAGTCAGCGTGTCGTGGTGCGGTACCTCTCAAGGGGAGCTAAAGCGCATCTTCGCCTTGTTATCGGCGCTGGGGTGGACCATCGTGCGAGCGAATATCGTTCGCGAGGACGATGGTGCCTATAAGGCGGAGTTTTTCATCCGCACGGTGCAGCAGACCCTAAAGGAAGCAGCGCAGGAGATAAGGTTTATCCAGTCCTATAACTCACGAACTTATACGGAGCTGCCGGTCATAGCAGGGGAGGTGACCACCGCGGCATTCGATGTGGGCGGTATTTTGGTCATCCGGACGGTCGAGCGCATCGGCGCTTTAGGCCACTTGGTAGAGGCACTGCCGGACTTTGTGTGGCTGCGCCATGAGGTTATGGGCGCGACAATGATCGTCAATGTGTACCTCGCCGGGCAGGTTTCTCGCGCTACCGTGGTGGGGAATGTGACCAGGGCCCTGGCTAGGGACTAAGATTGAATAGTTGAACTTTAGATCGATCTAAATTAAGGGAGCGCATCCGTAGTGTTTGACTCACTATCAGACCGCCTACAGTCAGCCCTGGCGGGCCTGCGCGGTAAGGGCAAACTGACCGAGGCTGACATTAATGCCACCGCCCGCGAGATCCGCCTCGCGCTGCTGGAAGCTGACGTGTCTTTGACCGTCGTCCGTGGCTTTATCAAGCGCATCAAGGAACGTGCCCGCGGCGCGGAAGTCTCTGAGGCGCTCAACCCGGCGCAGCAGGTAGTCAAGATCGTCAATGAGGAGCTCATTGAGATCCTTGGTGGCGAAACCCGCCGCCTGAACTTGGCTAAGAACCCGCCGACGGTGATCATGCTCGCCGGCCTGCAGGGTGCTGGTAAAACCACCCTGGCCGGTAAGTTGGCCAAGCACCTAGCTAAGCAGGGCCATACCCCGATGCTGGTGGCCTGTGACTTGCAGCGTCCAGGCGCGGTGCAGCAGCTGCAAATTGTCGGCGAGCGCGCTGAGGTGCCGACTTTCGCACCGGATCCGGGAACCTCCCTAGACTCCAACGAGCATGAAATGGGTACCTCGCACGGGGACCCGGTGGACGTCGCCAAGCAGGGCATTGCTGAGGCTAAGCAGAAGCAGCACGATGTGGTCATCATCGATACCGCTGGCCGCTTGGGCATTGATGAGACCCTGATGACGCAGGCTCGCAATATCCGCGATGCCGTCAACCCGGACGAAGTCCTTTTTGTCATCGACTCGATGATCGGCCAGGACGCCGTGCAGACGGCCGAGGCCTTCCGCGATGGCGTGGACTTTACCGGCGTCGTTCTCACCAAGCTGGACGGTGACGCCCGTGGTGGTGCGGCCTTGTCTATCCGTGAGGTCACCGGCAAGCCCATCATGTACGCCTCTACCGGTGAGAAGCTCGATGATTTCGATGTCTTCCACCCGGAGCGCATGTCCAGCCGCATTCTGGGTATGGGTGATTTGCTCTCCCTTATCGAGCAGGCTGAAGCAACCCTGGACCACCAGAAAGCCGAAGAGGCAGCCTCTAAGCTGGGCTCTGGCGAGCTGACGCTCAATGACTTCCTTGAGCAGATGCTGATGATCCGCAAGATGGGTCCCATCGGCAATCTGCTGAAGATGATGCCCGGCGGCAAGCAGATGAATGAAATGGCCGCCATGGTGGATGAAAAGCAGCTGGACCGCATCCAGGCGATTATTCGCGGTATGACGCCGCAGGAGCGCGAGGATCCGAAGATTCTCAATGCTTCGCGCCGCAAGCGCATTGCTAATGGTTCTGGTGTTAGCGTTTCCGAGGTCAACCAGCTCATTGAGCGCTTCAACCAAGCTAAGAAGATGATGTCCAAGATGGCCGGCCAATTCGGCATGGGCGGCATGGGTGGTCGCTCCGCTACCAAGAAGAAGCCCAAGGGTCGCAAAGGCAAGAATGGCAAGCGAAAGAAGGGCAAAGGCGGCGGCAACCGCGGCCCGAAGATGCCGGGCGGTATGCCGGGCATGGGCGGAATGCCAGGAATGCCCGGTGGCGGCGGCATGCCGTCCATGGAGGAGCTGCAAAAGCTCCAGCAGCAAATGGGCGGCGGCGGTGGCATGCCAGGTATGCCCGGCATGCCAAAGATGCCGAAGGGAATGGAAAATATCGACCTCGACAACCTGGACTTTGGCAAAGGTAAAAAGTAGTTTTCCCAGCCTTAAAGCATAAAGAAGGAGGCTTCCGCGTTGCTGCGGGAGCCTCCTTTTTGTGCGGCTTGCCGACGCCGCCCTAAGCCCCAGCGCACCTTCGCATGAGGCGCCTTCGCTCTCGGAGCTTGTGCGCGACCGAGCTATGGCCTAGACCGCATCGTCTCGTGCGGCGTTGGGGTAAGGGACTGGGTTGGCATGTTGCTTTCCGGCGTCGGTAGGTGCTGCGGGCGCTTGCTCCACGGCTCCTGCAGCCTGCTCCGGTGGAATATCAGGGGCTTCCTGCTGGACTTTTTCCCCGTTGAGGAAGGGCTTTAGGGCCTCGCGGATCATTGGCATTGCCGATTCCGCAAAAGCATTGGTGATGTGGTGCATGTCGCGGTAGACCATCGTATTGCCGATGATGACGGGGCAGTCACCATTGGCATCGCAGAACCACGGAGCGGTATCGATCGAGAGCATATTCTGGTACTTCGACAGCACGACTGCACCGGGATCATAAGGCTGGTAGACCTGCTCAACGCGCATGCCGCAGCCGTAGGCATCTTCAGTAGCGACGTAGCACTCATCAAACTCGCGAGGGCGGCCTTCTTCATCGAATCCCCACGGGTTATCGCGGAAGCCCAAGAAGGGAATATCGCGTTCGGCCAATTCCTCCCAGAATGCCTGGTAGCCGGCGGGCACGGCATCGGGGCCGGTGCCAAATTCATTTTGCGGGCGAGTGGTATTCGAGATGACCAAGGCCGGGTTCGCCTCTTCGATGCGATCCATGACCAGCTTGCCCCACTCGGCACACTCTGGGGTCACGGTGACATCGTCACCCAATTCAATCGGGCATCCCTGGCGCAGCAGCGGTACCAGCTTAAAGCCCATTTCCTTGCCTAAGCGGTCCAGCGGGGCAGAATACTGCTCCGCGTGGGAACCGCCCACCAAATAGACTTCCTTCTCTGCGTTGAGGTCACCGAAAATGCAGGGGGTCTTTCCATCCTTGCGGGTTTCGAAGAAGAAGTCAGCAGGCTGGCTATCTGGCACGAAGCACCAATTTGTCGCTACTGGTGGCTGGATTCCGCCGGCCAGAATCGGATCAGGCTTGACCTCCACGTTATCCGGCGGGGTGATGTCGTTGATGAACGTCGTTGCGCCGGGGTAGAGGGCAGGATCCAAAAGCTCCGCATCAGCATCATCAAGGGTGCGCATCCACAGTGGCTGGATAGCCAAGAGGCCGACAACAGCCGCAGCGACTACGACGCCGCCCACACCGCGGGCGGCACCGGCGGGTTTCTGCAAGGTCGAAAGGCCCTTACGTACCGGCAGATCCTCGGCCGTGGGGCGCTTGCGATGCTGGCGCAGGGGCTTTTCCAAAAAGCGGTGCGTGAGGTCCGCCAACACTAGCGAAATGACGATAATGATGACGCCCAACCACCACGACGGGGTTTCTTGACCCAGGTAGGAGGTGGACAAAATGAGCAATGGCCAGTGCCACAGGTAGAGCGGGTAGGCTACATCGCCCAGCCAGCGCGCCTGCTTGGAGGCCATGGCCTTGGAAATTTTGCCACCGCCGCCCAATATAATGAGCACGGCGCCGCCTAGTGGCAAGAGGGAAAGCGGGCCAGGATACGCAGTGGTATCCGCGATGATGGCACCAGTAAAGATGAGCATCAGAAGGCCCAGGCCGGTAAAGAGGTCATAGAGGCGGGCTGGAATCTTCCAGGAGGAACCGTAGATGGCCAAGACCGCGCCCAAGGTCAACTCCCAAGCGCGTGACCAGGTGGAATAGTAGTTCTCCGGAGTTCCGTAGAGGCCGTGGCGCGAAGCATAGGCGAAGGAGGCGATGGTGACCACGATGAGGATCGGGCCAGCAATCTGGTTGACCGTGGGGAAGCTGCGCTTGCCCAAAGGCTGCTGCTTCGGCCGGAACTTCATGATGGCAGCCAAGATGAGCGCGAAGGCAATGCCCATGATGTAGAACTGACCCTGCACGGCCATGGACCACATGTGCTGCAGCGGTGAGGTATCAGCCGCGGCCGCCGTGTAGTCGGCGTTTTGTTCCGCTAGCTCCCAGTTCTGGTAGTACAGCATGGTGGCTGTAATCTGCTGGGTGAGCTCGGTGCGCATGAGCTGCGGGGTGAAAACGCGCACCAGAATGTAGGTCACGCCGATGACCAAAACCAAACTTGGTACCAGGCGCCGCAAGGTTCGCCAGATAGGCCACCATGGGTTCAGGGAGGCGTTGGGCTTGTTTGCGTAGCGCAGCTGGGAGCCCAAGAAGAAGTAGCCGGATAGCAGCAGGAATACGTCGACGCCGCCGGATACGCGTCCGACGAATACGTGGTAGATAACTACTAGGCCGATGGCAATACCGCGCAGACCATCAAGGTCATAGCGGTACCGGAAATTTCGCGGTGATTCTTTAGTCATAAACTGTCTTTTCGTGCGCCTATGCCCGGATGGTGGGGCGGAAGGCGCGCCATACATATGAAACGAAATGTCTATATTCGGCCCTTAAGGGTACTCTGCTTCAGTATCGCAGGCATAACGAACCTGCGTGCGTGGCGTAGTAATTTTTGAAAATGCAGCTGCTCGCGCTAAAATATTCCAGGTTGTCTGCTCGTATTTCTGAGCTAGATAAACTGAAGAACGTAATATTCTGCGTAGCACCGTTTCCGTCTACGGTCGGCCGGTATGTCACGCGCAGATAAAATCCAAGGGTTGAACCGGCGCACAATCTCGTGCGCGTCTGTACTGCCCAGTGACTAGTAAAGGAGCCAACATGGCTGTCAAGATCAAGCTGCAGCGCCTGGGCAAGGTCCGCGCTGCTGAGTACCGCGTTGTTATTGCAGATGCCCGCACCCGTCGTAACGGCAAGGTCATCGAGAACATCGGTATCTACCACCCGAAGGAAGAGCCTTCCCTCATCCAGATCGATTCTGAGCGTGCGCAGCACTGGCTGTCCGTCGGTGCTCAGCCGACCGAGCCGGTTCTCGCCCTGTTGAAGGTCACCGGTGACTGGCAGAAGCACAAGGGTCTGCCTGGTGCAGAAGGCACCCTGAAGGTTGCTGAGGAGAAGAAGTCCAAGCTGGAAATCTTCAACGAGGCATTGGCTGAGGCTAACAACGGCCCGACCATTGAGGCCATCACCGAAAAGAAGAAGAAGGCCAAGGAAGAGGCTGAGAAGAAGGCCGCTGAGGAAGCTGCTGCTGCAGAGGCTGCCGCTGCTGCCGCCGGCGAAGCTGACGCTGAGGCCGAGGAGAAGGCTGAGGAAGCTTCCGAGGAGTCCGCAGAGTAATCTGCCTCCCTTGCTAAGCGCATAGCGCTTTTAGCTTCGGGCCCCGCCGCTACGATCACTGGTCGTAGTAGCGGGGCCTTTGTAGTTTTTGGGTGCTAATGCCGGCACACGAAAACGACCGCACACGCTAGTCCGTGGCGGGGCTGCGTGCGCGGTCGCAATTGAAAGTGATGCGCTAGGAAACGTGCGGCATCTCTCTCGGGGATGGCTGGTTCGCCCTTAGTTCTGTGGCTTGTAGTTGGAGTAGCGGCTGTAGACGTTAGAGGGATCCTTAAAGTCCATGCCGCGCAGAGCGCCTGTAACAACCGGTGTGAAAAGCTCGAGGATCTGCTCGCGTGGAAGCCGGGACATAGGGCCGTTGATGGCAAGTACGGTAAAACCGTGAATGGCCGACCAGGCCAGCAGAGCATTCTGCATGAAATATGTAGCGTCAGTGGTATTGTCCAACGCTTCCGCGTGGCGGGACAACAGGGCGAAGAAATCGCGAATCTGCTGTAGGTGATCCATCTTCGGATCATCTTCCGTATTGGGATCTACACCAAGCATGAAACGCAGCGCCTTCCACTCCAGCATGCAGCGGAAGAAATTGGTCTCATCCAAGGCAAACTCGAGGTAAGCGTAACCAATCTGCATCAGGTGCTCTGGAAAATCTAGGCCCTCTGCAGTCTCGGTAGTCTCGTGTAAACGCTGGACCAACTCATCGGTGGCAAGCTCAGCGACCTTATCGTGCAGTTCTTCTTGGTCCTTGAAGTGGCGGTATGCGGAGGTAGGGGACACTCCCGCTTCGCGGGTTACCGCACGAACGGTAATTGCGTCGGGGCCGCTTCTTTTGCCTAGTTGAACAGCGATACGGAGCAGCTCATCGTGGAGGTTTCCATGATGGTAGGGCTTATTGTGCGTTTCCATAAAACTCATTTTATCAACAAAACCTATGTACGTATAAATTATTTAGTCAGCATGGTGAGCAGCAAAATTGCGGGGGTAGAAGGGTCGCCGCTCTCGCTTGTAGCCTCGACTTTATGTACCTCATATGCAGGAAGGTGCACGATAGAGCCGGGGGTGAGCGTGATGGTTTCACTGCCGTAGCTGAAGTCAAGCTCACCGCGCAGCGCCTGCACGGTGATCGGATGTGCGGCCTTGTGATCGGGCAGGGACTGTCCTGGTGCAAAGCTAAAGAGAATGAGGTTGGCACCATCGGCGCTCAGGACGCGCTGTACGCCCGGGCGCGGGCGGTGCGGATCGGTATCAGGCGCGATGTCCAGAAGGTTTAGTGCGGACATGACGGAATCCTCACCTGAATGAGAAGCCGCGCCAAACGTGTCCGGGGAGTTGGTCGGTAGATCGCTCATAAGCCCACTTTAACGGCAACAATACTCAAAATCTGGGTTTGCTTTCCACAGCGCCAAAATTCATGACTGACAAGGGCAAAGAGGTCTGTGTTGTAGACTTTCCGCTATGGAATTGATGATTGGTCGCGTGATTAAATCGCACGGCGTGAAAGGTGAAGTCGTAGTCGAGGCCACTACTGATGAACCGGAGGTGCGCTTTGCTGTGGGGGAAGTGCTTCATGGCACGCAGGGCAAGAAGGAGCACACTCTAACTATCAAGGCGGTCCGCAGCCATAAGGGAAGGTTGCTCGTTACCTTCGAAGAGATCAAAGACCGTACCGTGGCGGATAGCCTCCGCGGTACCAAGTTCTTTGCCGCGCCGCTTGACAGTGATGATGATGGCTTTTACGACCATGAGCTGGAAGGGCTCCGCGTACTTCTGGAAGGCGAGGAGATCGGTGAGGTCACATCGGTCATCCACGGCGGAAGTCAAGATTTGTTGGAGGTAAAACTCGACAACAGCAAGGAGGCGCTCATTCCCTTCGTGCATGCCATTGTTCCTGAGGTGAACCTAGAGGCTGGAACGTGCACCATCGATCCGCCGGAAGGACTGCTTGACCTATGAGGCTTGACGTCATCACCATTTTTCCGGAGTACCTGGACCCGTTGCGGCATGCGCTTTTGGGGAAGGCCATTGAACAAGGTCGCCTTGAAGTAGGTGTGCACGATCTGCGGCAGTGGGCTACGGATGCGCATAAGTCTGTCGATGACTCGCCGTTCGGTGGTGGCCCCGGCATGGTTATGAAGCCAGAAGTTTGGGGGCCGGCGCTCGATAGCGTCGCCACGCGGGAAAGTGCGCCCAATCTAGAGTCTGCGCTGCCACACCTGAACCGTCCGCGCCATGACGAATTAGAAGGGGTAGAGGCACAAGCCTATGCGGTTGATGCCACGGCCGATGAGGATAGCGACCTTCCACTGCTTATCGTGCCGACGCCGACGGGAAAACCGTTTAGCCAAGCAGATGCGCGGGCGTGGTCCAATGAGGAGCACATTGTTTTTGCCTGCGGGCGTTATGAGGGCATCGATCAGCGCGTGGTGGATGACGCCGCTCGGCGCTACCGTGTGCGCGAGGTTTCCATCGGCGATTATGTGTTGATCGGTGGGGAAGTGGCAACGTCGGTGATTGCAGAGGCCGTAGTGCGACTCATCCCCGGGGTGTTGGGAAATAAGCGCTCTCATGAGGAAGATTCTTTTTCTGATGGTCTATTGGAAGGCCCGAGCTATACCAGGCCGCGAGAGTGGCGTGGTCTAGCCGTGCCGGACGTGCTCACCTCGGGAAACCACGGTTTGGTTGACAAATGGCGGAGGGAACAGGCATTGCTGCGCACGTGGCAACGCCGTCCCGAACTTTTGGAGGCGGCTGAGCTCGATAAACAAGACAGGGCTTTCATCGCGCAGTTGGAACAAGAAGCTTACGCACAGGGTGAAGGCTAATGGAGGTAAGCGCTGACCTCTCGGTACTCTTAGTAACCCAGGAGTGGGCGAAAAGCCTCGAAGCATTGCCAGAGGCGCTGCGTGCACGGGGCTTTGAGCCGCTTAGTATTTTCACTCTTCAGGTAGCGGAGGAAAGCTCGGAAAGCAGCCCGCTAGCGCAGGAATATCGCTTCAGATTCGGCCAGTGGCCACAAGGAATTCCGGTGTGGCGGCTCATCGTTAACGGAGAGACCACACAGCCCCTGGCTGCAGTAGCTTCCTTAGTAGCAGACTGCTTGCCGCCGGCAGTCTCGTGGGTAGGCAGTGTGGAAATCGGTTTTACGGAGATGGGGCTTGGTGCCCCGGCGGTGTGGCGGGCGGATTCTGGGTTATAAGCGGAATCTGGACAATTATTTAGCGCTTTTTCATGCCTAAACTGCAGCGCATATGCCTTCTAAGGTTATAGTGAAGGGGACATTCCCTCTAGATTCCTATTCCCAAGGTGGTCCCTGAATTATGACGGCTCCCAATGGTAATAACTACGGTGGATATAACCAGCAGCCGCCTCAGTACAATCAGCAGTATTATTCCCAGCCGCAGCAAAGCGGTGGCGTAGGCGGCGCCACCATCGCGGCAATTATCGCAGCAATTGTGGCGGTCATCGCGGTGGCCGCCATGGTTATCATGTTCGTGACCAATAACAAGGATGATGCATCGACCAGCGCTGCTGCCGATAGTCAATTCCAGCAGGCGGATGCGAATAGCGGCTCCGGCTCTAACAAGCAATCCGGTTCCTCGTCCAAGGACGATGCGGACGATAAGGATGAAGACTCCAGCCCGGTCACGGTGACTAAGACCAAGGATGCCCCAGCGCCAGCGCCGGCACAGGCAGCGTCTTCTGGCAGCAGCAATGGGCACTCTTGGAGTGACTTCACTAGCTACTATCCAGCTACCAGCAAAACCTCCAGCGGTTTTGCCAGCAACGTCTATACCGCGTTTATGAATAACTGGGTCGCCGGCGGCGGCACCGGCGCTACCTTGAGCGTCTACTCGCCGGCCACCGGTGGTACCTACACCATGTACTGCTCCGGTAGCTCTTCGCGCGTTTCCTGCTCCGGCGGCGATAACGCCCGCGTGGTTATCTACTAAGAGCGCGCCGCAGCAACCTCCTTTCCCTTACTGGGAAAGGAGGTTTTGTGCGTCTAGGGGGCGTCGGCAAGCGAAGGTAGCAGAGGAGCCGTGCGGTAAATTGGGTGGGTCTAATCCCAAACCTCGAGAAAGAGTGAGGAGACCACGTGAATATTGCGGCCACTATCGCCGCCGAGCTCAACGTCAAGGAATCGCAGGTTTCTACCGCGTTGCAGCTGCTTGCGGAGGGTAATACCGTCCCGTTTATTGCCCGCTACCGCAAGGAGGCCACCGGCGGGCTGGATGATTCCCAGCTGCGCACCATTGAAGAGCGTGCGAATTATTTAAAGGAACTACAGGAGCGCAAGGAGACCATCCTTGCGGCGATTGAAGAGCAGGGCAAGCTTAGCGACGCCCTCAAGGAGCAAATCCTTGCCTGCGACACCAAAGCGCGCCTAGAAGATTTGTATCTGCCGTATAAGAAGCGCCGCAAAACCAAGGCCGATATTGCCCGCGAAGCCGGCCTAGAGGAGCTGACCGATAAGCTCATTGCGGATCCCAACGCCGCTCCAGAAGAGCTGGCACAGGCCTTTACCACCGAGGGCTTCGAGGACACCAAAAAGGCCCTCGACGGTGCCCGCGCCATCTTGGTGGATCGCTTCGCGCTCGACGCGGATCTGGTGGGTGAAGTACGCGAGCGTATGTTCACTGAGGGCTCCATGGGCGCGCACGTTGTTGAGGGCAAGGAAGCTGAGGGCGCGAAGTTTAAGGATTACTTCGATTTCAACGAGCCTTTCCACAAGCTGCCTTCGCACCGCATTTTGGCGCTGCTGCGTGGCGAGAATGAGGGCGTGCTGCAGCTGCGGCTAGATGCCGGCGATGATGCCGACTACGAGGACGCAATCGCCTCCCGCTTCGAGCTGGATCGCTCCTCCAAGTGGCTTGCCGACGCCGTCCATTGGGGCTGGCGCACCAAGCTCTATATTTCCTCTAGCCTGGACGTTCGCATGCGGCTAAAAGAGATCGCGGAGGAAGGCGCGCTGAAGATCTTTGCCACCAATTTGCGCGACGTGCTGCTCGCGGCACCTGCTGGCCAGCGTGCCACCATCGGCTTGGATCCGGGTTACCGCAATGGTGTGAAGTGCGCGGTAGTGGACAAAACCGGCAAGGTGCTCGATACCGCCATTGTCTACCCGCATCAGCCGCAGAACCAGTGGAGCCAAGCAGTTCAAACGCTGTCGACCCTGTGCGCCAAGCATTCTGTAGACCTTATGGCCATCGGCAACGGCACCGCCTCCCGCGAGACCGAGAAGCTTGCTCAGGAAATTGCGGACCTAATTAAACAGGCCGGCGGCCAGCGACCCACGCCCGTCGTGGTTTCCGAGTCCGGCGCCTCGGTCTACTCCGCCTCGCCGCTTGCGGCAGAAGAATTCCCTGACATGGATGTCTCGCTGCGCGGTGCGGTTTCCATCGCTCGCCGCTTGCAGGATCCTTTGGCTGAGTTGGTCAAGATCGATCCGAAGGCCATTGGTGTGGGGCAGTACCAGCACGACGTTAACCAGACGGCGCTCGCCCGCACTCTTGATGGCGTGGTGGAAAGTGCGGTAAACGGCGTGGGTGTTGATCTCAATACCGCTTCCGTCCCGCTGCTTGAACGCGTAGCGGGTGTCAATTCCACCATCGCCGCCAATATCGTTTCCTACCGCAATGAACACGGTTCTTTCGCTTCCCGCAAGGAACTGAAGAAGGTACCGCGTCTTGGACCTAAGGCCTTTGAGCAGTCTGCAGGCTTCCTCCGTATCAACGGCGGTACCGATCCACTGGATTCCTCTGCCGTACACCCAGAGGCCTATCCTGTCGTCTCCCGCATCGCGGAGAAGACGGGCCTGGGTATTTCTGAACTTATTGGTAATACCCGCGTACTTAGCACGCTGGCGCCCGCAGACTTTGCGGATGAGACTTTCGGCATTCCTACGGTGACCGATATCATCGCCGAGCTGGATAAACCCGGACGCGACCCGCGCCCTGAGTTCAAGACTGCCACCTTTAAAGAAGGCGTACATAAGGTCTCCGATCTCACCCCGGGCATGATTCTTGAGGGCACGGTGACCAACGTGGCGGCATTTGGCGCCTTCGTGGATGTCGGAGTCCATCAGGATGGCCTCGTCCACGTTTCTGTCATGAGCCACAAGTTTGTTTCCGATCCGCACGAGGTCGTGCGCTCTGGCCAGGTGGTTAAGGTGAAGGTCATGGAGATTGATGTGGAGCGCCAGCGCATCGGTCTCTCCCTCCGTTTGGATGATGAACCGGGTCAGCCGGCTCCCAAACGCCGCGGTGATTCCCCACGCGGTTCCGCTAAGTCCGGCGGCGGAGGAGGCGGAAAGCGCTCCGGCCACAAATCCGGGCGCGGATCTCGGGGTGGCTCGCGCGGCCGCACGGGTGGACAAAATGGCGCCGGTGGTGGTGGAGCCATGGCCGATGCCCTGAAGAAGGCAGGTTTCTAGGTTCCTTACGCTGCGGTGAGGAACCTTGGGTGGGGCGAGGAAATTTGCAATATGAGGATTTGGTTCCGGCTGGCGTATGTGGAAAAATAGTGCACCGTTCTATGTAACGGGCACGAACCGGTTAGGCAGTACGCCGCTAGGGTCCTCTGTCCCAAACTGAAAAGGAATATTGGCATGTCCAACAT
>ERZ1031149.171-NODE-171-length-12209-cov-97.451621_pt1 | contig 12209 bp, 16 predicted proteins | sample MGYA00518223_ERZ1031149 | MGnify/ENA primary metagenome ERZ1031149 (study PRJEB33718, sample SAMN03159768) | human skin metagenome | collected 2014-05-20 | study: EMG produced TPA metagenomics assembly of the PRJNA266117 data set (Human skin bacterial metagenome...
GGTGTGTGGTCTGGGGTTATGGTGGCATGCGGACACACTTTTCTTTACTTAACCCCCGGTTTCGTTCCTCCCCTTGTGCGTGATCTGGCGTCGGTAGGCCATACAGGTGATGTCTGGAGCCCACAGGAGCCGTTCATCGGATGGGCTAACCCAGGCAACACCTGCCTCGCGGGGAAAGAGGCCTTCTTGTCTGAGCTTCTTGACCAGGCGTCGGTCCCGGTCGTCGTCGATCTTCCTCAATCGCTTCTCGAAGATCAGTCCTGTCGGGTGATCATCCCGTGTCCCCCCGTAGACGTGCTTCACCAGAGCCCTCAGGCAGTCGCCTCTGGCCTTTTCAAGGTCGTTCCCGGATTGGAGGGGAGCCTCGACAGAGATAAGGTGCTCGTCACCCCAGGAGTCAAACTGCTCCAGCATCTCGACGGTCCGTTCCTTGCCATCGGAGGTGCGGAGCTCATCCGTTGTGTGCCAGTGGTCCCTTTCCGCGATGTCGCGGAGAGTCTTTCGGGTTCCCTCTAGGTCCCCGTAACTGAGCTTTACGGCTGCCAGGATATAAAAAGACCCTTTCTCGTACTCGTCGGGAACCGAATAGGACTCGTCAAGGTAAAGGAAGGTATCGTCGTCAGCCGCGCGACTGTACAAGCGAAACAGGGATGGATGTAGGTACGTGGCCATGGCGTTCTCCCTGTGTGAGCTTTTCGAATCGACTAGGTCCGGGAAACAGGTTACTGCCCCAGGCGACGAAGGTTGGATTCAGCACATACCGACGAAGCAGCTGCCGGTCGAGGGACTGTCGACCAGAGGCGGGGTGCTCGACGCAGGAGACCAAAATCTACAACCCCACCCCAGCCGCATGATGGAAACCGGTGAACCTACCGGAGGCGGGCAGGGGAGCCGCTATTGCTTACGGCCTGTCACCCTTATTCCGGCGTTTGTTGAAGAGTCCTCGAAGATGGGCGGTGGCGTTCTCGCTGGCGCGGGTGGAGTCCTCCAGCACGTCCACGAGTGCGCGCTGCTGGGCACCATCAAGGTGATCCCAGTGCTCAACGAGCACGGCGGTAATCGCGGCGAGGGCATGCTCCCCGCCACTAAGCGTGGAGTCGTTCTTGTCGTAGCGGGGAACCCCGGCGGACTGGAGGAGCGTGTCGATGGTATGACTCATGTCTTTAGCTTGGCACACCAAGCAGACACAGGAACCAGTTTTTCGAACAGACCCAAACGCTTCCAACGGAGCTAGACCAAGTATCAACGGAGTAGGGGAACCGTATATTGCTTACGGTCTGACTCATTTAACTAGAAGGCTCGACGCCACCCCCTGTGGAACACCTGGAGCAGGGTGCCGGGGAGAGTGGAAGATTAACTGCCCAAAAGGGGCAGGGGAACCGTGTATTGCTTACGAGATGACCCCCCCTAGTCCGGAAGCAATCCTTCCGAGCGAAGTGCTCGCAAATGCCGTTTCACAGTGGACTCTGACAAGCCTGTCTCACGCATAACTTCTTTCCGTGTGGGTACTCTTCCCGTCTCCACATATGACTGTCCCACCACTGTCTGGATTCTTGCGCGCGTAGTCTGCCCCTTCACTCGGTTCTTTCTATGCACCCGCCGGAGCTTCGCGAGCTCTTCCTGCGCGTAGTTGCTGTTGCGGTCTTTCCAGCGCTCTGCGGCCTTCTGACCACCCTTGCGCCCCATGGTGGCCAGCGCCTTGCGCTCGCGGGCTGTAGCGCTCCCAGCACCGCCTAGGGACGTTCCTGAACCGTTGGAGCGTTTATTTCCGAGAACATAGCCGCGCACGCGACGAGCCATCGTCAGACGGTCCCGCATGGGAGGCATCTCCGGTTCCCGGTGGTCGGCTCCTACGGCCTGTGCGACGTTATACGCACGCTCGTAGGCATCAATGATCGCCGCGTCCGTCATCTTCTTGCCAGCTTCCCGGAGCTGGTAGGCCGTGGCTAGTGCGTGACGGAAGGCCGTTTCATCACGAGCAGCGCGCCCCGAGGTGACCCACAGAACCTTCACACCGTCAATCCGATCCCCATCGAGCGCGTCCGCGCTCGGAAGATCACCGTCAAGGGAGGACAGGAGTTCGCGGGCTTGCTGGGCTTGCTCACGACGAGTGCGCACAGCGTTAATCAGCTCACGCCCACTGGAAAAGGTCTGTTCTGCTGGCGCTGCACGCTCTGGTGCTGGTTGTCCAGTCAGTGTCCTCACCTCGTCGCGTAGATGGGCTAGCCGGTCGATCCTATGGTGCTGGACGTGCCACCGATAGGCGGTAGGGTCATCCCCGTTGTAGAACGGGGAACGCGACAACCGGTGGGCAAACGCGGCATCTCCGCCGAGATGATCGCCCAGCATGGTGGTGACCAGCTTCATTAAGCGGATATTGGCCGAGTCTGCACGACTGTCGGCGTACACGGGGTCTATCAGCCAGATTAGCTGGCACTTGCCGTTGATCGGGTTCACGCCAATCCAGGCTGGGCCGATATTCCCCGCAGCTAGCAGCGAGAGTTTGTTGTAGACCTCGGGGCGGATGTCTTCGACGTGTCCACCGGAATGTCCGCGTTGGTCAATGTCGATCACCACAACCGCTGCGCGCTGTTTATGCGCGAGTACGACGTACTGGCATCGGCGCATCGCGGGGGTTTCGACCCGGTAGAGCTTGGGGACGGTGTTGCCGTGCTTGTCTTTGCGCCAGGCGGTTTTGAACTCACGGGTGGCGGTACCTTGCAGGGTTTTACGCCCCAAGTGGCCAAGAAGGTGTTGCCGGTCAGTGTCGCTGGCTCCAAACGAGCCGAGAAGCGTGCTGTGTCCGCCGAGAGTATCGGTGATAAGACGAGCAGCGTCCCATGTTGCTGCGGACATGGGCGAATGCGGGGTGCGGGGAGTGCCGCGAAAATTATTTAGCCGTTCATTTGGGTCTAGGCCCTGTCGAACAACTAATCCGGTTTGATCGGGTATAGTCATAGCTAGGCTTTCTCCCAGATTGCGCCTGGGTGATAAGCGAGCGTCGAACTGGTTGCAGCCGGTTCGGCGCTCATTTTTTCGTTTAGACCAGCTTAAATTACATGCGTGTATTTTTGGCTGTTACGCGCCGCTACCCACGACGCCTTCTCGGACAAGAGGCCAGCCGATTCGGCTCCTAGAGTCGGGAACATTTGGGGCACTACCCCCCTTATTAACGGTATAGCGTTTTAACGCTAACGTTTCAACGTTTTAACGTTACAAGCAAATCGCAAACGCTTTTTATCCGCCCCTATAGCACAAATAAAACGTTACGACGTTATAACGTTCTAACGCTTTAACACTGAAACGTTGTTTTCTTCTTTACAGGAGAAGATGGTTGACCACGAAGCTATTGCCGCATTCAGCAAGGCTCTCACACTCCCCACACAGCAGTCCTGTATACAGGTCCCCTCGGGAGAAGCGGAAGATTCAGCAGTCCGACAACGCTCTAGTGTTAGCGAAAATCAGTTAATAAAAGTTTTGCAACAACCTCTGCGGCGCAAACAGGCGATTGTTACGCTGCCCACATGAGAGGAACCAAAACTAGACTCACGAAGAAAGCACTAGTCGCCGGAACCGGCACCCTCTTCATTGCGGGTAGCATCGGCGCTCCAACAGCGCAGGCCCTAGCAGACAACGGAATGTCTGGTATCGCCCCTTGCTCAACCTGGACTGACGGGCAAACGGCTTGCGCTAAGTGTGATGAAAACAAGCAAAACTGGCGCGCTACCCAAGTTGTTGCCACCTGCAAGGTTCACAGCATCTTTCAGGGAGACATAACGCGACAGCTCACAGGACCTTGGGTTCCGAATGGGCAAATCTCTTCAGTAACCTGCGACAGGAAAGACGAATACCCAACAATAGTTGCGACGCACAACCGGTAGCGACCAACTATCAGCGGTAGTCACCTAGCCCCTCACCCAAGTTTGCTACAGCAGAACCCGACTATCCCGCGCCTACGGAAGACAGTTTGGTTTATTCTGCACGCAGAGCGACACCCACCCCCTATACAATAAGAAGTGTCAGCGTCCCTGTGTCGCTGACAAGAAGGAAACCCCCGCAGTGGTGCTAGCACTACGAAGGTTTCGGGAGGCTTATCCTCCCAAGATCGAGGTTGCCACGTCGATCAACTTAATGATCTTCGTGACTAACTCGATTACCGCAGAAGCGCAGCGAATGCTCCGGGCCACGATCCCACTTTTAGCTCTTGGGTCGTGGCCCGGAGTTTTTTCGTCACTCCTACGGGGCATACGTTTTCTAGACATAGTGCACCTCCTTCACGATGCACACGGCCCACACGTCATACAAAATGGCGTGCGCACCACAGTCAGAAGAAGAGGCCTCAACAACGGTCGAGGGGGAGAGATCGACCCTAACGTTAAAACGTTTTAACGTTAGCGTTATAGCGTTGTAACGCTATAAGCAGTTCACAAACACTTTTGGTTCGTCTCTATGGCACAAGTAAAGCGTTAAGACGTTAGAACGTCTTAACGCTTTGATGCTGAAACGTTGGTGTCTACTTCGTAGAGAGATAGTCGGTCACGAGGTCGTTGATAAGTTCGGAGAGGTTTTTATCTTCCTCCACGCTGCGCAGTTTGAGGGCTTTCCAGTTGTCCTGTGACAGATAGATCGTGGTGCGTCGGTCTAACACAACATCCTTGTTGGCGAAGGTGTCGGCGACGGCAACTGGCGTTGCTTTCTTTGCTGCCTTTTCCTTACGGACAGTGTCGGCAAGGCGGGTACGTTTTTCAGCCATTACAGCTCCTCAATTTCGGAGATTTCTTGATACACATCGTCGTAACCATGAAAGCGGGTGGGGTTGGTGCCAAACGCTGCTTTAATTTCCTCGCGCTGGGGTACGGCGTTGTAGAACGTGGCGACCCCTTGGTCTTCGAGAAGGTGGCGGGCTTCGGTGTAGAACCGGGTGTGCATAAGCACGCCGGTGAGCAACACGCCGGCGGGGTGGCCGGTGATGGTTTCTATCGTTGGCCACACGCGGTCAATGTCCATCGGGGATGCACCTGAAGGGACAACTACTAGATCGGCGGTGTCGATAGCGGCTTGAATGGATGCCGCTTCGCCGGGCGGGGTATCGACAATTTGGAGGGTGGATTCGTCTGCGGGAAGCTGCCGTAGCTTGTCGGCGGTCAGGTAGCGCACAGAGAACGGGAGAGCATCACCGCGCTCCTCGGCGATTTCTGCCCAGCGTGACGCGGAGCCTTGCGGGTCGGTGTCAAGCACTTCGACTGTTCGCCCGTGGCGGGCTGCTGCTGCTGCAACCATGATCGCGCTGGTCGTTTTTCCTACACCTCCTTTGGTGTGGACGAACGATACTCGCATGTATCACCACTCCTTTTATCGCCGTCTAGCTGCATGTAACGTTATCACGTTGTAGCGCCATAGCGTCACAACGCCATAACTCTAACGTTATAGCGTTTTAGCTTTATCGTATAACCCCTCATTTAATACTTCGGAAATCCCGAACAGCGTCTTCGCTACACCTTCGACAATAAGGTGACTAACACTCTTCCTTGCACCTTGCCCCCACCCCGCGTCGGGAAGCGATCCCACAGACTGCACCTCACACTATTTTTGCCCCATAGATCGGAAACAAAACCAATTCGCATGCACCGCCTAACCACAAGAGCATTAGAGCTATGCGACCAGGCCGCCTCACGCCAGACACGCATCACACATCAACCCGAAAGGGTTGAATTGGATAGCCCCAATTCCAGAAGCAAGTTCTCACACAACGCACTTACGCAATAATTTGCACAATGGTACAATATGGGTATGCATGAGGAAGTGGAACATTTTAGGAAAAGCCTGGGCAAAATTCGTGACGAAATAGATCCTGACCTATATCCATTAACTAGGATTTTTATGTCCAGCTTTGCCGATAGAGATTCCGACGAGCCTATATGTCCAGAAGACATAATTAGATCATTGATACCAATCATCTCAAGCATTGAAAAAGGGATGTGAAACATTGCTTTCACATCCCTTTTTCAAGTAATACATCTAGAAGGTCAGAAGCTGGAACTGCCCGAGCGAACTACAGCCCAAAGAGCCCAAGCGCTAGTATCTTTCCATGGAGCACAGTAGGAGTCGGAACCTTCATACTTTGCCCTATGCGCTTCACATTCCCTCAGCGACATAAAAGAACGAACCACCTCGTGCTTATCACCTTCTGCTGCTGTTGCTGCTGGAATCGAAACTGCACCCAGCATTGTGGCGCAAGCTAAAGCTACACCGCCTGTAGCTATTCTCTTCATGCTCATCCTCCTTATGAGTATTTGAAGCCTGTAACACTTAGTAACACGTCAAAAATCAACCATCAATCCAGTTTCTTTCAAATTAACCAAATGTTCATATAACGCACACTGGACATCTGAATTAACAATAAGTTTTCGTTCAAAAGTATCTGTGCGTGCATTACGGAACGTGGCTTGGATACATCTGTCCCAAAAAGACTATTCACATATCCCCTGAGCAGGGGAGGGAATCTAGTAACTATTTTCGCAATACAATTACTTTTCTTCATCCCCGTGAAACTTATATACCAACCTCATCCAATGCGCTAAACACTAGCGGAAGGAGCTTCCATACCTCTTATCCGTTAGTCAAGCATGATCAATATTCCAGAGACTCGCCTAACGCGACGACGCCTAGACCGTCCGCATCGGTAGCCACCTGAACTGACGACGTCTCTGCTTCCCTACTGACCTATAGCTTCATTACTAAAATCTCGTGCTACACGAAACGACAATAAGTAGAAATGTTCGATACACCACGCAACCCATGATCCAAATTCAGTGCTAGAGACCTCCCTGCTGAAGCACACCGCCTTGGTAAGCGATCAATATCCGCCGCGGAACCCCTATTCTCACAAAGACCTCCACGAGAGCTTTGCACACCTCACATCCCTTCTGCATGGCTATCGTTCACGGTGCTCGTTCCGAACACTGACGCTGTGCATCATCTCAGCGCCCCGTCTGGGTGCTTGCCCGTTTCGCTATCGCTACGGGTAGTCGCCCTTCAAATCCACCCACACCTATGGCACATCATGTGTGTCGGGTTACGTTGTGACAAAATAAAGCGCTTTTCTAGAACGGTACTACTCCCCGAGGTGTGGATACTCGCGAGCGAATTCGTGCGCCTCTTTATCTGACCATTCTGATGGAACCACGAACTCTTTCCCGCCATGAATGATGACCTTCTCACCGCCTCCGAAGGGTGGCTCAATATCATCTACCGAGGGCATAGTGACCTTCCGCCGTTGCGGCTGCGGAGCTGGTTTACTGCGCGGCTTCTTCCATTGTTCTTCTCCACTTTTCAGACGCTGGTTCTCTTTCCACAGCACTTCGTTCTTACGCCTCAGCGCCCGCAGCTCATCTTTAGCTACAACCAGTTCCGCCCTACCCGTCACTAGGTCAAGCTCTTGTTGGCCAATGACTGTCAGGTCACAGTCTGCGCCTTCTAAGCCAGCACGCAATCCATCCTTTTGCCTCTGCGTCCATTCCATCAATTTCAATACTTTAGATAAGCGCTTGGGATGGTCATTAAGCCATGCGGCCACATCTTCTGCCGTGGGAGCAACGGTCACCTCGACGCGGTGCTCAACAACCTCCTGGGCGATCAATCCGTCGCGGGCTGCGCGACGTTTTTCCCAGGCTCGGCTGCGACAGGTTTGGCTACAGTAGCGAGGCTTGCGCCCCACCCCTGCGTAGAACAGTCGCATACCGCATTCAACGCAGTGTAAGGGCGTGGTTTCTGGGGGTGTCTCCATGCATCCACAGTAACCTATTTCGTCACAACGTAACCCGACGCACATGATGTGCAAACGGTGTGGATGGATTTGAAGGGCGACTGCCCGTAGTGATAGTGAAACAGGCAAGTAGCCAGGTGGATGCAGTGTTGTTGATACGTGCGTGTGGCCTAGCGAGCTGGGGTGGGTGTATCGCTGCCTACGTTGCTATGAGGGTAAATATGCGCACGGTAGAAACCGACCGATGGTAAATATGCGCAACCTTGCCCGGGTGGTGCCTGCTCAATAGAACAGTTCGACATACGCCCAACGGGGCATGTCTCGACGGGTCGCTACGGTAACCCCTACGCCTACCGCCAATGCGGAAGAGCTAACACGTGGCCGACAGCTTCAACACCATCCAACGCAGAACATGAAAGGGGAAAGCATGACTAGCCACACCGACGTGCCGATCATCCTGGCCGAAGCTAACAAATCGTTTCTCACCAACAGTTCGTTTTGGAACACGCTCTGGGTCATCGTCACCGTACTGATTGTCCTGATGGTCGCCGCCTCGAATGAAAGCATCGCCGCCAAATGTGCCCGTGCTTTCTTTGCCGTTTTGTGTTGGTCTATCGGCTGGTTCGGACTCTTAGTGTTCGGCTACCTGTTCGGCATCTTCGCCGAACAGTTCGCCGACGATGTAGACGATGTATCAGACCCGCCAGCCGTCACAGATACCCCACACGCCCCGCAGCCAACCACACCACCGCAAACGCCCCCGGCTGCATACTGAACTAACGAGCTACGGCTCCCCTGTGAGGTCGAACAGGCTGAAACTGGGATCACCCATGCGACTAGAAGAGGAACAACACACCCCATCGCCACCGGCTCTAGAGGAGTACAAACTATGACTACCGACAACCGCACCGGAGATCAGAAGGTCGCTGCCGTCCGCGCCTCCATGACGATGGCCGGACACACGATCAGCCGCGAGCAGGAAGCGCGCCTACGCCGCGTTCTCCGAGGAGAAATCACCGGCGACGAGGCAGCGCTGGGAGTGATCGAATCCTACGGTTACGGCGACAGCGAACGCGCCGAAGTCCTCCGCCAACGCATCGCCAAAACGAAAGACGCACAGTAATGGCATGCGAGCGCCATAGCCTCTGAGAGGAATCAGTTTTCACTTTGTGCAGATCAGGCTGCGCAGATTTACCATCGGTCGTGTTCTAGCGTGCGCAGATTTACCATCGGTCGCCGCCCCCACCTGTCCAGCACTGCGGGAGTCAGACAACCCGACCAATACAAACCGTTTCCCCAGGTCGAGCTGCGCATATTTACCATGGGCGCACTCCAGCGCTCACCCCCAGTGGCCCGCCACCATCAGGTAATGAGCCGTTAGGAGCTACTCACTCTTCTCACCGGGAATTACTTCATCGCCTTCTTCCAGCGGATGCTTCGGGACACGATCGCGGTTCATCTTCGGCCAAAGTGCCCCGTCAGTGTCCAGTTTGCCCCGCGACAACAGATCACCTTCCACTACAGCGTGGAACAGCTCGCTCTACCTTTCCTCCAGGTTAACCAACAGTCAACCCACACCGGCTTCCTTCAACTCGGCGAACACTCCTGCGGCCTGCTCACACTCGTCATCCAACATGCCGCACTGGCGGGCGTTGAGACGATCCTGACGCTCCGCTATGGCCGTATCCCTATCTGCCAATGCCTCCAACAACTCCACACAACGAACCAACATGCTCGTATCCTGACGCTGGTCTTCCTTCAAGAAGATGTCCAACGCCTGCTGCTCGCGACGCAACTTGAGCTATTGGGAGATCACCTCATTGAGGTCATAAGTGAAACAACTGCCTGTCCCCAATGAAGCTCACAGCAAATTCCTTCTATGAGATACATCACTAAAAACCTTGACTTGTGCCATTTTTTTAATTAGTTTTGTTTACACATCCAAAATCGACGCAAAGCTTGGCATAACACATGTCAGGTTATTTCAACGCTTTAAGCTCATAAGGAGTCGCTATATGCTAAGAAACACTCGTACTCGTCTCGCCACCATGGCCCTCATAGTTACACTGCCCCTTGCAGCTGCCCCGGTAGCTGCGGCAGAGACTCCTGCCGCTGTCGAATCTGCAGGAACCGTCGATGAACAAGCACTCGCCCAGTACTTTGCCAAGATTGACAATGCCCAGACCGAAAAAGAAGCGCATGACGCACTCGTAGATTTCCTCGGTGAAGACGCAGCTAATCAGGCAATCAAGGAGAATTCTGCCACCGGTCAGTCCGTGTCCACGCGCGGGGCTGGAACATTCCTCACCTGCATCAAGGGAAAAGCCTCTGATGACATCAAGAGCGTCTTCGATATTAACGTAGTTGCCGCCGCGATTGGCCAAAAAAACTACGCCAAGGCCGCAAAGGAAGCAGTGAAGTACCTAGCTAAGCAAGGCGTCAAGAGAAATGCTGCTGCTGTGGCTGGCATGTTCGCGTACTGGGGTTGGAAGTGCCGAGGTAGCTGGTAAATCCTTAGCATCACAGGCAGAACAAGAAGGACGTAGGCATGGAGGCTGTAGGAAAATTCCTGGTCAGGTGGATTGTCATGATCCTGATCATCGGAGCGTACGTTGTATTCCGGGACATCATAGGGTGGGATGAGGGGCTAGACTGGTCGCGGTTTGCAGACTTCTCTACACTGGGAACCCTTGGTCTTTTCTTTCTGGCTGTCTACTCGCGCAAAAAGGCAGACTAGTCTAATCCCACTGTAAGATTACCTGCTTTGATCTTCTTAACCTTGGACACCCCATCAAGCCCCCGCTTGTGTTGATAATTCATACACAAGCGGGGGCTTGATGACTAGCTCATCTTATGTAAAGCAATTTCTACATCTTAGACCCCTATTCTATCGTCGATGCCGCTGTCCATACCCGGCATACTCACTCCTGGGGCAGGGGAGTGGTCTGGTATCACGCCAGGCTTATTAGATCTGGATTTGAGCTGTTTCTCCATGCGGTAAGGAAAACACCAGGATAATCCGGCATCCCGACACCCATCACCTCAGCACCTAACGGCGGAGCAGCAAGAGAGGGAACCCTACCCTTGCGCTGGGCAGCACAGTCAACCCACACACCGGCTTCCTTCAACTCAGCGAACACTCCTGCGGCCTGCTCACACTCGTCATCCAACATGCCGCTTTACCCCCAATCAGGTTCCACCGTGCGCAGATTTACCCACATGGGATCTAAGAGAAATACCGATAAAGCGTTGCTCTACTCACTCCAAGACGGCGAGCAACATCTGCCTTAGGCACTCCCATGTCCACCATTTCGCGCGCTTGCTCGATGCTGGCCTCGTTCATTGCCGGCGCCCTTCCCTTGTATGCGCCCCGCTTTTTCGCCCGCTCGATCCCCTCGGCCTGGCGCTCCCGCATGATCGCCCGCTCGAACTGCGCAACACTGCCCAGGACACCGAGCATCAACGCGGCCACCGGGTCACTTTGGGACGAGTAGGTCTGCGACTCCCGGAGGAACCGCACTGACACTCCCCGGTGAACAAGATCATCGACGATGGTGTGCAGGTCGAGGAACGACCGCGCCAGCCGATCCATGCTCGTGACGATCAGCTGATCTCCCTTACGCAGGTAGCGCAGCATCTCCTCCAGCTGCGGCCTCTCACGAGACGCGCCACTGATCTTTTCCTTGTAAATCTCGGTCGCCCCAGCCTTCTGGAGCCGGGCTACCTGACGGTCCAGATTCTGATCCGGTGTGCTGACACGGGCATACCCCACCAACTGCCCCGTGACGACGTGCTGGTGTTCATTTAGATCAAGCGGTAGCGACAGATCTGTCTCTTTGGCCATAAACCAACCCTAGAGCAACAGATTTTCCTGTAACTCGAAAGTGTCTCATTTGGCATGCCCTAATGAGACACTCTCGCGAGATTTTCGCGTTTCCGCACGTCAGGCTGCGCATATTTACCACCGGTCGTGCGCAGATTTACCACCGGTTTGCCACTTATCCACAGGGTTTGACCTGCAACGATCCATAAAACCCCAGGTCGCATATAACAGTAACCCAATAAGGCAATATGACCGCCGGGCACCACAGTGCCCACCACAGGCGGGTTCACCGTATGCAGTAGGCATACTCCTGCCTTCGCCTAACGGCTCAGTTGGGGGCTGCCGTGCGAATCAAAGAGCCGCTTGCCAACTGACAACTGGGGTTGCTGTTCCTGAAGCAGCGCGCTACACTCAAGAGTGTGGAGTTGATCTTCACTGAGAGGTGAACATCGACTCGGCCCGCACTGTAGCTACTGGCAGGTGCGGGCCTTTTTATTTCCCCAGGGGATCCACGTGAATAATCGTACTGTGCTGCTTCAGGTAACTCCCGAAGTATTCGCCGGTTTCGGGTTAAGTAAAGAAAAGTGTGTCTTTTCCGGGCGTGTTGCGGTTATTTGATCC
>ERZ1031149.172-NODE-172-length-12173-cov-5.382984_pt1 | contig 12173 bp, 8 predicted proteins | sample MGYA00518223_ERZ1031149 | MGnify/ENA primary metagenome ERZ1031149 (study PRJEB33718, sample SAMN03159768) | human skin metagenome | collected 2014-05-20 | study: EMG produced TPA metagenomics assembly of the PRJNA266117 data set (Human skin bacterial metagenome...
GCTTAAGCCCATGAAGACAGCATTAGTGATCGTGGACGTGCAGAACGACTTCTGCCCCGGCGGCGCGCTGGCCACCGCCCGCGGCGACGAGGTGGCGTCCAAAATCGCCGAACTGATCTCTACCGCGGACAGCCGCACCCACGACTACGACTGCATCGTGGCCACCCAGGACTGGCACATCGACCCGGGCGCGCACTTCTCGGACGCGCCCGACTTCGTGGATTCGTGGCCGCCGCACTGCCGGGCCGACTCCTACGGCGCGCAGATCCGCGGCCCGGTGAACACCGAGCTGATCGACCAGTTCTTCAAGAAGGGCCACTACACCGCCGCCTACTCCGGCTTCGAGGGCGTCAACGCCGACGACGAGTTGCTGGCGGACTGGCTGCGCGCGCAGGGCGTTTCCCACCTGGATGTTTGCGGCATCGCCACCGACCACTGCGTGCGCGCAACCGTCCTCGACGCGCTGAAGGAAGGCTTCAAGGTCAGCGTGCTGCGGGCAATGTGCTCGCCTGTCGACGACAAGCGCGGCGCCGACGCCCTCCAGGAGATGATCGACGCCGGCGCGGAACTGGTCTAGCTCTCGTTCGGCGTGTAGCCGAGCATCTCCTCCATCTCGCCCATCTCGGCGGTTTGGACGTCGACCATCTGCTGCGCCATCTCGCGCAGCGGGCCGTAGCCGCCCCGGTCGATCTCGTCCTGCGTCATGTCGATGACGTGGGCGTGATGGAAGTGCATCATCTCCAAAAACGCAGTGCGAAGCTCGTCGCCGGTTTTTGATTCGAACTCTGCGAGCTGCTCCGTGTGGAACATGCCGTTGGCGATGTGTTTGGAGTGGTGCTCCATGTCGTCCTGGATGCCCCACTCGTCGGCCCAGACGCGCATCTGCTCGTTCTCGCGCTCCTGGCCGTCCTTGATGCGCTGCGCAAGGTCGCGGACTTGAGCGTCGTCCACATCCGAGGCCAGTAGGACGTCCGACATGTCAATGGCCTGCTCGTGGTGCGGCACCATCATCCCGAGGAAGTGGACGTCCACGTCGTTGTAGCCCGCCTCCCCGTCGGCGGAGGTTGTGGTCTCAGGCGAAAACGCGGCGCGTATCGACGGCCCCGCGAACGTCAGCACCAGCGCCAGCGCCGCAATCAGCGCCACCGCGATCCACAGCGGCTTCTTGCTGGGCCGCATCTGTTCGAGTTCCGGATCGTGCGTAGTCTGCGCGTGCTCATTCGTCATTGATATGCCCTTTCTGGTCTTGTTTGAGGGTAACCCAAAAACCGCGCCGACACACTGCGTTTCGTGCAGCGCATCGGCGCGGTAGGAATGAGAACTCGGGCTAGACCGCAGGCGGTGCCGGCGGCGCCGACGGCGCGACCGGCTCCGCGATGGTGATGATGTTGTCGGCGTACCCCAGGGCCCCGCCGACGAACTGGCCGCCGCAGGTGATCAGCACCAGGCGGTTCGGGCCGGTGGCGTCGTTGACCTCCGGCGGGAAGTCAGAGCCCTTCGGCAGCCGGTACGGCGCCTGGGTGACGCGGAAGGTGCGCGGCGTGCCGTCGATGAGCACGTCGAACTCCTGGCCCACCGCCATGTTGGCGAAGCGGGCGGCGTACCCGGTGCCCTGGCCCTGGTAGTTGATGTGGCCGGTGATCACCGACGAACCCACGGCACCCTCTGCCCCCGGCACGGCCGAGGCGGAGTACCAGCCCAGGCGTGAGACGTCCGCCGGCGGGATCAGCGCGCCCGCTTCCGTCAGCTGCACCGGGTCCACCGCGGCGATGTCCCCGCCGACACTCAAGGCCATCCCCTCGATGCCGTCGAACTGGCCCGGCGCAGCCTCGTACTGCATCTCCTGCTCGCCCTCAGGGTCGACGTAGCCGCCCTCCGTGGGCACAGGGGACTCCTCGCCCGGCTCCTGCTCCGTCGCGCCCTCAGGGGCCTCGCCTGCCGACGGCGCCGCACTCTCCCCCACCGGCACCTCACTGGCGGCGTCGGTGCCGGCAGGCTCGTCGTCGTTGTTGCGGAACGCGAAGATCGCAAGCTGCAGCAGCACCAGCGCGACCGCGATGATGGCCACGATCGGCCACCACTTGCGGCGCTGTTGTGTTTCCTCGCCGTCGCTCAGGCCGTCAAGCCTGTCGTCCTGGTCTTCGAGCCGGTGCTTTCCGCGGCCCGGTTCGGGGGTGCTGCCAGAGATGGAGGTGGACATGTGCGGGGGTTACCTTTGGTGCGTCGATTAGCGGTTGGCCAGGAGCTTCTGCAGTTCCTTGAGCTCGCTCTTGCGCTTGCGGCCGTTGTAGGCCTTGATGCTGATCAGGACTGCGATACCGGCAACAACGCCGCCGATGACCTTCTGCACCGTCTCGTCCTGCAGCCAGTTGGCGGCCTCGGACTTGGCGTTGCCGGCCAGGGTCTTCGGGTTGGTTCGGTCCGCGAGCTCGTCCAGGGTGCTGGCGAGCTGGTTGCGGGTGCGCTCGAGGTCGCGTTCGATGTCGTGGATGTCACGTGCCATGGGAAATTGCTCCTCAGATTGTTAAAAGTTTTGTCGTTCGGCGTTTCTGCCGCCGAGGTATCAGCTTAGTGTAAAACGGGGTGGTATGACTGACTCCATCCGCCTAGATACCGGCGACACCGCCCCCGAGTTTGCACTGTCCAACGACCGCGGCGAGACCGTCTCCCTGAAGGACTTCGCCGGCTCCCGCGTGATCGTGTACTTCTACCCGCGCGCCAACACCCCGGGTTGCACCACCGAGGCGTGCGATTTCACCGAGAACTTCAGCCAGTTCGATGACGCCGGCGTGAAGGTCCTCGGCATCAGCCCCGACACACCGGAGGCGTTGGCGAAGTTCCGCGCGGACCACGACCTTTCCGTCGAGCTGCTGTCCGACCCGTCGAAGGAGACCCTTGAGGCCTACGGCGCGTTCGGCGAGAAGAAGAACTACGGCAAGGTGGTCCAGGGTGTCATCCGCTCCACCTTCCTGGTGTCCGTGGATGACGCCGGCAAGGGCACCATCGAGACGGCCCAGTACAACGTCAAGGCCACCGGCCACGTGGGCCGCATCCTGCGCGACTGGAACATCTAAGCTTTACGACGACCAAAGGCCCCGCACGCCCATTCGGGTGTGCGGGGCCTTTTCGGTTATGCCCTGCGGGCTATGCCTGGCACCGCCCTGGTGTGGGCGGCGCCGTCAGCGCCTAGATGTAGGCCGGCATGTCCTTCTCGAGGACGGTGCCGCCGGACGGGATCTGCTTGATCTCGCCACGCGGGCTGTCAGCCGGGACCGGCTTGCCCACCGGCGCAGGCGCCGGCTGGCTGGACGGTGCCGGAGCAGGCTTGCTCTCCTGCGGTGCCGGGGTCGGCTTCGGCGCCGGCTTGGACGAGCCGTTGCCGCCACCGAGCACTGCCGGGATCATGCCCAGGCCCGGGATGAGCAGCAGCCACCACAGCTTCTTCTTGTCGAAGTCAGCCGAGCTGCCCTCCTCATCCGGAACCGTGGTCGGCGCTGGGGTGGAGGAAGCCGGGGTGGTCTCCTCGGACGGTGCGCCCGGGGTGGTCGTCGACGGCGTGGTCGTTGCCGGGGTGGTCTTCTCGGCCGGCGGGGTGTTGCCCTCGCTGGTCTCGACCGTCTGGTAGCCGTCGTTGATGTCCTTGTGCTCGGCGATCTGGTTGTCGTCGGTGACGTCATCCGGGGTGTTGCCACCCTTCGGGTTCTCGTCGCCGTTGCGGTCAACCTCGGTGGAGGTCAGGTTCTCAAACGCCACGGCCGCTGCAACAGCACCCTCAGCGTTGGTCACCGGAATCTCCACGACGATCTCGCCGTATGCAGCCTCCGGGGTGAAGGTCACGGACTGGGTGCCCAGCACGCGGCCCTCGGTGTACGGAGCGGACTCGCCGAGGCGTTCCATCAGCTGCGCGGTTGCGGTGTAGGTCGCACCCGGGACCAGGCCCCAGTACTTGACCACATCGCGCACCACGGCGCCGTTGACAACCTCAGCACCCTTGGAGAAGTCAGCGTTGGTGGACACACCCGGCTCACCCGGGATGTCACGGCCTTCGCTGGTACCCGGGGTGATCACCGTCTGCGCGGCATCGTTGATGTCGCGGTGCTCGGCGATCTGCTGCGGCACGCGGTTGCCTGCCGGCTGCTCGTTGCCCTGCGCGTCAACCTCGACGGAGGTGAGACGCTCGAAGGCGACTGCAGCGTGGACCGGGTTGTTCACCCAGGAAGCAACGGTGATGTCGACATTGACCGCACCGTAGCCACTCTCGGAGGCGACGAACTGCTTCTCGCCCTGGCCGATGATGGCACCGCTGCCCTTGGCAACGAGGTCCGCGGTCAGGGTGTAGGTCTTGCCCGGAACCAGGCCGGTGTAGCGGACGGTGTCCACTACGGTGGCGCCAGCGACAACCTCGGCGGAGCCCTCCGCGAAGTTCGCGTTGGTGCCGATGAACGGCTCAGAGTTCTCCTGAGCGTTCGGGCTGCGAACCGTCTGGTTCTGATCGTTGATGTTCTTGTGCTCAGCGATCGGGTTGTCGTCCGAGACGTCGTTCGGTGTCTCGCCGCCCTTCGGGTTGTCCTTGCCCTCGCGGTCGACCTCGGTGGAGGTCAGCGTCTCGAAGGCGACGGCTGCACGGACCGGGGTGTCGATGCCGTCTACAACCGGGATCTCCACAACCACGGAGCCGTTGCCGGTCTCCGACGCGGTGAAGGTCTTGGTGCCGGTGCCGATGATGGCATCGCCGTAAGCGTCGCGGTTCACCAGCTCGTTGTAGACGTCCTTGCTCACCAGCTCAGCGGTCAGCGTGTAGGTCTTGCCCGGGACCAGGCCCTGGTACTTAACCGTGTCGTTGACCACGGTGCCGGAGACAACTTCCTTCGCACCGTTGGCGAAGTCAGCGGTCGTACCGATCTGCGGGTTCGGGAACCAGACCACCGGCGGCACAACCGGGGTGGTCGTGTTCGACGGAGCCACCGGAGTGGTCGGCTTGGTCGGCTGCTCGGAGGTGGTCACCTTCGTCGTCGGCTCGGTCGTCTTCTCAGACGTGCCCGGCTGAGCCGGAACCGTCGCGGTGGACTCCTCAGAGGTCTCCGGGGCAGTCGGTTCGGTCGGCTCCGTGCTGGTCTCGTCGGAAGTCTCCGGGGTCGGCTCTTCCTCAGGCGTGGAAGCGCAGGTCTCCGGAACCGTGGTCACCTCAGTCGTGGACTCCTCAACCGTGGTACCCGGAACAGTGCTGCCCGGGACGGTGGTTTCCGGACCAGTGGTGCCCGAAACGGTGGTCTCCGGAACCGTCGTACCCGGCACCGTGCTCACCGTGGTCACCGGCACGCAATTGTCCGGCGTGGAGGTCGGTGCAGCCGGGCTGGTCGGCGTGGAGGTCGGCGCAGCCGGGCTGGTCGGCGTGGAGGTCGAGGTCTTCACAACCTCGAACGTCTGCGCCTTATCCTTCGGATCCTTGTGCTCGACTACCTCGCGGTTGTCCTTCGACGAATCCTTCGGCGTGCCGTCGGAGTTCGTCGTCGGCTGATTGTTGCCATCAAGCGGGATCGCCCGCTCGTACACAACGTACGTCTCACCCGCGGTTAGTTCGGTCAGCGTACCGAAGTCGACGGTAGCCGTACCCGCGCCGTTCTCAGCGGCCAGAACGTCGGTGAGCTTCACCTCGGTCACCGGGGTGACCTTCACAACCTCGCCAGCCTCGTTGAACTCAACGTGCTGCAGCTGCCCCTCGAAGCGGTACTTCGCGCCCGCGACCAGGCCGGAGTAGGTGATCTCGTCCGTCACCTTCAGGCCATTGGTCACGTCCTGCTCGGTTACGGTCACCGGCTTGCCATCGACGATGGTCTTGCCGTTCACCGTCACCTTGGTGTCGATCTTGCCCTCAGGGTTCGACGGCACCAACGGCACCACCGGGGTGCTGCTCGGAGCAGTTTCACTTGTCGACGGCTCCGCCACCGACGTCGTCACCTCAGTCGTCGCCTCGGTGCTCGTCAGCATCTGGATCGTCGTGGTCGGCGTCGGGTCCTCGGAAGTGGTCTCCTCCGTGGACGGCTCAGTGCTCGTCAGCAGCTGAATCGTCGTGGTCGGCGTCGGCTCCTCGGAAGTGGTCTCCTCCGTGGACGGCTCCTGCGGAGAGGTCACCTTGGTTGTCGTGATCGTCGTCGTGGCGGTCGACGGCGACGGTACCGACGGTTCAGTGCTCGTCAGCATCTGGATCGTCGTCGTCGGGATCGTCTCCTCAGAGGTCGTCTCCTTCGGAGTGGTTTCCTCCGCAGTCGTCGGCTCAGTGCTCGTCAGCATCTGGATCGTCGTCGTCGGCGCCGGCTCCTTAGAAGTAGTCGGCTCGGTCGACGGGATCATCTGAATCGTCGTGGTCGGCGCCGACTCCTCGGTAGTGGTCTCCTCCGGGGTGGTCGACGGCTCTGTCGTGGGAGTGTTCACCGGGCCCTCGACGGTCTGGTTGCCGTCGTTGATGTCCTTGTGCTCAGCGATCTTGTTGCCGCCCTCGTTCGGGGCATCGTTGCCGCCACGGTCAACCTCAGTCGAGGTCAGCTCCTCGAAGGCAACGGCAGCAGCAGCCTGCTCGCCATCTTCAAGACCATCGACGGTGATTCGCACATCGACCTTGCCGTTCTCAGCTTCAGCCTTGAACGTCTCAGTGCCAGTGCCGATCGTGCGGCCCACACCGTACGGAGCTGCCTCACCGAGGCGCTCCTTCAACTCAGCGGTCAGGGTGTAGGTCTTGCCTTCAATCAGACCGGAGTAGTCAACGGTATCCACAACAACCGTGCCGTTTTCAACCTGCGTCGCACCCTCTGCAAGGTTCGCGTTGGTAGCAATACGCGGGCTGCGCACGGTCTGATCGTTGTCGTTGATGTCCTTGTGCTCGGCGATCTTGTTGTCGTCGTCCGTCGTGCGGGTCTCCCCGCCCTTCGGGTTCTCCTTGCCAGCGCGGTCAACCTGCGTGGAGGTCAGCTTCTCGAAGGCAACAGCAGCAGTGACAGTCTCACCTTCCGGCGCGTTACTGACAACAATGGTCACATCCTCAGAACCGTTCGGCTCAGTCGGAATGAACGTCTTGTTGCCAGAACCGAGGACAGTCTCGCCGTCTGCCTTATTAATAAGGTCAGCGGTCAGGGTGTACACCTTGCCCGGCACGAGGCCTTCGTAGGTGACAGTGTCAACCACGGCAGAGCCGTTCTTGACCTCCTGCGCACCGTTGGCGAAGTTCGCGTTCGTGGAGATCTTCGGGTTACGGACCGTCTGGTCCTCATCGTTGATTTCCTTGTGATCAGCGATCGGGTTGCCGTCCTCGTTCGGGTTGTCGTTGCCGAAGCGGTCAACAACGGTGGAAGTCAGTTCCTCGAAAGCAACAGCCGCGGTAACATCACGGCCTTCCGGAGCGTTGTCGACAGTAATCTCCACGTCCTCGGAGCCGTTCGGCTCAGTCGGGGTGAAGGTCTTGGTGCCGGTGCCCAGAACGGTCTTACCGTCAGCCTTATCGATCAGCTGTGCGGTGAGGGTGTACTCCTTATTCGGCACCAGACCGGAGTAGGACACGGTATCCACGACGACAGCGCCGTTGGTCACCTCAGCGGAACCATCTTCGAAGTTCGCGTTCGTGGAGATGTGCGGAACACCAACAGTCTGGTTCGCGTCGTTGATGTCCTTGTGCTCAGCGATCTTGTTGTCATCGGACGTCTCCGGGGTGTCGCCACCCTGCGGGTTGTCCTGACCGGTCTTATCAACGACCGTCGAAGTCAGCTCCTCGAACGCAACAGCAGCCGTAACCGGCTCAGTTACATCGTCATTGACCTTGATAGCGACCTCGACAGAACCGTCAGTGGTTTCCGGTTCGAAAGTCTTGGTGCCGCTGCCCACAACGGTCTTGCCGTCAGCCTTATTGATTAGCTGCGCGGTAAGGGTGTATTTCTTACCCGGAACCAGACCCTCGTAATCGACGGTATCGATCACGGTGTTGCCAGCAACGACCTCAGTGGAGCCCTTCTCGAACTTCGCGTTGGTCGCGATGCTCGGCTCGAGCACGGTGCGGACCGTCTGGTCCTCATCGTTGATGTCTTCGTGCTTGGCAATGTCATTGGTCTTCTTGCCGTCGGTCTCTTCACCAGCAGCGTTGACCTCCTTAGAAGTCAGACGCTCGAATGCAACCGCCGCCTGAACCGGGTTCTCTGCGCCGGTCACAGCGATCTCGACCTTGACGTTACCGTTGACCAGCTTGCCCTCGTCCTTGCCCTCGTTGTCTGGGACCACGAAGGTCACCGCGCCATCACCAAGGACGTTGTTCGCATCCTGCTTATCGACGAGCTTCGCATCCAACGCGTAGCTCTTACCCGCAACCAGGCCGTAGTAGTACACAGTGTCCACAACGGTGTTGCCGTTCTGAACAACGTTCACCCCGTCCTTGAAATCCGCAACGGTGCGAATTTCCGGGTTAGGGTTGAAGCCCTTCTCGACAGTGGTAGTCACAGTCTCCGCGGACGGAGACGACGGCTCAACCGGAGGAACCGACTTTTCCTCCACGATAAAGGTTTGAGCCTTGTCAGTTTTGTCCTTGTGCTCCACAACCTCTCGGTTGTCAACATCCGGATTCGTTGGTTTGCCGTCAGGACCAGTCGTTGGTTCCCCACCGTCATCGAGCGGCGTTGCAGTCTCGAACACAACATAGGTCGCCCCCGGTTCCAGATCAGTCAAGGTGCCGAAGTCAATTTCGACCGTGCCTTCGCCCTTTTCACCGACAGTTTCAACCGTGGGATTTTGGGGAGTAGCGACAGCGGTAACCGTCTCACCATCGACCTTGTTGAGCTGGCCGTCGAAGCGGTACTTCGTCCCCGCAGCCAGACCCGAGTACTTAACCGAGTCCTCAACCTTGACGCCCGCAGCGACATCGGCCGCAGAGACAGTCACCTGAGCTTCAGCAGAGGACTGCCGGCCATTCACCGACACCGAAGTCTCAATCTTCCCGTCCGGATTCGACGGAGCAGGAGTCGAAGGCGTCGGTTCATAGACCTCACCCTCACCCGGGACCAATACGCGCTGAGTTCTCTGCTTCTTCACTACAACGCCGTCGTCCTCGAATTCAGCTGGAGGAATGAACTCGAGAATTGCGTAATTAAGCTTACCTGTCTGATCGCCGTATTCCGCTAGATAGTAGTCTGCGATCTTTTTTCCAGAAGCCAAAGCGTCCGGCGTGTGCTCTTGTTCAAGCACGCCACTCGAGTGATTATTCGTTAAGAACTGGAAAGCAGCCGAAACTGCCAGAGCAGCCTCATCTTCGTCGACCTCTTCACCAGTCACCTTTTGAACAACTGCTTCAACCGACCTCTCGAAATCGCTCCCAGTCACGTCAGATAACAGAGCTGAAATAGCCTGCTGTTGCTCCGGTGTCGAGACCCGCTCCCCCGCAAGACTGGTTCCTACATTCCAGTTCGATCGATTCTCTAGCTCGACATCCTTCAACTTTGCCTGTGTCCCACCAAATGGACGCGGAAGATCGGGATCGAGACACCACGCGGAAAAACCGTAGGTTGCCGTCTCACCTTTGAAATGAGTCAAGGCCATCCCGATGGTGTTGTAAGCGTCACCGCTAGGACGCCCGAAAGCGTGGGCCGTTCCTAATACCCCTCGAGGTTTAGTCTCGGCGCTTGCCGTGGCCGGGACCGCTACTGATGCCATCGCCAAGGCCATCGCCGTCAAAACTGAAACGAACACCCCCCACCACGATCTAGTTCTTGCTGGACTGTTTAACACTAACTCCACCTTTCACTCACCGAGCAGCACGTGGCCGGCCCGTTTCCGACTCCCCAACCAACGGACATGTCGAAGACAGGGGATTTCCAGAAAAACATAACCCATAGACAGGCGAGGGGCAACGGCACAGATGCAGGTCGAAGACCTCCGTAAACTACTGGTTTATTTGCTTAACTTGAATTAAGAATTAGGAACCAGCCGTCCCCGCCGCTCGCTGGGGAAACTTTTTTGTAAACAGTTCGAACTGCGGAAACACGAGAATCTTTAAGGACCCCAACGGGACCACCACCCCCGTAAGAATGGTGCGCCCGGAGAGACTTGAACTCTCACGCCATAAGGCACTGGAACCTAAATCCAGCGCGTCTGCCAATTCCGCCACGGGCGCGTCGTTGAGGAATACTACACAGTCGTGAACCGCAAATGTTAACCGGAACTGACCGCCTGGAGAGACATATAAATAACGTGCAATTGAAAATGCAACAGTCAAACTTTCGTTTGGTCTTTTAAGGTTGCCGGGTAGACTGACCAGCTGTGAGCGAAGAGAACAAGGCAGTTGAGAGCACCGAGTCGGTGCCCCAACGCGAGCGGGTCCGCGTGCGCTGGTGGCACATCGTGCTGCTCATCGCGGCGGCTGTGACCTGCCTGCTGCTCGCCCGCTGGCAGTGGCACCGCTACCAGTCTGGTTCGGGCACCTTCCAGAACCTGGGCTACGCACTGCAGTGGCCGTGCTTCGCCGCGTTCTTCGTCTACGCGTACCGCGCTGGCCTGCGGATGGAAAACCAGAAGATCGATGCCGAGAACGCCGGTCTGACTATGGACGATCTTTACGAGGCAGACCTGGCGGAGTTCGGCGAGGTGAAAGAGCCGACCGAGATCGACGAAGACTTCCTGCCGTCGCGCCCCGAGCTGGGCGTGGAGGAATACAACAAGCTCGTGGCACCGCGCCGACAAACAAACACTGAAGGTAAAGGTGAATCAGCATGACGCAGCCCACCCCGCAGACCCAGACCGCTCAGCCCCCGCGCATCCACCCTGAGCGTCAGCGCCGCGTGAAGCAGGCGCTGACGCTGTTCACTATCACCGCGTGGATCACCGGTGTGCTGTTTCTCTTGCTCATCACGCGCATGATCATGCAGTACGGCCTGGACATGAACGTCGACTACTTGTCCTGGGTGGCCCGCGTGCACGGCTTCGCGTTTGTGGCGTTTCTGATGGCGTCGTTGAATCTGGGTTCCAAGGCCCGCTGGTCCACTGGCACCTGGATTACCACCGCGATGTCCGGCGTTGTGCCGTTCATGTCTTTCATCGTGGAGGCCAAGCGCCGCAAGGAGGTCAAGGAGAAGTTCCAGCTCTCCTAAGCACAAGACAAAACCCGGCAGGGAAAACCTGCCGGGTTCTTTGCTTTCGGAGAACGTTTACTTCTCGGTGGTCTTGGACAGCACCATGACACCAACCTTTTCCGCCTGGTCGTTTTGCGGGCTCAGGGTCAGGGTGTCGCCGCTGCGCTCGGCGTCGTACTTGAGGTCCTGGTGGGTCAGGGGATCCTCGAGCTTGAACTCCTTGTCGTCGCGAAGACAGTTCGCCTCGTTGGTTTCACCGTCGGTCTCGGTCATCTGCCAGTCGCAGTCCTTGCCGTCGATAGTAATGGTGGCGTGGCCGCCACCCTTGCCTTCCTGGGTAGAGGTGATGTCGCCGGTCCATTCGCCGTCGAAATCACCCTTCTGACCGCAACCGGTCAGCAGCGCGCCGGACGCGAGAACAGTTCCTACAAGTGCAATCGTTTTCTTCATAAGCACACTGTAACGAATTACGTCACTTCAGCGCCGCTATGTGCGGGGCGAGCGCGCGTAGCGCCTTGCCGCGGTGGGAGCGTGCGTTCTTCTCCTCGGCGGAAAGCTCCGCCGACGAGCGGCCGTCGGCGTCTGCCGGTGCAAACAGCGGGTCGTAGCCGAAGCCGTTCTCGCCGCGGGGCTCGCGCAGCAGCTCACCCTCCCAGCGGCCCTCGGCGGTGAACTCCTGCCCGTCTGGTGCGGCCAGGGCGCAGCAGGACACGAACGCGGCGGCGCGCTCGTTGATGTCCGCCATCTGGGCGAGCAGCAAGTCGTTGTTGGCTTGGTCGTCGCCGTGGTTGCCGGACCAGCGGGCGGACAGGATGCCGGGCATGCCGTTGAGCGCCTTGACAGTCAGGCCGGAGTCGTCGGCCACGCACGGCAGGCCGGTAGCTTTCGCCCCGGCGCGGGCCTTGAGCAGGGCGTTGTCCACGAAAGTGAGGCCGTCTTCGACGGGGTCGGGGTACGACGGAGCGTCGTGAAGCGAAACAAGCTCCACCCCCTCGATGTTGAGCTCGCGCAACACCTGCTCAAGCTCACGCACCTTGCCTTGGTTCCTGGAAGCGACGAGGACCTTTACCATCC
>ERZ1031149.174-NODE-174-length-12068-cov-11.426788_pt1 | contig 12068 bp, 10 predicted proteins | sample MGYA00518223_ERZ1031149 | MGnify/ENA primary metagenome ERZ1031149 (study PRJEB33718, sample SAMN03159768) | human skin metagenome | collected 2014-05-20 | study: EMG produced TPA metagenomics assembly of the PRJNA266117 data set (Human skin bacterial metagenome...
CCAGAGAGAGTAGTGATCAGGAACATCAATCTAACTGCACTGAAGTTAAGAAAACTTGGGATCGATGTAAACGTGCAGTAAATTTTTAGGACCCTTGAGCGGGTGTTTGGAGGATGAGGTGGTTAAGGTGTCCTTTCAAGACTGCATTAATCGGTATCCGCTTCTTTGATCCCACCAACGTGAGCGATTATTGCGGATGGCTCGGCGCGTTATCGTCATATTCGGCCGTGGCTGGAGACCACGGTGCGGCGCACATCGGTGGCCGTTATTGAGACGCCTAGAGACATCGGCGCAGATGCTGGCAGACCTGCCGGCATACTAGCTTTTTGCAGTGTGCTAGGCGCTTTCCGATGGCCACATTCATCCAGCGTTTTCCTTGGCGACACAGTGGGATTTGGTAGAACCTCGAGATTAGCGTGATCCGCCAAAAACTTATCCGCCATAGCAGGGGAACTCATTCACTTCGGTTCCCCCAAGCGCGTGATGGAAGTGTTCCAACAAGAGTTGTGGACGCGATTGGTATTGCTCTCGTGTACTTGGAGAGCTAGGCGACTCAAGAGTTCTGTCACATGCTTGCGCCTCGAAACCTGTTAACCTACTTTCTTCTGGTCGCTGAGTCTATGGATACTCCGAAACCGTCAAAGTGCCGCACGCAATTTCAGAAAAGTAGGTGGGATGCGGTGGTTATTGATGAAATCCCTAATGAGGGTCGGCCCTCTTTATCTAATGGACCAAACAGTCAACCGACTGGTTGATTACAGATTCAACCAGCCCTGTGATTCAAAACGGGAACGAATGTAGAAAAATGAGTCCTTAGAGTATTTGATTCATCGCTAATCCAGCCGTGGCAGCGGTTGGGAAGGAGAATGACCATGAAAGCTTTGTATTGGGCATCTATTTTCTACCTCGTGTTGGGCTTGGGCGCTGGCGTGTTCTACCGAGAATTCACGCGTGCCAACGATTTTCCCGCGGGCGAGTTCACCCAGCTAAGCGTGGCGCACACTCACTTGCTAGCGCTCGGTTTCATGATGAGTCTTATCTTCTTGGTATTGGAAAAGGTCTTTGGTCTGTCGCGCAGCCGCGGTCAGTTCAATGCGTTCTTCTGGCTCTATAACGTCGGTGTGGTCGTTACCGTAGGCGTCATGATCTGGCACGGATGTCTGACCGTACTAGGGGAGGAGTCCTCTGCAATGATCTCTGGTATCGCTGGTCTTGGGCACATCCTCATCACGGTAGGCCTAGTCGCATTCATTGCAGCGCTTGGCAATGCTATTAGCGAGACCCAAGAAACAAACTCTCAAGCTGTAGCATGTGACTAACGATGACCGAGGCTCGACACTAAAAAGTACGAAGCGGTTACTCGGCGAGACCGGATAGATCTCGCGGTTCTCTCCGGCGGCCTCGGCGCTATCGTCTTGGACGGCACTATTGTTGGTGTAGTACTGCCAGCAATCATACCGACGCCGATGGCTACTCCCCCCCTGCTACGTCCGCATTCCTAGCTTTGGGATTTTGTCGGTGCGCTGCAGGTACGCAATGCTGCGGGTCAGGGCGGTGTTGCAGAGCGCGAATCTTTAAATAGACGAAGCCTCAAGCAACATCGACCTCTTCGGAGCGGTGAATCAATAGGAAAGCTCTGAAACTCGAAAAAGTCGCTAGCCCAGCGGAAAGCTCACGATTAGATGTTTCCTCCGAGCTGCTCTTCCTATTCGTCTTCTTCCAGCTGGCCAATTTCGTTCGCCGACGCCATGATATTAGCTAAGGCGTCGACCAGGCTCTCGAGGACGTTGCGGTCGCTAGATACTAGAGCATCGCGCTGCTTGCGCTGTTCAATACCGCTAAAGATTGCACGCGTGGCCTCGGTCTTGAACTTCTTGGAGCGTTTTAGCTGTTCTTTGGTGTTTTCCTTGCCGAGCTTTACCGCAACCGGCTGCTTGGAGAGGGTGCCCCAAGCGGCGACAATCATCTGTCCAGTTTCGCTGCTGTCAACGTCGACGCCAGCGAGTGAGAACAGATCGTTGACCTTTTCAACGGCTTCATCGAATGCACTGCGCAACGGAGTTTGGGGCTCACCGAGGCGGACCGTGAACTCCGGTACCTTGAGCGGTTCCGGTTCGGTATCGGAAACCCGGTGATCTTCCTCGACTTCACCTTGCGCAATGGCAACGCCAGCCAACGTGACGCCAGTCAGGAAATCTTCGTCTTCGACGTCCTCTGTAACGTGCAGGTTCGGCTCCAGAACGCTACACAACATGGCACGGCGCGATACATCGGCATCTGCGTAAGCAATGATTTGGGAGAGAAACTCATAGGCGTGTCGATACTTTAATACCTGAGCCTTGAAGTCTTTGGCATGCTCCACGGTGTCTTTGTCGGCTGACTTGCGGTCATCGCGCCAGCGGCTAAGGATTGCATCAGCGGCACCGCGGAGCTTTTCCGAGTCTTCCCCGGCCATATAGGCTTCGGCGACCCTGTGCATCTCGTCGGGATCGTAATAGCCGGCGGTATCGAGTTCGTCGGCAAGCGTGTGCAGAGAGTTTGGGTCAATGTCAGTATCGATCGAAGCGCCTTGGTAGTAGCGCTTGAAGTCGGCCTCAATGAGTTCGGGATCGTTGACGAAATCGACCACCATCGGAGCGGGCTTCTTCGGATAGATTCGGTTCAGGCGAGATAGAGTTTGTACCGTTGCCACACCAGAGAGATGCTTGTCCACATACATCGCGCACAGACGCGGCTCGTTGAAACCAGTTTGGAACTTATTCGCCACAATGAGCACGCGGTAAGGCAGGTCATCATCCTTAAACGCGCGTTCCACGTCGGATTCGCCGTTGAGGCTTACCTCGGTAACAGGCTCTGGCTCGTCCTCCATGCTTATGGAATCGGAGAACGCCACCAACGAGTGGAACCCGTAGCCCTTTGCGGTGATGTAGCGGTTCATTTCGTGGGACCAGTGCACTGCTGCCTTGCGCGAGGAGGTCACCACCATGGCACGAGCCTGACCATCAAGGTGGTGCGCAACATTGCGGCGGAAGTGCTCTACAACGACTTCGACCTTTTGGGCAATGGAGGTCGGGTGCAGGCGGACAAATCGCACCATGTCCGTGACTGCGGCGGACTGGTCTACTTCTTCGGTTCGGTCCAATTCATCGCGGACTTCCGCCCACATAGTGTAGGTGGAGTAGTTGGTAAGCACGTCCATGATGAAGCCCTCGGCGATAGCCTGGCCCATCGGGTACGTATCGAAGGCGATGTAGTGACCGTCCGGGGTCTGGGTTCCGAACAGGCGCAGGGTTTTACCCTTCGGCGTGGCTGTGAGCGCTACAAAAGTCATGTTTGATGCGGTAGCGACTGCTTCCTGGCGCAGCTCTAGCAGATCATCAGCGGTGTATTCTTCCGAGTCATCCAGCTCAACCTCAGCGAGAAGTTCACGCAGCGCTGAGGCGGAAGAGCCAGTTTGTGAGGAGTGGGCTTCATCCGCAATCACACACCAGTTGCGGCCCTGAATCTCTGGGTCGTCATCTAGCAGTGAGAGCACATACGGGAATGTCTGCAACGTACAGGTGATAATGTGCCCGCCCTCAACCAGTGCTTCGCGCAGCTGTGGTGATTTCGCACCGGAGTTTTCACCGACCGAGACCACCAGACCACGTGATGCCGCAAGTGCCTGCATGTCTTGGCGAATATTGGTATCGAGTGCTGTGCGGTCGGTGACCACGATGACGGAATCAAAGGTTTTGGTGCCGTCCTCGGCCACCTGCCTAATAAGGCGGTGCGCAAGCCACGCAATGGTTTTTGTCTTGCCAGAGCCGGCGGAGTGCTCGATGAGGTAGCGCCCGCCAGCGCCGCGCTGAGCTACATCAGTGGTGACTTTCTCCACCGCTCGCAGCTGGTGGAAGCGCGGGAAAATGAGATTGCCTTGAGCACCGCGCTTGGACTTAGAATTCGGCTCCCATACCGCGAAGTCGCTCAAGATGCGCAGCAGCAACCTCGGCTGTAACACCTGCTCCCACAAGTAGGACGTAGCCGACTTATCCTCAACCGGCGGGTTTCCGCCTGCGCCGTCATGTCCCTGATTAAACGGCAGGAACCTCGTGTCGTTGCCGTGAAGCGCGGTGGTCATGTACACCTCGTCATTCGACACCGCGAAGTGAACCAGTGCGCGCCCCGGCAGAAGTACGCGGCGATTCTTCGACGGCACACGGTCCTCGCGGTACTGCTTCATTGCTTGCGTAACGGATTGGGTGTTATCCGTCTTCAGCTCAAACGTGGCCACCGGAATACCGTTGATCGTGGCAACGAGATCCAGTGTCTCGCCACTGGCCGTATCAAAGTGAACCTGGCGGATAATGCGCAGGCGGTTGTTCTCTGCACGCTTCGCCGCGGACACACTGAGTGGGTTGGCAGGTGGAAATGCCACCATGGGGCCAAAAGTTGCTGAGCGCGCGTTAGTCTGCGCGTATTTAAAGCCCTCGCGCAGGGTGCCCAGTAGGCCTCCACGGATGCGTCCGGTTTGTGCGTCCTTGCGCGTTGCGGATTCGAGCCTCTTGGCGACGTACTCCAGCAGCAAACGCTGCGCATTCTTCCGCGTTGATTCCGGGGCATCTTGCGGCACGGCCTTGGCGTAGTCCTCCGGGTACTGGGTGGAAAGCCAGTGCAGCACATCAGCCGGGAACAAGCCTAAGCGTGCATTCCAGCCGGTGTCTTTCATTCCCGGCTCATAGATCCAACCGCTGGATTGAAGCGACTCGCAGATGGTCTCTTCCAAGCGCTCTTCGCGCATAATGTCACGTTTAGGCATGAGCTTCGTCCTTTGAAGTAGGGGAGACAGGAATATCAATCTGGCCAGTCACCGCCGCCGAAATCACCGCCGCGCGACGCTCCGCCAGCAAGTCCCGCAGCTTCGTAATGTCCTCCAACATCGAATCAATCTCGGCGGTCTCGCGGTCGATCTCGTCGGCAATGCGGCGTTGAGTAGGAAGGTCGGGACGCGGAATGACCTCTCGGCCCAGTACAGACCTCGAAACTCGCTGTCTCGTACTCCCCGAAAGTTTGGATTCGACACTGGAGCGGAAAGCAGCAGAATTGATGGCGTGCATGACGAATGCAGGATCGTCACTGGAAGGTACACGAAGAATAGCTACGTCCACTACTGTGATTGAACGGTAGTCAAAGGCAGGTACTAAGGTGGCCCTGGCGATTGGGTCGGGCATACGTGCGATCAAGACATCACCCTGCTGTAGCGCAGTGCACTCCAGTAGATCGAAAACATTGTCGTTTACCCATTTATCAGACTTGTCCCTGAAACACCCGTCTCCTACATCTGCTAGTTGAAGCAGACGAACTTCCCCGTTGGGGTCTTGGTCTTTCAACTCCACCCAATCTCCATCGGAGATCAGCCCTCCAGTTGCCGCGGCAAGCGAGCGAAGGGAAACCGTCTCCCATTCGTCGCTTGCAGTAAGGCTGGTCACGACGCTTCGCCGTCGCTCCGTCAGCAGCCGCTCCATCTCGTCCAAATCGGCGCGCATAGCGTCGATTTCGGCGGTCTCGCGGTCAAGGTAGTCAGCGATGGCGCGCTGGGTATCCAGCGGTGGGAGGGGAAGAGAGAACAAAGCCAGCCGTGAAAAATTAATCGTCTGACCATCGCGAAGCTGGTCAGTAAGATTAGCCAGTCCCTCGATAAAGCTTGCTGATTTGAAAAGGTAGCTGTAGTACTTACCCTCAATTTCACGACGTGGCCTGAGTACAGTGTAGGCGTTACTAACCTTTCCAGGAATGGTCGTATGCTCTAATCCGCCTTGGAAGCTGCGCAGGTGACTGATGAAGTCGCCAGGCACTACACGTTTCATGTTGTCTGATCCGAGGCGATTTTTCACCACCTGCGTACCAGTCTTTTCGATGTACTCATCTTGGGGAATCACGCCCAACTTTTGCGATGGAGTCAGGTGTACATCCCCGTTGACTGACTTCTCGCTGCGTTCGCCGAAAATAACGCTGGTGGGAACAATACTCCAAGCGGGCGATGACTGCATCCACGTGGTGAAACCCATTACTTCCTCACCTGCCCGAACTTGTCCATGAGTCGGCCCATGACCTCGGCCACGTCGGCATCAATCTCAGCTAAGGGACGAACCGGCTCTGGGGTGTAGAACACGCGCCTAAACGGAATCTCGTAGCCGGTGACAGCCTTGGTTGCATCCCAGGTGACATCAGGTGCGAAGGGGAGTATTTCGCGCTGCATGTGCTCGTTGATGTCTTCGGTAAGCGGTACGCGCTCAGTCATGGTGAATGACGGGTCGAGAACCGGGTTGCCCTTACGGTCTACTGCTGGCTCTGCGTCTGGGGTGGGGACGGCGATGGCCTTGGAGATGGCGTCGATAAGCGTGGCGGGCATCTTCACACCGTGCTCCTTAGCCGCGGACTTGAGCGCATCCGGCAGGTCGTTGTAGGAAGCGTTAGCTACCGCGCGTACCACGTCGGCGTGTGCATTAATAGCCTGCTTGTGCTCCAGTACCTCAGCAATTGCGTCGTTGGTAACGTGGACTCCTAGGCGTGCCTGCTTGGTTACCTTTACATCGCGGAAGCCCAGGTCATCCGGGGTGAGAACCTTTGACATGTCACTATCGGCAAAAGCGCTGTAGGCCTTGAGCACCTTGTTGCGGTCGGCCTCGCGCATTTCACGACGCTTATCGCCTAGGCCCTTATCTGGGACAGACCAGCACTCGGAGGCGTCGATAAGCTGTACAAAGCCCTTGCGGTGCTCTTCCTTGTTGGTGTCCAGAATCCAGATGTAGGTGGAAATGCCTGTGCCGTAGAACATGTTGGTGGGCAGCTGGATAATTGCGTCCACCAGGTCATTTTCTAGCAGCCAGGCGCGGATCTGGTCGGGGCCTGAACCGGGGCCACCCGTAAACAATGGTGAGCCGTTAGACACCACCGCGCCACGTCCCCCAGAACCGTTCTTGCCTGCGGGCATGAGCTTGGAAGCCACATGGGAGAGGAATAGCATCTGGCCATCGCCCTTATTAGGCAGGCCGTGGCTAAAGCGCGAACCCGGTACCTTGGCCTGCTCCTTGACCGAGGATTGCTGCACTGACCAGTCAGAGCCAAACGGCGGGTTGGACAGGATGTATTCGAACTGCTCGCCCTCATATAGGTCTGTCAATAGCGTGTCACCGTGGCGGATGGCGTCCGGCTCGCCGCCCTGAATGAGCAGGTCAGCCTTGCCAATGGCGTAGCCGGTTGGCATCAGTTCCTGGCCGGCGAGGTTGACCTCGATGTTGGGGTTGAGTTCTTTCAGCGCGCGCTCGGCTACGAGTAGCATGCCGCCGGTGCCCGCGGTGGGGTCGTAGACGGTGCGTGAAGCGCCGGGAGAGGTTAGACCCAAGTCGTCAGATGCAAAGAGGATGTCCACCATGAGACGAATCGCATCACGTGGAGTGTAGAAAGCACCCGCAGCCTTGCCCTTGGTGTTGAAGGCGCGGTACATCACGTGCTCGAACAAATCGCCCATCTGTGCGTCCGGCAGTGCCTCCACGGACATGTCAATGGTGGAGAAGTGCTTGACCACCGGCCACAAGCGGCCAGCTTGGTCAAGGGTGCGCATCTTGACTGCGAAGTCGAACGCGTCCCAAATATCGCGCACGCTCTGTGAGAATGCGCTGACGTAATCCATGAGTGAGTCGAACACGTGGTCATCGGTCTCAGCAATTCGGGTCAAGTCCAAACGCGAGGTGTTGTAGAAGGACAATCCGAACTGTGACTCCACTTCCCAGTCCAGGTAGGCCTCACTCATGCCTTCGGCGTTTAACTTGGCAGCTAGTTCTACAACCTCGTCCTTGGAGGGAGCCAAGATGCATTCGAGGCGGCGCAGAACAGTCAGCGGCAAGATGTAATCGCCGTAGTCCTCAGGCTCGACGATGGAGCGCAGGTACTTGTCGGCGGTGTTCCACACGACGGACTGATTTAGCTCAGCGGTACTCACTTTGCAGGGTCCTTCTGTCTTAGGGCTAGGTAATGTCCCTTGTAATCTTAGAGTTCTGAACCCGTTGTTCTTCTTTCGACAGGCCTGAGTGATTCGCCTTCATTTTCTGGCTGTTCAGCTTCAACTTTTGACTTTTTCTTAGTGGATTCCCCCAAATTCTCCGTTGCTTTTGGAACTGGGTTTCTGAAGCATTCCAGGACTCAACTCAATCCCAATTTGCTTCTAAGGTTTATAAGGCGGACTTAAATAGAAAAACCGTGAAAGGTTAGGAAAGCGGAGAGCGATGGACGCAGAGTGGATTGGAACAGTAGGAACTTGGATCGGTTCCATTGGTACAACTGGCGCAATGGTTGCAGCCCTTCGGCAACTCAGACTCGAAAGGAAGATCAGGAAAGAGGAAGAAACACTTCGAGCCAAAGAGCAAAAACATCGAGACGAAGAAGCCAAACGCGAGCAAGCCAACAAAATTAATTCCTGGATAGACCCAGAAAATGAATCAAATGCACTCATTGTTAACGACTCAAACCAGCCAATCTACTGGGTAGTTATTCATCTGGTTATTTCCGTAGGCGGAGGGCCCCAGACGAGTGAGGCGGTATCAGCCATGAGTGAAGATTGTTGCCCAAACGTTAATCGGTACCTTCGTTGGATGGTGCCCCCTGGAACGTATTTGATGTGGTTGGAACATACCTGGGGAGGAATGATGCGGAAGCCGGGAGTGGAGATCTCGTTTACGGATGCTCGTGGCGAGCATTGGATTCGGCGTAACGACGGGACTGTCGAACCGCTTCCGCATCGCCCTTTTGAATATTTCAAAGTGGAAAATCCATGGGGTGATTTTCCAATACATCCTGTTAAATGATTTTCTCCTCAATGGCTACTAGCCAGGTGATTTTATAATTAGGGCATGTTTTTAAACCTTTTTACTGGAGTAGTGTCCGGAATATTTTCTGGCTTCCTTGTCGCGTTTGCTATTTGGACATTGGATACTTTGCGAAAGCCGGACCTTGAGTTGCACTATTTAGGTTCTCAGCGAGCGGTCATCAAAAACAATCGATTCAAAGCCGTAGTTATAGGCGGGGCGTGGGAGTTTGATATTGGCGAGGTGTTTTATCGACCGGATGGTTTCAGGGGAGGCACCCGAGGATTCTATATTCCCCGATATGGAGACTTTATAGTCGGAACATCGCAATTTGGACCTGGGCAGACAGCGGATGTGGCTTATAAGCGTGTTAAGAATACAAACGACTTTCAAGAGCGGGTAAGACTTGAGGAAAACTTCCAGGTGGAGGTGCCCGATGTAGTCGCGGAACCGCAGAGGTTTCCGGAGTGGAAACTTGCTCGCCTAGCTCTCAAAGCGGGGAGCTGATATCGGCCTCTAATCCGGGTTGAGGCGGAGTGGTTTGCTGAAAGTCTTGCCTAGTCGGTACGGGAAATAGTTCGGGGATCTATACGCGCAGGGCAGCCCTTTTGCGTCAGAGCAATTCATAAAAGTCGTACTGGCTGAGAAAATGAATCTAACTGTAAAAGTATTGCGGAGACGAAGGTTCGGGATGAAAATGCCCTCGTAAAACCAGGTCCAGCTTAAGTTAAAGAACCTCTGGTTGCGGAATCGGCGGGGTATGCAGTTCTAGTCTGTTTTCGTTGGTCTGTCTATGGTTGATGCATTTCGCTAGAAGGTGGGGGATTTCTTGACAATGCCTCAGCTGGTTTCGGTGTTGAGAAAGGGCTCGGGATCTAGTCGCGGCTAGTGCAAAGCGATGCAGCGTCAGGGCTTTTTATTCTGTAGGTGCTGTGCTGAACCCTTGCACGTCGTGTATAGATTACATATAGTCGTGTATACCTGACATGAGGAGGTTTGATGAGTCGCTTGAAAATAGCGAGACTGCAGGCTGAGCTGACCCAGGCTCAGTTGGCCAAGGATGTCGGGGTTACGCGTCAAACAATCAATTTACTTGAAAACGGCCGGTATAACCCGACCTTGAAGCTTTGCCTTGCGATCTGCCACAGGTTGGGTAGCTCGCTGGATCAACTATTTTGGGAGGAACCAAATTGCCATTCTTAAACAAAATCTCTGATGAGCGTTTGCTTGCCAAGAACTTGCGAAACATTAGGATTGCTTTCGTTGTCCAGACCCTAGGCATTATTGCCGTGCTGGGTAATGAATGGATAAAGAACGGTTCGCGGGCGATGTTCGAGGAGCCTTTACACCTCGTCTTGCTGGTCACCCTCACTGTTTATGTGGCGCTTACGATTCCTATAGCGCGCGAGAATGAGGAACGATAGCAGTCAGGTTGCCTTGAAGGCGAGCGCAAAGCTGAGAAACCCCTGTTGGCACTGGTCGGCAGGGGTTTATAGGGAAAATTTTGTGCCCCAGAGTGGATTCGAACCACCGACACCGGCTTTAGGAGAGCCGTGCTCTATCCCCTGAGCTACTGGGGCGGGGTTGCGTGTGCAACTTGGCTAATCATAGCAGTGGGGCAGGAGTGCCCCGAAATGGCTGGGGTGTGGGCTAGCTCTCGGCCAATTCCTTCTGCTTATTGCGAACGGAGGAGGCTGGTGGGTTGGTCTCGTGGGTGCCGTCGGAGTAGAGGACGGTGGGGATGATGCGGTTGCCGTCGTTGACGGATTCGATCCAGGCGTTGATGTCGTCGGTGTTGTCGCCTTCGACGTCGACAAGCGCGTATGGGGTTTCGGTGCGGTCCAGGTTCTTGATGAGCTTGGCGCAGAAGGGGCACCAGTCGGCGTAGAAGATGGTGACGTCGGAGTTGGTTTCTGGGGTAGTAACAGACATTAGGCTGCATCCTTTCGGTCGTAGGTTAAAAAGCGGTATTTGATGGGGAGATCGCTGGCCTCTTGGTCCGGCAGGGCCAGGTGGCCCTTGGCGGAAGTAAGCCAGTCGGTACTGTGGGCAAGTCCAAACTCATCAGGGATGGACGGGGCGTAGATGGACTTTTCGCCGTAGGTGCTACCGATATTAACGCCCATGAGGGTGACCTCAACGCGGTCCACCTGCTCCAAAGTAGCGGTGTAGATTTGGCCGCCGCCGATAACCCAGGCGTCGGAAAGCGAGGGCATTTCGGTGAGCACTTGGGCACCGGCGGACCACTGGCCGGGCGCGCGGGAGGAGAGCACGTAGTTCTCGCGTCCGGGAAGCGGGCGGAATTTAGGATTGAGGGACTCCCAGGTTTTCCGGCCCATAATGACCGGCGCGCCCATGGTCACGTCCTTAAAGTGCTTGAGATCCTCCGGCACGTGCCAGGGCATCTGCTCGCCATCGCCAATGATGCCGTCCAGAGACTGTGCCCAGATTGCGCCCAACATTAGACGGACACCTGCGCCTTGATGGTGGGGTGGGGGTCGTAGCCTTCAATCTCAAAGTCGGCGAAGTCATAGGAGAACATGTCTTCCGCCTTGTGCAGGTTGAGCTGCGGGTAGGGGCGCGGCTCGCGGGACAGCTGCTCTTTGACCTGCTCCACGTGGTCGTTATAGATATGGCAATCGCCGCCAGTCCAGATGAGCTCGCCCACCTTGAGGCCGGCTTGCTGGGCAAACATGTGGGTCAGCGCCGCGTAGGAGGCGATATTAAAGGGCACGCCGAGGAACATATCGGCCGAGCGCTGGTAGACCTGCATGGACAAGGTGCCATCGGCCACGTAGAGCTGAAAGAGCAGGTGGCAGGGCATCAGCGCCATTTGGTCGAGCTCCGCGACGTTCCACGCGGAGACTAGATTGCGGCGGGAATCCGGGTTGTTCTTTAAGGTGTCGAGCGCCTGCTGGATCTGGTCAATGTGCTGGCCGTCCGGGGTGGGCCAGGAGCGCCACTGTACGCCGTAGACCGGGCCCAGCTCGCCGTTCTCATCCGCCCATTCATTCCAGATGCGGACCTTATTGTCCTGCAGGAACTTTATATTGGACTCGCCCTTGAGGAACCACAACAGCTCGCCCAATACTGCGTGGAAGTAGACCTTCTTGGTGGTAAGCAACGGGAAGGACTCGGCCAGGTTATAGCGCAGCTGCGCGCCGAAGATGGAGCGCGTGCCGGTGCCGGTGCGATCGCCTTTGGGAGTGCCGGTCTCTAGGACCT
>ERZ1031149.176-NODE-176-length-12003-cov-6.214262_pt1 | contig 12003 bp, 8 predicted proteins | sample MGYA00518223_ERZ1031149 | MGnify/ENA primary metagenome ERZ1031149 (study PRJEB33718, sample SAMN03159768) | human skin metagenome | collected 2014-05-20 | study: EMG produced TPA metagenomics assembly of the PRJNA266117 data set (Human skin bacterial metagenome...
CGCACCAAACTCGCCGCCGCCGACGAGTACCTCGGAGTCCACCACAACTTCGCCCACGTACGGCGCGGAGCCGTCGCCAGTAAACAGCTCGGCGGAACCCGCGACCACCTCGCCGAAGTCCGTGCGTATGCAGGGCATCGGCCGCACCGCCCCCTCGACAGCGAGCGCCGCATCGCCGGCGCCCCACATCACCGCTGCGGGAGATTGCCTATCGACGGGCACGTACCCGACCTCCACCCACATCACATCTGCGCGCATCAGGCGGGTGAGCACGAGCCCCAGGGCGCGGTCGTCGCCGGAGACCACCATGCGCACCGGCTCGGCGGGGCGCTGCGGGGCGAACGACGGTTCGCCCAGGTGGGACACGTTGGGGCTGGCCTGGATCTCGTCCAGGGACGGCGTGGGGTCCTCCGGAAGCACCTCGCGCGCGATATCCGTCAGAAACTTCAGGTCCCGCTGGCTGGGGTGCTGCGGAAGGTCGAAGCGCTGGGCGCCGGGGATGACGGGCGCGTCGCCGCACGCGCAGTGGATGAGCCGCATGGCGCTCACGCTACAATATGGCCGTTATTGCGCCATATATAAGGAGTGTGCGATGTCCGCCATCATCATTGTGGGCGCCCAGTGGGGCGACGAGGGCAAAGGCAAAGCGACCGACATCCTCGGCGGCAAGGTCGATTACGTGGTTAAACCCAACGGCGGCAACAACGCGGGCCACACCGTTGTGGTGGGCGGGGAGAAGTACGAGCTGAAGCTGTTGCCCGCCGGCGTGCTCAGCGAGAACGCCACCCCGATCCTGGGCAACGGTGTGGTGGTGAACCTGGAGGCGCTGTTCGAGGAGATCGACGGCCTGGAGGCCCGCGGCGCCAACGCGTCCCGCCTGAAGGTCTCCGCCAACGCCCACCTGGTGGCCCCGTACCACCAGCAGCTGGACCGCGTGCAGGAGCGCTTCCTGGGCAAGCGCGCCATCGGCACCACGGGCCGCGGCATCGGCCCCACCTACGCCGACAAGGTCGCGCGCGTGGGCCTGCGCGTGCAGGACGTCTTTGACGAGTCCATCCTGCGCCAGAAGATCGAGTCCGCCCTGGACGTGAAGAACCAGATGCTGGTGAAGATGTACAACCGCCGCGCGATCTCCGTGGACGAGACCATGGACTACTTCGGCCGCTACGCCGAGCGTCTCGCGCCCATGGTGGTGGATGCGGAGCGTGTGCTTAACGACGCCCTCTCACGCGGCGAGCACGTCCTCATGGAAGGCGGCCAGGCCACGATGCTGGATGTGGACCACGGCACCTACCCGTTTGTCACATCCTCCAACCCCACCGCCGGCGGCGCCTGCGTGGGTTCCGGCATCGGCCCGACCCGCATCACCGGCGTGCTGGGCATTATTAAGGCGTACACCACTCGCGTCGGTGCCGGTCCGTTCCCGACGGAGCTGTTTGATAAGTGGGGCGAGTTCCTCCAGGTCACCGGCGGCGAGGTGGGCGTGAACACCGGTCGTGTGCGCCGCACCGGCTGGTACGACAGCGTGATCGCCCGCTACGCATCCCGCGTCAACGGCTTCACGGACCTGTTCCTGACCAAGCTGGACGTGCTCACCGGCATCGGGGAGATCCCGATCTGCGTGGCGTACGACGTGGACGGCAAGCGCTTCGACGAAATGCCGCTGACCCAGACCGACTTCCACCACGCCGAGCCGATCTACGAGACCATGCCGGCCTGGGACGAGGACATCACCGAGTGCCGCACGTTTGAGGATCTGCCCCAGAAGGCGCAGGACTACGTGCTGCGCCTGGAGGAGCTCTCCGGCGCGCCGATCTCCTACATCGGCGTCGGCCCGGGCCGCGACCAGACCATCGTGCGCAATGACGTGATGGAGCGGTAGCCAGTTCTGGCGCTAACTTTCGAGGAAGAACTGACGCGCGGTAGTGAGAAAGGGAGACCCTTCGAAGGAGCGGATCTCATCCTCTAGGAATACTGCGCGTTCTTCGTTGGAGAGGGTTTCTAGGTCTTCAAGGATTTCGAAAATAACCGCTTCAGCTTGTTTCGCTGTTGCAGAGCGCGCGTTGACAAGTTTTTTCGCATTGAGGTTTAAGGCCTCAATGGTCTTTTCCGCTCGTTCTCGGGTTTGTTGGTCGAGGCCGGGGCGCGGTTGCACCTTCCCAGTTGAGAAGATTCGAAAGATGGCTTCAGGGTCCTCCTGGTCGGGACGGACAAGTTGGTCGGGGGAATATGGGACCCCTTTGCCCGAGTCCTTGAATTCACCGCAGTGTTCCGGTTCTTTACAGCTGAGATAGAGGTTGTGCCAGTCGAATATCAATTTTGAGTGCTTGCTGCGAGAGGCTAGGTGCTCAATATGCCCCTTTTCGGCGTGAGCAATTAGCTGTTCGCAATAGTTGCAAAAGGTGCGGTTGCCACGCTCGGACATTGCATCGAGTGCCTTCCGGATTGGTGCTCGATCCTCGGGGCTGAGCGCGTCCCATCCGGTGCTATGTTTCGCTAGCTGTTCCAGAATTTTTGGTGCCTCTGGTCGTTCCAAACGCCGCATTGGCTCCCCCTCTAGCTTCTCGACTTCAGCGATTGAAATCGGATTCTGCGGTCTGCATCTCGAAGGACGCGGTGGGTATCTCCGTAGGTGTTTTCCAGTTCTGCTCGGAGATTCTTTGCTTGTTCGGATTGGGCCAGCCCCTGCTCGATTAGTTCGGTGTATTTGTCCAGGATTTCGGTTTCCGGTACGGGAGGGGTGGGGCTGACCTCCATTACTTCCGAGAGGGCTACTTCGCTGGAGAGCCCCTTGATTTCGTCAACGGGAGAAGCGGCGCTCCATGAGTGCTCGCCTTCTCGGTCGATCGTTCTAATGTTCGCGCTGGAGACGGAGCTTAATACCTGTGGGCTGTGCGTACTGACGACGAACTGTACAAGGGGAAACGTCTCCTGCAGCCTGCCCAAGACGCGCTGTTGCCATTCGGGATGCAGGTGGAGGTCGACTTCGTCAATCAGCACAATGCCGGGGGTTACGCGTGGCGCATCGGGACCGTGGTGTGGGTTGAGCTGGCATGCGCGCCGCGCGATGTCCGCGGAAAGAGAGGTCATTGCCCGGATGCCGTCGCTCATGATGGTGATCGGCAATGTTCCGTGGTCTGGATGGTGCATGGCCAGGGAGTCCAAATTGAAGTTGTAGTGGAAGTCTGTCCACCCTTCGTCAGCAAGCACATTTGCTACGGCTCGGGATACGCCCGCAAGGTTGGAGGATCGTCCTATAACTCCGCCTTTAGCGCGCTGTTGCTGTTGCAGATCTACAAGTTCTGCTTTCCGGACCCACTGTGTGAGCTGGTTGATGCTGGAAAGCGCAGACAGGCAGTCGGTGTAGCCAGCGGTGCGGCTCTTGCTTACGGCTTTGGATGAAGTGCTGTTGTGGTGCACCCAGAGTCGTTTGGAGCTGTAGTAGCACACCAACGGCAGGTCAACGTCTTCGTATTTTCGTACGGCATGCTGCAGGTGTTTGCCGTAGTCCGCGAGTGGCCTGGAACCCCGAGTGGTAGTGGATCCCTTCCCGCTTCTTAACTCTCGGAGTGAATGAATTCGAGGATCGTCGAATCTAGCATCGAGGATGACTGGAAACGCTTGCTCGTTCTGCCCCTGGGTCTCGTCACCCGTAAATCGTGCATCCGTGCGTTTGATGTTTTCTCCGCGACTCTCATCGAACGCACCGACAAAGGGGCCGAGTGCTAGTGCTGCTGCCTCAAGGACCGTGGTTTTGCCCTTGCCGTTCCTGGCCGCGATCACGGTCAGTTTTGGGTGGAAACGGACTGAGAGCTCTTCGAAGCGCCGAAAATTGACCATGGTCAATGAGTTGAGCTTCATTCGGGTCTCCTTGCCGTCAGCATGATCTCGTTGGCCAATTGAATCACAGGTGCACCGACGATGGCAGAGGTTGGCGAGGCTGTCGGCGAGCAGCTGCCCACCATTGACAAGAGCTGGGAGAAGTTCGTCGAGACCTTCACCCCGTACGCTCGCCCGACCGTGACGGTGGACTTCACCTACGAGGATGACTCGAAGGACGAAGGTATCGACGCGAACTTCGACCTGCTGGGCAAGGACGGCAAGCCCCTGCTGGATCCGGAAGGCGACTTCGACGGCGACGGGTGCACCAACAAGGAGGAGATCGAAAAGGGCACCAACCCGGCCGACGAGACCTCCAAGCCGTCTGAGGGCGACGATGTCAAGGACACCACTCCGCCCACTGTCAATCCGATCACTGAAGGCGACAAGACGATCTCTGGTACGGGCGACCGTCCGAACGAGAAGATCATCGTCGAGCTGCCGGGTGGTCAGAAGGTTGAAACCGAGACCGATAAGGACGGCAACTGGACCATCGATGTCCCGGCCGATGTTGAGCTGAAGCCGGGCGACAAGGTGATTGTCTCTGACGGTGCCGGTAACGAGACCAACGCCCAGGTTGGCATCGACACCGGCAAGTGTGTCGCTACCTCCCTCGGCTTCGGCTTGCCGCTGCTGGCGCTGATCCCGCTGGGTCTGGCTACCCAAATGGAGATTCCGGGTCTGTCCAACGTCGTGGCTGACGCGAATGCGCAGCTGCAGGCTGCAAACACCCGTATTCAGCAGCAGCTGGGTCTGTTCAACCCGGAGATTGCCGCGCAGGTTGATGCTGCGAACCGTCAGCTGGCGCAGTTCGGCACTGACCTTGGCACTGTTGCTGGTGGTCTGGCGTTGATTGCGGCTGGCATCTTGGCTGGCACTTTGATCTACGACAACTGCTCGCCGAATGGTGGTGGCAGCTCTGTGAAGGATCTTCAGCTGAAGGGTTCTTCCGGTAAGACCTACGACGGTTCTTCCAAGGAAGAAAAGGCAACTGAATCTGGCTCTTCTGAGAAGAAGTAAGCCCGCTGTGCATTAACTAAGCGCAGATCATTCGCGCCACCCCCGTCTCCTGCTCACAGGAGGCGGGGGTGGCGCGTTTTTAACCCCGTCGAAGAGCTTGCCGTAACGAAATCGTCACTCCACTGCGATACACACGATAGGTCGACGGTACGAGCGCATTGCGTGGCAGAAGAGCTGGCATCCGCGTCTCGGCTGGGACTGATCCGTCGTTTTCTTTGAAAGGAAAAATCATGACCAAGAACATCGCTGCCCGTCGAGGCGTTTTTGTCGCCGCGGCACTTTCTGCTGCTCTTGTGGCTCCGTCGCTCGCGCCGGTCGCTTCCGCGGAAACCACTCAGACTGCTGATCAGACCCTGACCTCTAGCGGTGACACCGCCGGATCCTCCATCAAGGGCGATGCAGACTCCGGTGCTGCAACCGAGTCCAAGTCTGACGCGAAGTCCCTCAACTTCGAGCGAAATGTCACGGTAAAGAGGGGCGAGACCACCAACGTGGACCTGGACACTATCGCTACCTTGCCGCTTGGCGCCCAGATCAAGATCAAGGCCGGCAGCGACATCGCTTCCGTGGACGGTTCCGATCTGAAGCTGACTGCGCCGAAGGAAGGCACCGTCAAGGTCGAGATCACGGCGACCCCCAAGGTTGGTCCTGAGCTGAACTTTGCGTTCAATGTCTCTGCAGGCGACAAGAACAGCGTCACCGAGGACAAGTCTGGTCTGGAGGCACTGGGCAACCTTTCCTCCACCGACGGCGACGGTTCGTCCCTGGACAACACTGGTTCCTCCACCGAGGGCGACATTTCCCTCTTCGGTTCTTCCGACGACTCCGGCATCTCCAACAAGTGCAAGGTGGCGCTCGTTGGCCTCGGTGTCCCGCTGCTCGCGCTGATCCCGCTGGGCATCATGTCCCAGCTGGCGCTCAGCGGCACGGCTAGCTTCACGGATCAGATTGGTGCCCAGATCCGTGGCATCAATGCGCAGATCCAGGACCAGGCCGGCGTCCTGAACCCGGAGCTCGCTGCTCAGGTTGAAGGTGTGAACAACACGCTGAAGCAGTTCGGCCTCACCGCCGGTTCCGCAGCCCTCGCAGTCGTCGGTGTTGGCGCAGGTCTGGCAATCACCGCGGCAGTGCTCTCGGCCTGCCTTGGCAACGATTCCGGCTCGTCCGAGAACGGCTCCTCCGCACAGTGGAACGGTGATACCCGCACCGACAAGTCCACCGAAGGCGAGGATGGCGCTGACCAGTCCGGCTCATCCTTCCAGCTCGATGGTTCTTCCAAGGCGGACGTCAAGGTTTCCAAGTAGGCCAGACTAACCGCAGCTGATTGATCTGCGGCGCACAGCGCCCCCGGATCCCGGAAATGGGGAAGCGGGGGCGTTTTTGGGGCCGTCGATCCGTGCGTGTGACCCGCTTGCATTCCAGCCTGCGCCCATAACTGTGGGATAATCAGCTCCCATGACTGTTCCGCACTCTGCAGAGCACCACTCAGAGCACCCCTCCGAGCCCTCCGCCGACGACACAGGCGCTATCCCCACCGTCAACGACACCGCCAGGGTACCCGGCGAGGAACCGGCGGAGATGCCGCGCCGCGCGTTGATCCTGGGCGAGTCCGCGATGGCGCTGGACCTGGAGCAGGCCTACAAGCGCATGGGCTTTGACACCCGCATCGGCGCCGCGAGTATTGCGGAGGCGTTCTACCCGGGGATCATCGTCACCTCCGGCGACGCGGAGGACACGATCGAGACGGTCGAGGAGATCTCGGACCGCGTCGGTGCGGTTGTGGCGCCGTCGGTGGAGGCGTGCCGCCACACCGCGGACCGCATGGCGGTGCGCAAGCAGGCCAACGAGGAGCTGGGCCTGCCCGTCCTGGACTACGAGTTCGCCGCGACTCCGCAGGAGATGCATGACGCCGTGGAGCGGATCGGGTATCCGTGCGTGGTCAAGGCGCCGACCTCCAAAGATGGCGAGGGCTTTAGCTTCGTGCACAGCGACGCGGACCTCGCGGACGCGTGGCGCGCCGCCGATCGGGGTATGGGGCAGGGCGCGGTGGTGGAGCGCTTCATCGACTTCGACTTCGAGGTCACCATCCTCGCGGCGCGCTCGATTGACCCGAGCACGGGCGAGCTGGCCACGTGGTTCTGCGAGCCGATTGGCACCCGCCACAGGGAGGGCCGGCTCGTCGAAAGTTGGCAGCCCGCGCCGCTGCCTGAGGCGGCGATGGACAACGCCCGCTCGATCGCGGCGCGCATCACCGGCGCGCTGGCCAGCTGCGGCATCTTCTCGGTGGAGATGTTCGTCTCGGGCGACGACGTCTACTTCTCGCAGGTCACGCCGCGCCCGAGCCGCGACGGCCTGGTCACATTCGTCACCCAGCGCATCAACCAGTTCGACCTCCAGGCGCACGCCACGCAGCGGCTGCCCATCGATTCGACGCTGATCAGCCCGGGTGCGGTCCGCTTCTTGGAGGGCCACCCGTCATACGCCGCGCTCGCTGCGGCCATGGCGGTCGAGGAGGTCACGGTGCGAATGCTTGGCGACGGCACCCTGGTCCTCGCCACGGCCGATTCCGCGGCGGAGGCCCGCCAACGCACTGACGAGGCCGTCCGGGAGATCTACAGGGTCGACGGCAAACCCGGCGAGAATTAGATCACACCTTTCGGTTCGTCTTGGTGGCGCTCTCACCGGTAAACTGTTGCATGTTTGCCCACGACGAAAGGTGAAGCCATGTCTCAACGCCAATCATTGCTGGTAACCCTCGCAAACCGCACCTTCGACGGCCTGGACTTGCAGCAGCTTGCAAGCCGTCTGGAGTTGCCCCTGGTGCGACTTTCGGGTGACAGCGTGGCAGAAATCTTCAACTCCGAGCAGATCGCCGAAGAGCCGGCCCTGTACGCGGGCACCGGCGACTACAACTTCGACGCCCAGCTCGCAGCAGCGATCGGGGCCCCGGTGCTGCTCGCCGCAGGCGACGAAACGGCGGCCAAGCTCGCTGAGGCGAGGATTGGGGAGTTGGGGGCGACCGTGGCGTCGATAAGCAATGGCGATTTTGACAACGTTGAGCCCGTCGACGCCCGGCAGGTGATGAGCCCCGTGGTGTTCGAGCGCCAGCTGATTGAGCAGGCGAAGGCCGACCGCAAGCACGTGGTGCTGCCGGAGGGCGAGGACGACCGCATTCTGCAGGCCGCTGACCAGCTGCTCAAGCAGGGTGTGGCCGAGCTGACCATCCTCGGCGACGTGGACGACATGAACCGCCGCGCGGCCGACCTGGGGCTGGACCTGTCCGGCGCGCACCTGGTCAACCACCTCGAATCCGAGCTGGCCGAGGAGTTCGCCGCCGAGTTCGCGGAGCTGCGCAAGAAGAAGGGCGTGACCATCGAAGAGGCGCGCGAGACCATGAAGGACGTCTCCTACTTCGGCACCATGATGGTGCACAAGGGGCTTGCCGACGGCATGGTCTCCGGCGCCGCGCACACCACCGCGCACACGATTAAGCCGTCCTTCCAGATCATCAAGACCGCCCCGGGTGCGTCCGTGGTGTCCTCGATCTTCCTCATGGTCATGCAGGACCGCCTGTGGGCGTTCGGCGACTGCGCGGTGAACCCGAACCCGACCGCGGAGCAGATCGGCGAGATCGCCGCCGTGTCGGCGCAGACCGCCGCGCAGTTCGGCATCGACCCGAAGGTGGCCATCCTGTCCTACTCCACCGGCGCCTCCGGCTCCGGCCCGGACGTGGACCGCGCCGTCGAGGCCACCGCGAAAGCGAAGGAACTCGCGCCGGATGTGGCCATCGACGGCCCGCTGCAGTTCGACGCCGCCTGCGACCCGGGCGTCGGCGCGAAGAAGGCCCCGGATTCCCCGGTTGCCGGCCAGGCCAACGTGTTCATCTTCCCTGACCTGGAGGCGGGCAACGCGGGCTACAAGATCGCCCAGCGCACCGGCGGCGCACTCGCCGTCGGCCCGGTGCTGCAGGGCCTGAACAAGCCGGTCAACGACCTGTCCCGCGGCGCGACCGTGCCGGACATTGTCAACACCGTGGCCATCACTGCGATCCAGGCGGGGGCGAAGTAAATGTCCTACGTCCTCGTTATCAACTCCGGTTCCTCCTCCATCAAGTTCCAGATCGTCGACCCGACCTCCAACGCCTCCGACGCCCCGTTCGTCTCCGGCCTGGTCGAGCAGATCGGCGAGCCGCAGGGCCGCATCACCATCAAGCACGACGGCCAGAAGTACGTCGTGCAAAAGGCGGTACCCACGCATGCGCACGGCCTGCAGGAAACATTCAAGCTTCTCGACGCCAAAGGCATCGGCCCGACCCAACTCGACATCGTCGCCGCAGGCCACCGCGTCGTCCACGGCGGCATGGTCTTCTCCGAGCCGGAGCTGATCCTGGACCCGGTGGTGGACATGATCCGCGACCTGATCCCGCTGGCGCCGCTGCACAACCCGGCCAACATCGACGGCATCGAGGTCGCCCGCGCCCTGCTGCCGGACATCCCGCACGTGGCGGTGTTCGACACCGGCTTCTTCCGCGACCTGCCGCCGGCCGCCGCCCTCTACGCGATCAACGCCGAGGTGGCGGAGCAGAACCTGATTCGCCGCTACGGCTTCCACGGCACCTCCCACGAGTTCGTCTCTTCCCAGGTGCCGGAGCTGATCGGCCGCGACCCGCTGCACACCCGCCAGATCGTGCTGCACCTGGGCAACGGCGCCTCCGCGTCGGCCGTGGCTAACGGCCACCCGATTGACACCTCCATGGGCCTGACCCCGCTGGCCGGCCTGGCCATGGGCACCCGCTCCGGCGACATCGACCCCGGCATCATCTTCCACCTGGTGCGCCAGGGTGGCATGTCCATCGACGAGATTGACAACCTGCTCAACCGCCAGTCCGGTGTGAAGGGCCTGTCCGGCGTCAACGACTTCCGCGAGCTGCGCGCCATGATCGAGGAGGAAAACGAGAACGCCTGGCTGGCCTACATGGTCTACCTGAACCAGCTGCGCCGCTTCATCGGTTCCTACATGATCGCCCTCGGCCGCGTGGACGCCATCACGTTCACCGCCGGCGTCGGCGAGAACGACCAGCACGTGCGCATGGACGCCCTGGACAACCTCAAGATGTACGGCATCGAAGTCGACCCGGAGAAGAACGCGCTGCCCAACGACGGCCCGCGCATCATCTCCACCGACGACTCCAAGGTGAAGGTTCTCGTCGTGCCCACCAACGAGGAGCTGGCCATCGCGCAGAAGGCCGCCGCTGTCGCCGCCCGCGTGGGGTAGTGCGGCTTTTCAGCCCCGGCACCGGTTCGCGTGTTCTGGTGCCGGGGCTTTCTGCTGCGCTTTTATCTGATCGTCTAGCAGCGTGCGGCGGGTGCTAGACGATCAGCCCCATACTGAAACTCAATGCCATCAACACCTGGGGAAATGCATGGCGGGGTGCCGGACCGTATAGCAGGACGAGGCGGCTACTAGACGATCTGCGACTGGTGGGCTGATCTGTTTTCGCGTCGACCGCGCCTTGGTTAAAAATATGACGATTGCCAGCCCTGTGATGGATTGCACAAAAGTTCTCTTGAACTCGGGCGTAGCAGGGTAGAGGTCTGCGTTGACCTCGGGCGGGGCGTCTAGCAACTCCCGAAAGCATAAATGTGTTGTTTTCATGGGATTGCGCGCTATAGATTTACAGAAGCAGAAAACCGTATTGTTGGCTGTTGATTGAGTCGGCGGTAGATAAAAAGATTCAGAAAAGGGGTCTTGCAATGACTGGAAAGCATGACCGCGCGATTGCGCGTCGGCGCGGGACATCGGTAGCCGCGTGCGCACTCGGCCTGTCGCTCGTGCTGTCGGGTGTCCAGCCGGTTGCAGCCCCGCAGACCGCTTCGCAGGCGTCGGCGCAGCTGCTGACCGATGCGCAAAAGTCGTTGGTGAGGTACCCAACCTCCACAAGCGTGAACTACGGTGAGACAACCAAAATCAGCCCGAACGTTAACCGTCTGACTGTCTACCCACCGAACGGATACAAGCTCGCCGACAGCGTTAACCCGGGCTGGGGGGCCACAATCGACCCAGAGTCCGGAGAACTTTCAATCACTCCGGACCCGGACGCCGATCTTGGAGAGAGCGACAAGATCGAAGTTCAATTCACGTTCAAAGATGGCTCCACCAAGACCGTCGACGCCGCCGTTAGCGTGCAACCCGACCCGGAATACGTAGACCAGAGCGACAAGGTGTTCTGGACTGGGAAAGCAATCAACGCTATCGACATCCGGGTGAACAAAGCTCCCCGGAGTTCGGCGCTCACCATCGATGAGTCCACGCTGCCACCAGGTGTCACCGCCACGCTGCGTAACTTCGGCAATATCAAGCACATCTTCCTGAAGGGCACCCCGACTGAAACCGGCACTTTCACGGTGAAAACCCAGCTGGTGGAGGGCGGAAGCGTTGTTGCCGGCGCCGACGGGCCACTCGAGCAGACCTTCACGATCACGGTGAAAGACTCTGCAGATTTGCCGGCTCCGGTCGAAGAGGACTTTGTTGCGGATCCGGCACCGGTGAAGCCCGGTGAGGAGGTCAACATCGCCATTCCCACAGAGAACGCATCGTCCGTCGAGGTCACTGACCTGCCGGAAGGCTTGACTTATGACCAGGAAGCCAGCAAGATCACCGGCACGCCGAAGTCTTCGGGTACTGCGAAAGTCGAGATCGTTACTAACGACGCCAAGGTGATCACCGACACCATCGACATCCAGGTGGAGGAAGCAGGCGGATCGACGACACCGGCAACGACGACGCCTGAAGACTCGACGCCCGAGCCGACGACCACGACTGAGCAGACTACCGGCGCAACGACCCCGGCGACCTCAACCTCGGACCGGACGACAACGCAGCCGGAACCGACGACGAAGCCGTCTACGCCGGGTTCTTCCGAGCCGGGCACCTCGCAGCCAACTGCCGCGACCCCGACGTCTGGTTGGGTAACGACGCAGCCGGAGCCGACGACCCCGATTTCGGAGGAGCCGACTACTACGGCGAAGCCGACGTCTGGTCAGGACACCCCGGAACCGACGACGAAGCCGTCTACGCCGGGTTCTTCCGAGCCGGGCACCTCGC
>ERZ1031149.178-NODE-178-length-11670-cov-5.690314_pt1 | contig 11670 bp, 12 predicted proteins | sample MGYA00518223_ERZ1031149 | MGnify/ENA primary metagenome ERZ1031149 (study PRJEB33718, sample SAMN03159768) | human skin metagenome | collected 2014-05-20 | study: EMG produced TPA metagenomics assembly of the PRJNA266117 data set (Human skin bacterial metagenome...
ACCCCCACCCCTCCAGAATCAGCCCCGCTAGGAGCTCGGGAGATTGTGCTGCAATGTCTCGGGGGCGCATCCGGCGGTACCCGTGGGGACTTCTCCCCTGCCCGCTTTAAGCGGCGTTTTCCTGCCGTTGCTTCCCCCACTAGGCCATTGATAGATCTGGAAGATTGACTGATGCGAGTGGTCGGGTGAGATGTAGACTTCCTGCATGGCACCGAATAACCGGAAACCAATCCCGAAAGTCGCCTACGCGCCCATGCTCGGTATGGAGACGTACGTGCGGGCCCGTGTGGACAAGGACTACTCGCATCTCGTGCAGCTGCGGGCCTCTGCAATCAACCAGTGCACATACTGCCTTGCTATGCACCGTCGCGATGCTAGGAAAGACGGCTGGACGGAAGAGAAAATCGGCCGTGTGGAGAACTGGACGGAAACTCCCGATGTCTTCTCCGATGAAGAGCACGCGGCACTAGAGCTCACCGATGCAGTGACGAAGATCCGCGGCGAAGAATCCGTGCCAGATGAGCTCTGGAACCGCGTTGAGCGCCTTCACGGGGAAAAGGGCGCGCGTAATCTGCTGATGGCGATTGTCACGATCAACGCGTGGAACAGGATCGGCATCACCACGCGGCTCGATCCGAACAGCCTTTCCGGTGTCACGCCTTTCGATCTCGGACAGAACTAGCGTTCGCCAGTTGCCCTGTGATTTCAGTTTCTCCTGGCGACGATGTTGAAACTAGGCTGCATTGCAGGGTCCTTGTTGAGTTCGGATTGGCTTGAACACCTAAATCCTTAACCCAGCAAGGACCCCCACATCTTGTGCCACACCCAAGCACCCCGAAAACGACCTACGCACTCCCAAACGCGAAGAGCCGGTTTTGTTGTCGGCAGGTGTCCTGACCGTCCTAAGTGTCCTGTGCAGGTAGACGATGGTTTTACACTGTCCTATCCACTGTCCTAGGTGTCCTGTGCGCCTCGGGTGGGTAGGACACCCAGGACACCACCTAGGACACCCGAAAACATGCTGTGACCAGCACAGGACACGTAGGACGCCTAGGACACCTGGTATTTATCCATTGCGGCATCGAAAGCACCGCCACGAATCAGCATGGGGCGTTTCGTGCCCTCCTCCTCGACCTGGTGCACCACATCTGCGGCCATGAATTCATCCAGCACCGCATCGAAAGCACCGCGCTGGTTGCCGCGCATCCGTTGCCGCAGCGGACTAGACGGCACCGCCTGCCCATCAGCATCAGCGACTGCTTTCAAGATCAGCGGGCGGGCTTTTACCTTTGCGCGGGCCTGCACGGCCTCCTCGGCAGCATCCTTGCGCTCCAGACGCAGCGCCGCCTCCTCCACCTGTTGGCCCTCCAGGTGTGCCTCACAGCCGCGTGCAATAGCGGCAGAAAAACCCATCAGCACCTCTGCCCGCCGGTAATCTCCCTCCTCTATCCGATCACCCGAGCGCAGCAACGTAAGCCCCATTGCCAACTTGAGCGTGGTGAACATGCGGTGCCCACCACCGTCTAGCGGCGGGCCATACATCAGCGTCTCCTCATTGTTGCGCAGCACCTTTTCCCGAATAGCGGGCGCGACACCCATCGGGGTGCCGTCCAACACCGAGGAGGGCACCATTACCGGGTGCAGGTTCACCGGCGGGTACTCCTCGCCCGGCTTGCGCAGCGGGTCGAACACCTCCACGAACACAAAGCGGTGCTTAAACCCATCGTCCTGCCCGCTAATGATGAACCCCGTCTTATCCGGCTGCGCACCGAGCACCAGCCCGGCGCGATAATTGCCGCGCTCCACTCGCAGCTTGTCCTTGCGGTTGTTCAGTGTGAGCTCGCCGCCGCTGTAGATGTTCAACAGATGCGGGCGCAGCGTACTGCCCTGCCGCTCGGAGAGTGCACCCATCAGGCCCACCTCGGTGACCGTGAACAGAATCGACGGCCCGGCCTGCCCCTCACCCTCGGGCTGGAGGGAGGTTAAAAGACCCTCACCCGAGCCGATGCCATGACTCTGCGGGCGCAACTGCAAGCCCAGATCATCACCCGCCTGTAGCACCGTAACTGCATCGGATGCAGCCTCGATCAGCTTGTCCTTGCCGCCGCCGGGCCTGCCCATCAGCACCACGAAAAGGTTGGGCGCGCCGGGGCCTAGCCCCGCATCGAATCGCACCCGCCCGGGCGTGGCAGTCAGCGCGTACAGCGCGCACGCAACCAGGAAAGCAATAGGCGGGCGGTTGTTCGCCCGGGCGTAGTCACGCACCCGCTGGAGCGCATCACCGGCACCATCGAATACCTCATGCTCCAGCTGCTCCCATTGCGCCACAGTGTAGACAGAATCGAACTTACGGTTAGTCATGCTGCGGCACCTCCTCCGTTGCTGTACATGCGGGCACCGGATGCGATCGTGCGGCGCGCCTCGGCCTCGGGTAGCCCGGCGCGGGTTGCGGCTTGCACTAGCTCCTCGTCCATGCCCAGGGCCTCCTCTGCGTTGCGGCACGCGGCCCAAATCAGCGTGTTGTTGCGGTTGCCTGCTGGTGCACTCGCCACGGCCTCTATAAGGCCGCTGCCGTTGCCCCCAGCTGTGTTGTGACGTTGTGGTGCGGGCGTGACCTCCACGGGCTTGTAGGCGTGCCTGTGCAGCCACACGGGCAGTTCGGGCACCTCCTCCAGCTCCATCCAGGTGTGCAGCCGGTACATCCCACCATCGGGGTGCACCGAGGGTGCCACCACCACATAGCCACGCCGGGTTTTCAGATCAACACCCGAGGAGGTGTGCGCAAGTTGTCCACGCAGCGTGGCGTTGAACGGCAGGCGGAACCACAGGTGCCACCCGCCGGTGCCGGTGATCATGGTGAGCGTGTCAGGCACGCTGCGCCCGGCGTTGAGCTCTGCCCACGTCTGCGCGCCGGGCGCGCCGTCTTTTACGTCCACGTCCACCACTACGTAGCCCGCGGGCGGGCGTAGCCCAATGTTCGCGCCGGGTGTGTGTGCCCACCATTGCTGCACGGTGGGTACGTCTGCGGTGAAACTGTCCTTGCCGTGTGGCACGTAGCGCGGCATCGGCACCTTGCCGCGTAACGGGCCTACCTCCAGGCCGCGGGCGGTGTACCACTCGGCGGCTGCGGCGCGGAACTGCGCAGGATAAAGACCGTGGTATTGGGTATCGTGATCAACGTCCGACCACTTGATTACGTCCCCTGGTTGTGTGCCGAGCACCGGGGGCGTTTTCTTTGCGTTGTTCACCGAGCACCACCGGCCTGTGCCTTAATCCAGGCACCGAGCTGCCCGAGGGTGCGGGCATCCAGCATGACCTCTACCGTCTCCATCGTCTCAGCGTTGATCAGGTGGAGCGAATACAGGCCCACCGGCGCGCCGGGTTTGGTGGATAGGCAGCTAACTGCCACATCTCCGGTGATCATCTGTTCCCCACTGTGCGCAACCTTTGTATGAAAAATTGCGCGGTCTGTGAACTGCACGCCGTTCATTTAGTTCACCTCCCCCGTGTTGTAGTAGCCGGGCGCGATTACCTCGGTGTAGGCGCGGCGGCGCAGCTCCTCGGGCCACCCCTCCAGCGCAGCGGCAAGCACCGAATATGCGAGATGGAGCAAATCAGCTCGGGAGGCCGGCACCTCTACGGTGTCCCCATCGGTGCGCTCCAGGCGCAGGCGGTAGGGCGCGGCATCCAGGTTGGTTTGCCGGTTGCGCAGGCACCAAATCGAAAGTTCGCCGGCGGGCTCGGTGCTGTGTGCCTCGGTGGGATAGTTGCCAGCCCACATTGCACGGGCTGCTACCTCTGTCCATTGTGCGGGGCGCATTAGCGTTCACCCCCTGCCCATGCATCGGTGCGGGTGAACAGGTTATCCACATCTTCGGGGCGCAACCGGATAGAGCGCCCGAGACGGTAGGCAACTAGATTGCCCTCGGCAATGTAGCGGCGCAGCGTGCGCTCACCTACTTGGTAAAGTTCTGCGGCCTGCGGGATGGTGATCATGCGCGGTTTCGCGCCTTGTGCCGTCTGCGGCATTGATAAACCCTCCAGGGTGTACGTAACCCGGGCAGCTTTAACTGCCCCGGCATGACCCTGGGTTTGTTTAGGCATAACCCAGACGAGAACGCAGCCCCTCTTGAGCTGTGTTCGGTGAACGCCTGGGGCGGGGTCTAACATCCCCGCCTGGCCGACTGGAGCGGCAGCGCACAACACGCTGTAGTTTGTTGCCCCGAGGGGCCACCACTGGCATCAGGATAGCACTGTTACAAACGTGCAATCACTTGTCGCAACGTGTGCAACGAAATCTTGCGCTCCCCCGCCTGCCGCACAGCATGGAGCGCAGGGGCTAATTTCGAACCTCGCACGGTAAAACCATCGGTGCCGTCGCGAAACCTAAACCGGTGATCACAATTGTTCGCTGGAAGAAGCGTCACCCCCGTTACCGGGCGTTGCCCCTTGTTCTGCATTGCATCCCACAATCCGCTGAACACGTACTCCTCGTCTCGGGGCAAGAGTGACCAATCAACTCCCCCGAACAACTCACTGTATGGCCTCACATCATCAACGTTTTTCGGGTTCGGATTAAGGGCAGCACCAGGGTATTTAGCCGCTGCTTCAACCTCCCAAATCTTCCAGCGGACAACATTGAGCGGGGAACGAACATAGGGGTTGGGCGGCAACCCACGCTGCGGTGCTGTGATGAACAGCTCACGCACCTCCTCCTCACGAGTAAAGAGGAAAAACGTGCCCGACACTTTGCCGGCAGCATTCGTTACAGAAATCACTTTGTAGGTGCCCAATATCTCTCCCCCAGGCACCTGCGCCGGCCCCTCCCCTGCGTCTGCATAGGTCTTGTCCCAGGCCTCCCGCAATCTGTCCCATTCCCGCAAAATTTCTATTCGATTAGGGCTCAAGGCGTGCTTTTGACGTGTCAAGAATGGCTGGGCCACCCCAGCGTGCTCCAGCTCCTCGTACTTAGTCAGCCCTCGCTCACGCTTTTTGTGCATCGCGCTCCTCCTCTGTCTCCATGCCCGGCGCGGCTGCGCGGCGTATCCCCGCCAGTGCGGCGGCGGCGCGCTGCTGGTAGCCAACCTCTGCGCGCTGGTACTCCATCAACTGTTCCACTGTTTCGTGGCCCATCAGGCGGCGGGCCTCCTCCATTGAGAGCTGCCCGGCCATGACCAGGCGCACCAGTTGCGTGCCGTAGAACCGGCGGCAGCTATGCGGTGAGGTATCCACCCTGCCCGCGTGTTCTTTCGCGGCCTTAAAATACTTATCCCGGTAGCCGTGCTGGGTGAACTGCCTACCGTTCTTGCGTGACACCACCAGCGCCTCGGGGTCTGTTTTGCCCGCCTCGGTGAGGTGGTCGCGGATAGCGTCGGCAATGTCGGCGGGCACCACCACATCGCGCACCGCCGCTGCGCTTTTCGGGGTGGAGTTGATCACGGTTTGTTTGCCGCCGCCGGGCTTGTCCACGTCTTGCATGGAGCGGCGCACCCGCAGCGTCATTGTCGCGCCGGGCTCTAGCCCGGTGAGGTCTTTGCGGCGCAGCTCTAGCAGCTCCCCGAGGCGCAGCCCGCCCCACAACATGATCTGCGGCGCGTGACGCAACCACTCGGGGAACCCTTGCACCAGTGCCTCGGCCTCGGCATCGGTGTAGACGGCTTCATCCCGTTTACGGTTCTCGGGCTTGCGCATCTTCACCAGCGGCACCGGGTTGCCGTCGATTAGCTCCAGTTCATCGCGGGCCCAGTTAAACGCGGTGGTGAGCTTTTGGTGTGCGTGGTAGCTGGTGCTGTAGCCGTCTTGACCGTAGGGCCAAATAGCCTGCATCTCCTCTACCCACTGCCGCACCCGCTGCCGGTCTACGTCCACCACGCGCACGTGGCGCAGCGAGTTGAGCCCGGGCACATCGTCGGGCAGCGCGCGTAGCTCCAGGCGCTTGCGGTGGGTGGCGCGGGTGGTTGGTTTGAGGTCTGCGCGCGCCAGCCAATCATCTACCAGCTCGCCCACTGTCATGCCGCGCTCCTCCTCCAGGCGTGCGGCGGCTGCGGCCTGTTGCGCACGTTGCTTAGGCGGTGCCCACTCCTCCCGGTCGATCAGGCGGCGCTCTGCGGCCAACCAGCCCTGCGCGTCGGTGCGGGTGGCGAAACTGTAGCCCGGCGTGTGGCGGGCTCCATCGGGCCCGGTGTACTGCGCGGTGAATCTGTCGCGGGTTTTGCGCACGGTGCCCCACCCGTTGCGGCTGCGGCGCTTTGTCGCCATGTTGGGCTCCTCGGTGTTGCGGTGACGTTGCGCAACTGTGTTGCGTAACTGTTGCGTATAGGCTTCATACCACGGCAACACATGGCAACGTGCGGCAACAAAGGAATAGTGCACCTACCAGGGCAGATACAAAAACCCCTGGCCAATCACGACCAGGGGTTTTATCGAATTGTGGAGCTAAGGGGAATCGAACCCCTGACCTTCGCATTGCGAACGCGACGCTCTACCAACTGAGCTATAGCCCCTTGGGCACGCTCGTTACGTTACTCCTCCCCCACGCGCCGATTAAATCGCCAGCGCAGTGGAGGTTTTCACGGTTTTAGGAGGCGCGGGTGCCGTAGCCGCCGAGGTCCTCGTAGTCGTCGTAGCCGGGGTCGTTTTCCGGCGCGTAGCGGGCGGACGGCAGGGTGTCGAAGTCGGGGCTGTCGTCGTCCAGGTCCAGCACGACGGAGCCTGCGCGCAGGCGTGCGTCACGCGGGTGCTCGATGTGGTTGCTCATGGCCACTCCCATGCGGGCGCGGCGCAGCTGGCGCAGGCGGCGGGCGTGCAGGGCGCGCTCCTGCAGCACCACGCGACGCAACGCGATCATGAACCATGCGGTAAGACCCACCGACACGGCGGGCAGCACCCAGGTCCAGCCGCCCGCGACAAACGCCACGACGAAGGTGACCACGCAGGCGGCAATCAGCGCCAGCAGGGTGCGCTGGCGGCGCTGGAAGCGGGTGGCGGTGTTCTTCTTTTCGCGCTCCGGGTCGAATCCGCCGCGGCCGCGGCGCGCAGCGGCGAAGGCGAGGTCCTCGTCGCCCGCTTCGGCGGCCTCCGCGGTGTCGACCTCGTCGTCGACATCTTCCGGTGCTTCCTCAACGTCCGCTTCCGGGGCGCTTTGCTTCTCGACGCCTCCGGTCTCCCCCGCATAGCCAAAGTCCTCGGGTGCAGTGTAGGACTCGTCCAGTTCGTAGCGGTCGGCCTCTGCTTCAGCCACAGCGTCCTCAGCATCGTCCTCCGCGGCATCCTCCGCGGCGAGGATCTTTACAGAGGTGGAGCCGCCCTCGGCGTTGTCCAGCTCAGGCTCGGCCTCAGCTTCGGCCGTCTCAGCCTCGTCATCGACGTGCTCGATCACTTCGCCGTCGATGTGGTCGGCCGCAGCGGCATCCTCCTCAGCACCCGGGCGGCGGAAGAGGGTGCGCAGGGCGGGAGCGTCGTCGATAAGCACTTGCTCCTCGGCATCCGTCGCCTCCACAACCTCGTAGTCGGTGTCCTCGCTGTGGCGGTGGATGTCGGCGGCGGTGAGCTTCGGGCGGCGGCGCTCAGCCATCGGCGCGGTGCCGCCCTCGTGCAGCACGCGCGTTTCGTCGTAGCCGTCGCCGGAGCGGCGGATCGGCTTGTTGTTGCCGATCATCAACGGTGCGAGGACGATGATCCACACCACCAGGATCAAGATGATCATTAAGCTCGGGCTGCCCATGGGCGATGCCACCTTTCCGCGTCAGTTGCACCCTTAAAGTCAGAAGTCCACGGTATCGGCACTTGCGCAGGCGGACGGGTCGGCGCGCCGGTGAGGCGCAGCTGTTTTTCGCCCTCTAGCGCACCCGGCCGGTCTCGCGCAGGCGCTGCACGGCTGTGGTGGGGAAATCGTCGGCGTTCAAGGCCACGAAGTGGTGGTCGCGCCACTGCCCGTCGATGTGCAGGTTGCGGCGAAGGTAGCCCTCCTCGCGAAAGCCGTTGAGCTTGAGCACCTGCCCGGAGGCGGGGTTGTGTGGCAGGTAGGTGGCGGTCACGCGGTGCAGTCCGACGCGGGAAAACGCGTGGTCCACACCCAACGCGCACGCGGCGGTGGCCACCCCGCGGCCCATAAACGGCGAGTGCACCCAGTAGCCCACCCAGCATTCGGAGACGATGCCGTGCTGGATGTTGCCCAGGGTGACCTGCCCTGCGAAGCCGCCGTCGACCTCGATGACCAGCGGCACCACGGTGCCCTGGTTGGCCAGCCGCTTCAGGTTCAGCCAGGTGTTGCGCCACGCCGCGTGTGAGTGCGCGTCCTCCCAGCTGCCCTCCACCGTGGGTTCGACCGGTTGGAGCCATTGCTTATCGACGTTTCTCGTGCCCGACCAGTCCTTTCCATCGCGGGAAGTGAGGGGTCGGAGGCGGACGGATGTGCCGTCGGGAAGCGTCGCGGTCGGCGTGGACTCTGGCCAGCCCGGGGTGGGCTGGCGGAACATCGCGAACATGGCTGAGCCTAGCTGCGCTGGCGGAGGAACTCGACGTCCACGATGTCGCCGGGGCGCACGTCCACGGCGTCTTCCGGCAGGTGGATCATGGCGTTGGCCTCCGCGAAACCGGCCAGCAGGTGGGCCGGCCCCGCCTCGAGGGCCGAAAGCGGTTCGACTAGGTAGTCGCCGCTGTCCGCGTCGCGCATCAGGCGGGCGCGGATGTAGCCTCGGCGGCCCGGGATCGAGCTCAGTTCGCGCAGGGAACGGGCCTTGACGGTGCGGCGCGTCACCGCGGTCTTACCCAGGGAGCGGCGGATGGCTGGGCGGATAAACGTCTCCGCAATCACGAGCGCGCTGACCGGGTTCGACGGCAGGAGGAACGCCGGGACGCGCTCCTCCCCCAACAGCCCGAAGCCCTGCACGGAGCCGGGGTGCATGGCCACGCGCGTGGTGTCGACCTGCCCGATCTCGCGCAGGATCTCCTGGATAGGCGCCGCACCGGATCCGCCGACGGCGCCGGTGATGACGACGAACTCGCTCTTGGCGATATGCCCGGCCATGATCTCGCGCATGCGCCGCGGCTCGGCGTTGATGATGCCGGCGCGGTGGACGTCCGCGCCCGCCTCCTTTGCGGCGGCGGACACGACGTAGGAGGCGATGTCGAAGACCTGGCCCAGACCCGGGCTGCGGTCCAGGTCCACCAGTTCCAGGCCGTAGCTCATCACTGTCACGCGTGGGCGCGGGTACACCAGCAGCTTGTCGCGGCCCGCCGCGGCGGCGAGGCCGATCTGGGCGGGGCCGAGCACTGCACCCTGGCGCACGGCGATGTCGCCGGGCTGGATGTCGTCGCCAGGCTTGCGCACGAAGTCACCGGTGCGCACCGGGCGCTGCGGGGTGACGCGTTTTCGCCCGCAGTCCGTCCACTCCAGCGGCAGCACCGCGTCCGCGAGCGTGGGCAGCGGGGCGCCGGTGGCGACGCGCACCGCCTGGCGCGGCTGCAGTCGCAGCGGCTTCTGCGAGCCAGCGGGCACCTCCCCCACCACGGGAAGGGCGCGCTCGCGGTTCGGCTGCGGCGGGTCGGCGGGGGCTTCTTCGCCGTCGCCGGCTTCATCTTGGTCACGGTCGCGGCGCTCGGGCCTGCGCAGCCCGGCGGCGCCGCCCACGTCTACCGCGCGCACGGCGAAGCCGTCCACCGCTGCCTGGGGGAACCCGGGGACCTGCGTGGTGGAGGTGACCTCTTCGGCGCACATCAGGCCGAGCGCGTCCGTCAGCGCCACCCGGATCGGCTCGGGGGCGGCAGCCGCTTCTACTACAGCGGCAAGCTGGTCCTCTACGCTGCGCATGGCCCGTGCCCCTTTCGTTTACGCGTTGTCCTGCGCCTTTGCTACAACCTCGTGGTGCTCTGCCTCGAAGTCTGCGATGATCTTCTTCACCGCGGTGTACAGCGCCGGGCCATACTTCTCATCCCGCAGACCGAAGTCCACGTTCGCCGGTATGTACCCGCCCGGGTTGCCCAGATCGTGGCGCTTGCCCTCGTGCACCACCACATGCACCGGGTGGCCCTCAGAGATCATCAACTCAATCGCATCAGTCAGCTGCAACTCCCCGCCCTTACCCGGTGTGATACGGCGAAGCGCGTCAAAGATGCCGCGGTCCAGCAAATACCGGCCGGTAGCAACCAGCGTCGACGGCGCATCCTCCACCGCAGGCTTTTCCACCATGCCGCGCACCTTCAACACCTCAACGCCATCAATCTCGGCCTGGGCATCCTCCACGTCGAACACGCCGTAGTTGAACACCTCCTCACGCGAGACGTTAAACGCGCACAACACCGAACCACCGAGTCGTTCACGCACCGCGACCATCTTCTCCATCACGCCCGCCGGCAACACCAAATCATCCGGCAGCATCACAGCAACCGCATCCTCGTCGTCGTCCAGCGCTTCCTCAGCGCAGCCGACCGCATGCCCCAAACCAAGCGGCTCGTCCTGGGTGACCGCCACAGCCTCAATCAGCCCGTTGGCGCGCGCGACCTTGTCCGCCTGGGTCTGCTTGCCGCGGGCAACCATGAGCTCCTGCAAGTCCGAAAACTCGCCGAAGTGCCGCATGATCTCTTCCTTATTTGGCGCGACCACCACAGCCAGACGCTGCGCCCCCGCCGCAGCGGCCTCCTCAGCAATCAGCTCAATGCCCGGGGTATCCACCACAGGCAAAAGCTCCTTCGGCACCGTCTTCGTCGCCGGCAAAAAACGCGTCCCCATCCCCGCCGCCGGCACCACAACAGTCTTCACCGAAGCGCGCGCAGCATCAACGGGTCGGTCAGTAGAATTCTGCATAAACGCAAAGCCTACAGCCCCCAGCCCTCACAACCGGGCTGCGACCCGGTCGACACGAGGAGTATGCACCCCGAAGTGAACACAACCACACACCCCCGAAAGGACGCGATGCGCGCATCGCACGCGGCCGCCCGGCGCGACCTACGCGGCACCGAGCGAAAGCGCGATTTCGACCAGGCGATTGCGGCGGCAACCTTGGCGTGCGTCGACGACTTCGGCGCGCGCGGCTCCAACATCGCCGCCTACAACCCGCTCGGGTCCGAGCCGGGGCCGGCGGATTTCGCAGCACGGCTCGCCGCCGCGGCACGCACACTGTTTCTGCCGATTTCCCAGCCGGACGGGGTGCTCGCCTGGGCGCAGTTCGGGGGCGCGGATGCGGCTGGCGCGCTGGGGATCTCTGAGCCGGACGGCCCGCGCTACACCTCAAACGTGCTGCGCTCCTGCGGGCTGGTGGTGGCGCCGGCGTTAGCCGTCGATAGGCAAGGCATGCGCCTGGGCAAAGGTGCCGGCTATTACGACCGCGCGCTTGCGGGCCTGGATGTCCCCGTCGCGGCGGTGGTCTACGACTGGGAGGTCGTGGACGCCGTGCCCCACGACGCGCACGATCAGGCGGTGGACGCGGTGATCACCCCGGAAGGTTTCTTCCGCATCTAGGGAACCGGTGCGCCGCTTTCACCGTCCTATTCCTATGGACATCTCCGCGCGCCTGAACACCCTCCGCTCCCCTGGCTACCGCCGCTCCGTGATCATCCGCAGGGCGGTAGCCGTGTTCCTCGTCGTCGCCGCTGTGTTGCATGTGCTTATCGACGCCTCACGGTCCTGTCTCTTATACACATCTCCGAGCCCACGAGACAAGAGGCAATCTC
>ERZ1031149.187-NODE-187-length-11273-cov-56.142182_pt1 | contig 11273 bp, 7 predicted proteins | sample MGYA00518223_ERZ1031149 | MGnify/ENA primary metagenome ERZ1031149 (study PRJEB33718, sample SAMN03159768) | human skin metagenome | collected 2014-05-20 | study: EMG produced TPA metagenomics assembly of the PRJNA266117 data set (Human skin bacterial metagenome...
CGGGCATGGAAGACACCGCCCACACCCCGCACTCGTACTACATTTCCCGCTACCCCGCCGGCCGCGAGGCCACCGTGTACGAGGGCGCCATCGACCTGCAGTTCACTAATACCTTCAATACCCCGGTCCGCATCGAGACCGACTTTGGTGGCGGCAAGATCACCGTGCGCCTGAAGGGCACTAAGACCGTCGACGTTGAGTCTGTGAACAACGGCCGCTGGGCCAAGACGGAGCCGCAGCGCAAGTCGGTGAGCGAGGATTGCTCGCCGTCGTCTGGCGCGCCGGGCTTCACCACCTCGGATACCCGCGTGATCAAGGACCTCTCCGGCAAGGAGATCTCCCGGGAGACCACCACCACGGTCTACGACCCGCAGCCCATCGTTACCTGCGGTTAAGCCATGACCCGGCCGATGCACACCGCGGTGAAGGACCCGGCGGACATCGATCAGCTGGCCCAGCACCCGGTTGCCTTCCGCCGCGTCGCCGGCCTGTTTCGCCCGCACCGCGGCACGCTGTTGCTGGTGGTGGCACTCATCATCGCCACCTCCGGGCTGACGGTGGTGCAGCCTTTCCTGGTGCGCCGCACCGTGGATGAGGCCATTCCTGAACACGACACCGCGCTGCTGCTGTGGCTCGTCGGCGGCATGCTGGCCATCACCGTGGTTTCCCAGGCCATCGGCGTTATCCAGTCCTTTCTGTCGGCGCGGGTGGGGCACACCATCATGCACGAGCTGCGCACGCAGGTCTTTGCCAACCTGCAGCGCCAGTCGCTGCAGTTCTTTACCAATAACCGCGGCGGTGAGATTCAGTCGCGCCTGACCAATGACATCGCGGCGATGCGCGGCATGGTGACCACAACCGCGACATCCGTGGCCAGCAACCTCACCATGACTGTGGCTACGTTGGTGGCGATGGTGGCGCTTTCGCCTACCCTCTCGCTTTTGTCCCTGGTGGTACTGCCGCCTGCAGTGTGGCTGACCCGCCGCGCCGCCGTTCTGCGCCGCAGCCTCATGGAGAAAAACAGCCGCGCGCAGGCGACGCTGCAGCAGACCATTTCGGAGAACCTGTCCGTGTCCGGCATGCGCCTGGCGGCCACGCTGGGTGCGCAGGAGCGCGTCTATGACGGCTTTGAGAAAACCTCCCGCTCCCTCATCCGTTTGGAGCTGGAATCGCAGTTGGCCGGGCGCTGGCGCATGGCGCTGACGCAAATCATCTTCGGCGTGATGCCGGCCCTGATTTACCTGGCGGCCGGCTTGCGCCCGGGCATTACGATTGGCACGCTCATCGCCTTTTCCACCCTGCAGACCCAGATCTTCCGTCCCATTACCGGCCTGCTCAACGTGGGCGCGCAGTGGGTGGCGTCGATGGCGCTGTTTAGCCGCATCTTCGAGTACCTGGACCTGGAGCCCGAACTCACCGAGGCCACCCAGCCCGCCCAGCTTGCCGACGCCTCCCTCACCCTCCAGCACGTCTCCTACCGCTACCCCGGCACCGACACCGACGCGCTTTCCGACGTCTCCCTTTCCATCCCCGCCCACACCACCACCGCGCTAGTGGGGCATACCGGGTCCGGCAAGTCCACGGTGGCCGCACTTTTTGCGCGCCTTGCCGATCCGACCGAAGGCACCGTGCACCTGGGCGGGGTCGACCTGCGCGATATTCCACCTGAGCAGCGCGCGGAGGTCATTGGCGTGGTCTCCCAGGAGACCTACCTGATTCACGGCACGGTGCGGGAGAACCTCCTCTTCGCGCAGCCGAATGCGAGTGAGGAACAGATGTGGGCGGCGCTTAACGCCGCGCGCGTGGACGAGGTCATCGCCGCGCTGCCGGAAGGTCTGGACACAGTGGTGGGCTCGCGCGGCTACCGCTTCTCCGGCGGTGAGCAGCAGCGCCTTTCGCTTGCCCGCACGTTGCTGCGCCAACCACGGGTGCTCATCTTGGATGAGGCCACCTCCGCCCTCGACAACGAGACGGAGCGCGCCATCCAGGAGGCAGTGCTTGGCGCGGATGCTACCCGCTTGGTCATCGCCCACCGCCTGTCCACTATCCGCGATGCCGACCAGATCATCGTCCTCGACGCTGGCCGCGTGGTCGAGCGCGGCACCCACGCCGAGCTGCTTGCGTGCGGCGGTGCCTATGCGGCGCTTCTTCGTGCTGTCGACGAGGCTCAGAGTACGTAGAGAGCTCTTGTCAGGAATCTTAACGCTATTAACTCTTTGGTACGTGGGCTGTTGAAGGCTGAGAATCTAAATGAGTTCAGGGTACCTTGAGCGCTCTTGGTGACGCTTCCTTTTATGGGTCATCAAAGGGGATGTTCTACCTGGTGGTATTGGCAGCATATATGGTTCGTTTCGTCGTCGTTGGAAGGTGCTCTCTGGGAAGCTACTCTCCTGCGTGAAGCTTGCATTCTATGTAACGGGTGTAAAATCGAGCAGGCTTACCCCCTTAAAGGGGCAATGTGTTCAGTTTCACACAAAACTAGATGACGTCTCGAAAGTATTAGTTGAACTGCAGAAGGAGTCTTCACGTTTGGGTGGACCGTGCGGATTCTTGAGAAGTTTAGCCGGTTTTGCGGGGGAGGAGCTTTAGTCGGGGACTTTGCCCAACACGCTGGGGTAGAATCTAGTTATGTAATCCACAGGCTATCGTTAGTTAAGGTTGGGGCCTGCGTAGACGTTTCCACCTGAAAACTACTCTCGGCAGGCGAAAGATTCTTAGCAACGAGTCAGGTCATGGTGCGTGAACCGTGGGGAATGGATTGCACACAGCCAATGAGGCGCGGTGCCTCATTTCAGAACTCGTGTAAAGGACCAGTTTCCGTGAACAAGATCTCTCGTACCGCTCGTTCGGTTACTTTCGCTGCCGTCGTTGGCCTCTCTATGGGTATCTCCGCTCCGGGGGCCCTGGCGCAAGACGGTGCTGTCGATGCACAGCCTGCTGCTGAGCAGGGCGCCGTGAACAAGGCAAACATCAATTTCAACAAAAAGGGCTCTATCACCCTCTTCAAGAAGAAGGGTGCTGAGTCTGGTACTGCAGCTACCGGTCAAAAGATGGAAGGCGTTCCGGGCGAACCGCTCGCTGGCGTCACCTACAAGATCACCAAGCTGAATTACGACCTGCAGAATGGTGACTGGTCCAAGTTCCCGAAGGCTGCTGCAGATGTCAAGGACGGAGATAAGACCGATACCACCTTCGAGAAAACCACCGCCGGCGAGGGTGAGGCGAAGTTCTCTGATCTGCCATTGGGCATCTACTTGGTAGAGGAAACTAACGCTCCGGCCGGCATCGTTGCTGGTGCTCCGTTCATCGTGTCGGTCCCGATGGTCAACGAGGCATCGGATGCGTGGAACTACGATGTGGTGGCCTACCCGAAGAACACCGAGACCAAGACCGAGAAGACCGTCAAGGACGCGGATAAGAACATCCAGGATGCATACTCCTACACCATCAACGCGGATGCTCCGACCTGGGGCGAGGGCAAGAGCTTGACGGCCTTCCGCTTCGAGGATCAGCTGGACCAGCGCCTTGATTTCCAGAAGGTCACTGAAGTTAAGGCTGGCGATACGGTTCTCACTGCGGGTGACTACACGGTCAATGACCCGAAGGCCAACGGCAACAAGCTTGTCGTAACCCTTACCGAGCAGGGCCTTGCCAAGGTCAAGTCCGGTGCCAAGATGTCCCTGACCTTCGAGGTAAAGCGCAAGGAGGTTGGCGACACCACTGAGTTGAAGAACCAGGCTGATGTCATCTTCAATAACCCGAACACCGGCAAGGAAGTCAAGAACAAGACCAACGAGATCGTGACCTACCACGGCAAGCTCAAGGTTGTTAAGAAGGACGGCAAGGAAGCCGACAAGGTCCTGGAAGGCGCTGTGTTTGAGCTCTATCAGTGCACCTCGGCCTCCGAGCTGGGTTCCAAGATCAAGATTGGTAACGCAGAGAATTGGACCACCGGCGCTGACGGTACCTTCACTATCGATGGCCTGCATGTCACTGACTTCGCAGACAACGCACAGGTCACTGACGCGAAGAAGTTCTGCCTGAAGGAGACCAAGGCTCCGGCTGGCTACGCCAAGCTGGACAAGCCGGTGGAGATCAACTTCACCCGCAAGGACATCGCAGCTACCGGAGAAGGTGACGACGCGGTGACTCTGGTTGCTAACGTTGACAACGTCAAGCAGGATACCCCGAACCTGCCGATGACCGGTGGTGCCGGTGTTGGCATCCTAGCCGCCATTGGCGCAGCGATTGTTGCTGCTGGTGCTTGGTTCGCTCGTCGCACCGCACGTAACTAATAGCCGGGCATAGTTCCGGTGGCGCAGACTGTCCATGATGGTCTGCGCTGCGGGTCGGGTAATCAAAATATGGTGCTCGACCCAGTGAGGGGACTGGGCTAGGTATAGACTTCAGTCCCCTTCATTCTCTTTCGTTGTAATCCCGGTCGCGCTGCGCTAGCGCGTGGGGCATTGTTTTGGGTGGTGCGGGTCGTTGACTACGGTGGTAGGCCAAAATGCAGGCCGACGGCACAGGCTCCGTGGAGGCCTAGTCCTTCCGGCGGTAATCGTTGTCGTTGGGTTGTTGGTGATGCTGTACCCAGTGGTCTCGACCGCATGGAACAATTGGAACGCCTCAAGAGTGGCGCAGGAATATGCGCGACTGGATAAAGAGACACCGGCGCAGGTGCAGGATTCGGTGTGGGATGCTGCACATGCATACAACGAAGAACATACGTCGGGTCCGATCTTGGATCCGTGGCTGAACCGTATCGGGGTAGACAATCCCGACTATGAGGCTTATTTGAAGCAGTTGGGTGAGACCGAAGCGATGGCCCGCCTCGTGTTCCCAGCAGTAGACGTTGATCTTCCGGTGTTTCATGGCACCGCAGATAAGACACTGCAGCGTGGTTTGGGGCATTTGTATGGTTCTGACCTGCCGGTCGGTGGATCAGGAACCCATTCCGTCATTACGGGGCATACGGGTCTGGCAAATTCGACGATGTTTGATCACCTCGACTCTGCCACCGAGGGAGATGTGTTCTATATCCAGGTTGCTGGCCACAAATTGAAGTACGTCGTAGACGACATTCAAGTTGTGCTGCCGAGCGAGGTAGATGGCCTACGGCCAGTCGCTGATCAGGATTACGTCACACTGATTACGTGCACCCCGTACGGGATCAACACGCATCGCTTGCTGGTGCGTGGCCATCAGGTTCCTATGGAGCCTGGGGAGGAGTCGGTGTTTGAAAACTCCCATGGTCCGGGCTGGCAATGGTGGATGTACGCGCTGTTGGCTGCGGTGATTGTCATTGGGTGTTGGCTGGTGTGGTGGCTGCGTCGCCAGAAGGCGGCTACCGGGGTGCAAGAAGTTATTAATAAGGAAAGTAGCGTGCGGGAGTAAGGCGATGAAGAGGTTGACAAATGCATGGTCGGCCCGAGTGGTTGCCGTCGGAGTAGCGTGTGCGGTTGCGTTCGCGGGGCCGGGCATGGTTGCTGCGGAAGCGGTGCAGGTTGCCGGGCAACAGACTACTGGTGCGGAACGCACCGTAGATACGGATACGGTGACTGTTCGGCTTACGCAGGGCAATCCCAACGACGATGGCCAGCCGCCCTCGGGAAAAATCCAAGGTGTCACAATTCATCTGGACCGGCTTGCCGGCTTGGACCCGACCAACGCTGACGACGCAGCCCGCGTACGGAACGCGAATCTCGACGAGGTTCGTGATTGGCGCACCGATGTGCACGTGGATCTGGTCACCAATGCCAATGGCGAGGTGACGTTTGATGGTCTAGCTCATGGCTTCTATGTGGTGACGTCTACAGCGCCGGATGATTCCTACCGAGAGATAAACCCGTTTGTGGTGGCGGTTCCATTCCACACGGTGGTAGATAACCCGAAACCAGTACCAGGAGTAATCGTGGCTAAGACCCACAAACCGGGTGAAACGCCGACGCCACCCACGTCGTCATCTGCTCCGAGCGCTCCGCCGTCACGCCCGGATACCCCGCAAACACCTCCGAACTATCCACCGACTAAACCAGGGAAGCCACCTCACCAACCCGAGACAACGCCGCCGGGTACTCCAAGTGCCGGTAAGACCTCAACCCCAGTAACGTCGTCGGGCAATGGTGGCTCATTGGCGATGACCGGTGCACAGGTAATCGGTGTAGTAGCCGCAGCGTTGGCATTGATTGCCACTGGTTTCGTGATGATTGCCTTTAGCCGTAGGAAGAATTCAGAAAGCGAGGGACGCTAATGTCCTGGACAGATTCTCATCCGGTCGAGCCGGTTGTGTACCGCTGGCGTGCTCTTGCGGCGTTCATTGCTGCACTGGCTCTCGTTGTTGGTGTTGCTGCACCGGCTGCTCTGCCCGGAATCGTTGGTGCCGTAGCCGAAGCACAAACCACAACCCTGCGCACCAAGCTCGATTCCGCAGACCAACTGAGCCTGACTGTTGGCGACTCCGCAACATTTGAAGGCCACTTTGTTGACGCCGGAACCGTGGAGGAGTTGGAGTTCACTGTTGAGACTGCAGGACTGGAGTTCGAAGGCTCGGCCTACACACTGACTATCGACGGCGAAGAGATCCCCGTCCGCGAAGGAGACAACCTCGTTGTAAAATCAACCAGCTCTTCAGTGACTTTCCGAATCACTGGCCTTTCTACTGACGTGCCAGCAGGAGCAGCTTTCTCATTGAAGACCCCAGCGGTCGCAGAGGATTCCGAACTTAGTGGGATGTCCGTCGATGTGCGGGGAGTAGCCGAGGAGACGCCCAGCACGTCTTCAACGGAATCCAGCGAAACCCCAGAAGCTCCTTCGGAAGTGACTGAGCCGCTGGAAATTGCTGACGTTGACGCGGCCCCAGCCCGTCTGATGGCGGCGCCGAACATTACCCCGTACGCTGCAGGCGACCGCACCATCACGATGGTAAACGATGGATACGTGCTTAAGGGAAGCCGATATATCCCGAACTTTAAGATTCCGTCCGGTGAGCTTTTTGGCGGCCAGCTGTCCATTCCGCAAGGCACGGTGGTTACCCTCAAATCCAGCGTTAACAGTTATTTATCGACTAACCCTGATGACCTGACGATCTATTACACCGGTGCCAACGGAGGTTGGTATGAGGCGAAGGTGACCTACAAAAGGATTAGCGCCAAGGAATACCAAGTCATCCTGCCGCAGATTACTATTGGTGGCACCGCACAGATTCAGTTTAAGGGTGTTCACCGCGGGCCAGACAATACAGTGTTTACAGCTTCCTTCACTGTTCCTGCGAAAGAAGAGTGCCAAGATCCGGTTACAAGCAGGCAGCCAAAGCGCGAGCTCACCCCAGCTGAATTTGCTGACGGTAGCCCTGTCTACGTTGTGACCAGTGAGCCTGCAGGCCGGACCCGCGATACCTCTGTCCTGCGCCGGCAGATCGACCAGGGCCGCGATTACCGGCAAGTAGGCGAGAAGACCCCATGGGTTTATAACTCTCTAGCATTCAATTCGAGCGACAACTGGCTCTACGCGGTGAGCCAGATTCGCGGCGAAAATGGTGATCCTTGCTACCCAGCAGGACATCTCCTGCAGATTAATCCGGCGACCGGTGTGGTACATAACCTTGGGCCTATCCTTACGTCCGGAAGCACCGGTACCCCTTTCGAAACGAGCAGCGACCGGGATCTGCTTAACGCGGGCGTGTATACCAGCGAGGGTTTCTTCGTGGCTAACACGTCTACCTCTGGTACTCGGCGCCTTTATAGAATCGATGTCGATAATGTCACTGCTAAACGCGTGTTCGGAAACCAGCAGTCTTTTTCGGAGGACTGGGCGGTGCTCCCTCAAGCCCAGAAGTACATGTGGGGCTTCCAGAGTAGATCTCAGGCCGGCGACAAGCTGATTCTTGAACGCATCGATACTCAGACCGGGGCAGTCAAGACCTGGGATCTCACGGGAATCAAGACTTTGGACGGGCGCACTATCTCCAACCCCTCCGCCTCGTGGGGCAAGGCATGGACCTATTCCAATGGAAACCTAGGGTTTGGATCGGGTAGTTCGGCTGCGAATCAGCTGGGTTTTGAGCTAAAAATCAGTAACCCGGACTCCGAAAGTCCGACGTTCGAGTTGGTCAACATAATGAACAACCTGCCTGCTTCATTTAACACGGATGCTGCTTCCGATCTGGTGCCGCCGCCGCCAGCGCTGCAATCCAACATTGCAGTGAAGAAGCAACGCTCCGAGACCAAGGCGGTAAACGGCGAGGTCCGTACTTTCTGGACCATTTCGGTGGAAAACACCACAGCTAACGCCAGCTCGGGAGGCACGTTCTGGGAGTACCTACCAACGGATACTCACTATGGGGTGAATGCTTCCGGTCCCACTGCTAAGTTCGAAGGCTTTGGGCCTGGATCCACACTCGTCAACGGGCGTAATCCAGGGCCTAACGAGATTGGCCCGGGGGCCGGTATTTATGCAGGCATGACTGTCCCGTCCGGAGCGGACGGTGAGTCCCGATACATGAAGGGCTATGTTGGTACACTTCCAGGACACGCGAAGGTAGAGTATGTCGTCTCTGCGCCGGTGCGAACGGATAAAAACGGCAACCTCAAGACGGTGTGTAGCCCGAACAAAGTGGCTTTCCAAGCCACTGATGGTGAGGCCGGTAGCGACAACGTTGCTACTGAAGCCTGCTTCAGCAAGGTTGCTGTCGACAGTGCACCGCAACCTGTTCCTGGTGCGGCGAATGAATATACCGCGAAGTACAACGTCGTAGTAGCCGCCCCGGATGCTCCCGGCTTCGACACCAATGAGGTGATCTACGGAAAGCTGACGGATACCCCGAAGTTCGTTGGTGCCGCCACGGTTACTGGGGCCACTGTGGTCTTCAAGGACGAGTTCAACAAGACCAGCCAGCCGCAGTCGTACCAGGGGGCCGGTCCGTATGAACTCAACAAGAACGACACTCCAAAGATCATTAAGCCCAAGGGCGTCAATGGAAGCTCCGGGCAGCACGTCTACGAGGTGACGGTGCGCTTCAAGCTGGATCGCTCAAAACTGGACAGCACCTCCGTCCCAGCCGGCTACCCGAGCCAACCTGCAGGAAACACCCGCTGCTACACCAAGGATGGCCTACATGAACCCAACTTTGGCCTCATGAACGAGGCAGAGATGGGCGGTTGGAAAGACACCTCTTGTATCCCGCTGGAGACCAAGCAGATGGATGTCCTGCTTGAAAAGGTTAGCTATGATCCAGCCGCGCCGGACAAGATTCAAACCGACGAGTTGCTCGACGGCGCGCAGTTCACCGTCCACCGTGGTGACGCTGACGGCAACTTGAAGCTCAACACGGATGGCAGCGTCAACACTGATGCTAACCCCGTGGTGAAGCAGTCCACGACCACCACCACAGGCCGCGTCAAGCTCGAAGGCTTGGACGCCCCTGGCGTGTACTACCTCATCGAGACCAAGGCGCCGAAAGGCTACAACCTGCTGCCCGCGCCGATCAAGTTCTCGACGAAGTGGGATCAGAATGGCAATGCAGTCATCGAGGTGCTCTCAGGAGGGACCGCGATCACCAGTAATAGGTGCGCTGAGTCCGACACCGCTGCTAATTGCGTGAAGAAGGTCGGCATCCTTCAGGTCGCCGACATCACCAAGGGTGCACTGCCCAAGACCGGTGGTGAGGGCGTAGGCCTGTGGGCTCTCGCTGGCGCCGCAATTGTCGCGGCAGGGTGCCTCGCTTTGCGACGCCGCTGGGTATAGAACCACCGCTTGCGGCTACTTTTAGAAAAGGCCCGCTCTTCCAGGGAAGGGCGGGCCTTATTGCATGTTCATTGGCGGTTAGGAGTCTTGCGGGTCGTCGTCAAGCGCGGTGTCCTTGGCGTTGCTGACATATTTGCGCCACCAGTAGATGAGCAGAAGCACGATGATGGCAGTGGCAGCCAGGATGGCCCACATCCACCACTGCCAGTGAACACCCGAGCTGTTGAACGCGGCCTCGTCTTCCGGATCCATCGGCACTCGGTGGCCTGCGACGAGCAAGCGGTGGGTATTAACACCGTAGGGGGTGCAGGTAATGAGCGTAACGAGGTCCTGGCCTGGCTCACGGTGGAGCAAGCTGGTGTCCGCAGGCTCGACGACCCGAATATCGTGTACCTCGTATTTGAGCTTCTCGCCGCCGGCGGCGATGTAGAAAGCATCGCCCTTCTTGACCTTGGTGAGGTTGTCCCACAGCGTGGCATTTTGTAGGCCAGTGTGAGCGGAAAGTGCTGCGTGCCGGCCCTCTCCACCACCGACGCCGCCGACAGGTAGGTCCGTGCCATAGAGGTGGCCAGCGCCGCGGGAGAGTGCTTTTTCTGAGGTGCCATGATAAATGGGCAGATCGGAATCGATGGAGGGGATAACAATGCGGCCCATGGCATCGGTCTCCGACAGCACAGACAGGTATTGGCGGTAGCGCTGGTACTTGGGGGAGTCTTCGTCATCGGTGGTGGTCCAAGCGTCTTCCACACTGATTTGGCCCAGCTGCGCGTTGTAAGACTGCGCCTCGTCCCACGCGGTGTGCAGTACCTCAGGCGGGGCTTGCTTTTCCAGCTTGGCGTATTCCTCCGCGGCGCGGGATTGGGTGTGGTTGTTCCACTGCGTGGCCACGACGGGGTAGAGCAAGACACCGAGGCCGACGAGAATCAGGATCAACGCGATGATGGCGTTGTGGTTGGTGCCTTTTTTCTTGGCTGCGTCGGTGTTTTCCGCTGGTTCCTGCTTGCCCATTGTGTCCTTCCTGTGTGGGGTCTGTTGCGGTGCGTCCTGGTATTGGCGTGGGGGTAGTTTTTGAATCTCAGGCTAGGGAAGATGTAGCTCTGAGAGAAAACGTGTCTGTCTAGTCGCCGATAACAAAGCACAGGGCTTCATACCGATTCAGAGTTGCCTCGTCGATGACCAAGATTTGATCAACCGCGCGCTGTTCGTGGAGCTCATCGATTGTGCGGGGCGCAAGATCTTGAAGTACATGCTCACGCTCAGCGCGAAGATCCGCTGTGGTTTTAGGCGTGAAGATAGGGGCTGTCATGGTCCATCCTGTAGGTATGAAATTAGTCCATGAAATGGGAAAACAAGTGGAGCCGACGACGGGAATCGAACCCGCGCCAGCAGCTTGGGAAGCTGCAGTTCTACCATTAAACTACGTCGGCACTGCGCGCTTGCACGCTCCGGCCTACTATACACCGCGGCCTTCGGCATGAGTAGAATTGGGGCCGTGCTTCTTTCAGATCGTGATATCCGTGCCGCCATTG
>ERZ1031149.191-NODE-191-length-11115-cov-5.325949_pt1 | contig 11115 bp, 7 predicted proteins | sample MGYA00518223_ERZ1031149 | MGnify/ENA primary metagenome ERZ1031149 (study PRJEB33718, sample SAMN03159768) | human skin metagenome | collected 2014-05-20 | study: EMG produced TPA metagenomics assembly of the PRJNA266117 data set (Human skin bacterial metagenome...
GCGCCAGCCTGCCCACCGACCCGCGCCAGCAGTACGCCACCGGCACCGCACCGGGCCGCATGCCGGCAGCTGACAGCCAGTCGGACATGAACTACTGGATCGAGGACATCGACAACCAGTACGATCCGTGCGCGCCGATCAGCTGGATCACGTTCCGCGGCTCACTCGGCGACGGGGATCGCCCGGCAGGCACCGGCGCCTCCATCAGCGACGGCCTCGCGCTCTACGTCAACGGCCAGCCCGCAGGCGACATGCGGCTATTCACAGAGGTTGAGAGCATCGAATTGCTTAACGACGGCCAGCTCCGCCTCTCCTGGGGTGAACGCGGAGAAGCCACCGCGGCAGGTATTACCGACCACTACACCGTGGACCTCACGGCACAAGGCGACGCTGTGCAGCCCGTCGCTGGCGACGTCGAGCAGTTCAACCGGTTCTGGAACCAGTCCGGCTACTTGCTCAACTAATCTCCGGATCGTCTAGCACCGCAACGAATACTGCTAGACGATCCCGCACCCGGCGATCTGTTTCCCCAGCTGATGTTGGAGATGGGTGCCAATAACAAACGGATCGTCTAGCAGGCCATTGTGGCTGCTAGACGATCCGTTTTGTCACCCGGCGGACGCGTCAGATGCGTGCGACGAAGCGCGTGGGACGGGCGACGTGCTCGTCGATAAGCGAAACGCTCTTAGGCGTGCTTCTCCTCGACGCGCTTGATGGCCTCCTCGGCCACCTTCTCCTGGATGCCCATGTCCAGCTCGGAGGTGAAACCGACGCAGGAGCAGTTGATCTCGCCGAGGACGTAGGTGTCCTCGCCGGTCTCGTCGTCGTCGGCGAGCATGAAGTCCGCGGTCCAGATCAGCGGGATGTTGTCGCCACCGAGGTTCTCGGCGATGACCGGGCGGGCCTCGGCGAACATGTCCACGAGCTCCTGCCACTCCTCCGGCTTCTGGTAGGTGTACTTCGCGCCGGAGAACAGGGTTGCGGAGAACGCGTCGCCGCCCTCGGCCGGCTTCTTGTGCACGACGAAGACCGGGTGCGGGCCGACCAGCAGGATGCGGATTTCGCCCTCGACGATGCGCGGCATGAAGCGCATGTCCACGAGCATGCCGTTGTCGCCCACGATGTACTGGTCGCAGAAATCCATGAACTCGCCGAGCTCGCGGTCCTCGGTGTGGTTGTCCACGGCCTCGGTGCACTTGAGCTTGGTGTCCAGCGGCAGGGCGGTGCCCGGCTCGACGGACTCGGCCAGGGACTCGTCGGCAAGGCGCACGCGCCAGATGCCGGAGCCGGTGGAGCCGCGGTTCTGCTTGAGCACGCGCTCGCCGTAGGACAGGGACTTGGGGAAGGTGTTGTGGAACTCCTCCACGTCGTAGTACGCGGCGGTGTCCTCCGGCACGAGGTCGGTCTTGTTCAGCTTGACCAGGGCGTCCTTGGCACCGTAGGAGATCATCTCCTGTGGGGTGGACATGCCCACCAGGCCGGCCTCGGACAGGCGGGTGAGCAGGTCGAAGTAGCCCTTCTCGCCGCCAGGGATGTTGCCCGGGTTCACGCGGGAGATGTAGGCGTCGAAGTTTTCGGAGACGTAGGTGAACAGGTCGTCCGCCCACTCCGGGCGGAAGTAGACGACCTCGGAGTGCCAGCCCTTTTCCTTGATGGCGTTAACGATGGGCATGGTGTCCTTGCGGTGGCCGTCGAAGGACTTGTCGGAGCCGCCTTCGACCTCGAAGACAACAATCGCCTTGTGCACGGTTGGTCCCTTTCATGGTTCATGCCCCGCTTCACGCTCACGCAGGAGCCGTCGGGGCAGGTCAGATTGCTAGAACAAACTGGCCGCGACCTGTATGTTCCTACCTCCGACTTTAACCGGCGGCAGTGAGTTCCACCGGGTGAGCGATTTGATAGTGTGCAAGTTCACACCACCGTATTTTTCGGCGAAACATATCAAGTGCCCCGCATTCGTTTCTGTATCGTTGACGGTGGTTTTGCACACTGGTGTTGCACACCGCACACGAGCGAGAAGAAAGGTTGCCGCCATGGGCATCGAGCTCGACGACACCCCGCAGTTCCAGCAGTACGCGCACCCGGAGAAGTTCGTTTCCGCGGCGTGGCTGTCCGCCCGCCTGGGCGTGCCGGGTTTGAAGGTCGTGGAAAGCGATGAGGACGCGTTCCTCTACGACATCGGCCACATCCCCGGTGCGGTGCGCATTGACTGGAAGCGGGATTTGAACGACCCGCTGGTGCGCGACTTCATCGACGGCGAGGCGTTTGCGGAGCTGATGCGCTCGCGCGGCATCAACCGCGACGACACTGTGGTGGTCTACGGCGACTCGTCCAACTGGTGGGCGGCCTACACCGCGTGGGTGTTCGAGCTGTTCGGCCACCCGGACGTGCGGCTTCTCGACGGCGGCCGCGACGCGTGGATGGGCGAAGAGCGCGACACTTCCTTTGTGGTGCCGGACTACCCGCGATCGGACTACCCGGTGGTTCAGCGCCAGGATGCGCCCTTCCGCGCGTTTGCTTCGGAGTTGCTGGAGCGCACGCCCGCGCAGCTTATCGACGCCCGGCCGGCCCCGTTCTACCTGGGCGAAGACCCGAATCCGGGGCCTTCCTCCGCGCCGTCGCTGCGCCAGGGCCACATCCCGGGCGCGGTGAATGTGCCGTGGGGCCGCTCGGTGTTCCCCAACGCGCGCTTCCGCTCGTTGGAGGACATTCAGGCGATCTACGCCGACTTCGACAAGGACGCCGAGACGGTGGTGTACTGCCAGCTCGGCGAGAGCTCCTCGCACACGTGGTACGTGCTCAAGCACATCTTGGGCTTTACCAACGTCGCTCTCTACGACGGCTCCTGGGCCGAGTGGGGCAACATGGTGCGCATGCCTGTGGCCAAGGGCGACGCGCCCGAAAACGAAGCAGATTAAGCACGCCGGCGCGGTGGCGCTGTAACATGGTTCGACGTTTGTCCGACGTTTCTAACGGTGTGTTTTTCCGATTGTTAAGGACGGGATTGCTTCGTGCCTACCACTGCAGCGACTACTGACCTGCCGAACAGCGTGACCAAGGTGCTGGTGGCCAACCGCGGCGAGATCGCCGTGCGCGTCATCCGCGCGTGTGTGGACGAGGGCATCGCGTCTGTCGCCGTGTACGCCGAGCCGGACGCGGACGCGCCGTTCGTCCAACTCGCCGACGAGGCCTTCGCCCTCGGCGGGGAGACCGCGGCCGAGAGCTACCTGGACATGGACAAGGTCATCGCCGCGGCGGAGAAGTCCCGCGCGGACGCGATCCACCCGGGCTACGGCTTCCTGTCGGAGAACGCGGAGTTCGCCCAGAAGGTCATCGACGCAGGCCTGACCTGGATCGGCCCCTCCCCCGAGGCCATTGCCGCGCTTGGCGACAAGGTCACCGCCCGCCACATCGCCGAGGCCGCGCAGGCCCCGATGGCGCCGGGCACGAAGGACCCGGTTTCCGGCGCCGACGAGGTTGTCGCCTTCGCTGAAGAGCACGGCCTGCCGGTGGCCATTAAGGCGGCGTTCGGCGGCGGCGGCCGCGGCATGAAGGTGGCCTACACGCTCGAGGAGATCCCGGAGCTGTACGAGTCCGCCACCCGCGAGGCCACCGCGGCGTTTGGCCGTGGCGAGTGCTTCGTGGAGCGCTACCTGGATAAGGCCCGCCACGTCGAGGCCCAGGTGCTGGCGGATCAGCACGGCAACGTCGTGGTCGTGGGCACCCGCGATTGCTCCCTGCAGCGCCGTTTTCAAAAGCTTGTGGAGGAGGCCCCGGCACCGTTCCTCACCGACGAGCAGCGCGAGCGCATCCACGCCAGCGCCAAAGCCATTTGCCGCGAGGCCGGCTACTTCGGCGCGGGCACCGTGGAGTATCTGGTCGGCTCCGACGGCCTGATCTCCTTCCTGGAGGTCAACACCCGCCTGCAGGTGGAACACCCCGTCACCGAGGCCACCACCGGCATCGACCTGGTGCGTGAGCAGTTCCGCATCGCCCGCGGGGAGCAGCTGCTCATCGACGCCGATCCGGTCCCCCACGGCCACGCCATCGAATTCCGCATCAACGGCGAGGACGCGGCGGCAGACTTCATGCCGGCGCCCGGCACCGTCACCGCCTACGCCGAGCCGGCCGGCCCGGGCGTGCGCGTGGATTCCGGCGTGCGCGCAGGCTCCGTGGTGGGCGGCCAGTTCGACTCGATGCTGGCCAAGCTGATCGTCACCGGCGCCACCCGCCAAGAGGCGATCGAGCGCGCCCGCCGCGCCCTCGGCGAGTACGTCGTGGCCGGCTTCCCCACCGTGATCCCGTTCCACCAGGCTGTTCTGGACAACCCGGCGTTCGTCGGCGACGAGGACGGCTTCGGCGTCTACACCCGCTGGATCGAAGAGGAGTGGGACGGCGAGCTGCCCACCACCCCGGAAACCGACGAGGACGCGGACACTGAGACGCCTGCCCGCCGCACCTTCGCGGTGGAGATCGACGGCCGCCGCATCGAGGTCGCCCTACCCGAGGAACTCGTCGCGGCGGGTCCCGCCAAGCGCAAGCCGAAGAAGCGCCGGGCGGGCAAGGCAGCCGTCTCCGGCGACGCGGTGGCTGCTCCTATGCAGGGCTCCGTGATCAAGGTCAACGTGGAGGAAGGCCAGGAGGTCGCCGAGGGCGACGTGCTGGTCGTGCTGGAAGCGATGAAGATGGAAAACCCGGTCAAGGCCCACAAGGCCGGCGCTGTGACCGGCCTGGCCGTCGAGGTTGGCGGCCAGGTGAACAAGGGCGCCGTGCTGATGGAGCTGAAGTAGCCCCTCCCCCGTTACGAGCCCCAGCCCTGCATGATCCGCAGCGCCGGCTCGCGGTACTGCGGCGGCAGCGCGCCGACGATCTGCGGCAGCGCGAGCAGCACCCCGGCAAGGGCGACGAGCACGATCGCGGTGATCCCCACCGCGCTCATATCCGAGCTGCCGCCGTCTTTCACCTTTTCCGGTGTGCCGCCCGGCACCGCGGTTTCGTGCACCACCGGCGTTGAGATGCGCTTCGCCTGCGCCAGCAGCTCCAGTTCTTCTTCTGGGCTAACCTGCGGGCCGTTGTCCGGCACGGAGCTGCGGTTGAGCCGGCCTTCCTCCCCCTTGCTGCCCACCGCCAGGCTCACGCCGGTGTAGACGGACAAAAAGCCCTTGCCCTCCACCCACACCGGGCCTCCGGAATCGCCGGGTTTGCCGGACGGGCCGTCCCAGTAGAGGTTGTTGCCGATGGCGCCTGCGAAGCTGCCGCACGTCGTCTTCTTGCTGGTGCCGCCGTACACGCACACCGGGTCGCCAGAGCGCATCAGCGACGGCGCCACCACCGCATCACCCGTGATGCCGTTTTCGCCCAGCTTCACGCCGTCTGCCCAGCGGATCACGCCCCAGTCGTTGGCGGTGCCCTCGTCCGCGTTCATCGCCGACGACGGGTGGAACGTGCCGGAGGCGCGGAACCCCTTCCCCATCACAATGGCGCGGTCGCCCTCGTCGCCGCAGTGCCCGGCGGTGTAGCTGACGTTTTGGTCCCGGTCGTTGAACGCGATCGTGCAGCGGCCTTTGCCTACCACGTCAACCAGGTCGCCCTGGGCCACTACGGGGGTGGCGCCAGATGCAGCCCCGGTGGTTGGCGGGGCGTCGTTCACCACGGGCGCTGCCACGGCGAATCCGGGGGTTGCGGCGAGGGCCAGGGCGGTGGACGTCGATAGGCAAATGCGTCGAAGCATGGGGAAAGATTAACGTGGAGCGCATGGATTACACACCTGAGTTCCAACTACGCGAGGCCACCGAGTCCGACCGCACCTACCTGCGTCGGCTGAATTACCTCGCCGACGTCTTCGGCAACGAGGCCGGCGATGTCGGCCACAGCGAGCGCGAAGGCGCCGAGACCTATGTGGGCCAGTGGGACCCGGAGCGCGAAAGTGGCATCGTCGCATTCGACCAGTTCGACGTGCCTGCAGGTGGCGTGTGGTTGCGGTACTGGCAATCGCCTGACGACGGCCACGCGAACCTCGCCCCCAACATCCCCGAAATCGCCATCGCGGTGGAAAACCGCTACGCCGGCAACCGGCTGGCGGTGCGGCTTTTGCAGGCCGCGGTGGAGCTGGCCAAGCGCCAGGGCGCGCCGAAGGTGGCGCTGTGGGTGGACCCGGACAACGACCGGGCGCGCCACCGCTACGAGAAGTTCGGCTTCACAAACGTCGAGGGCGAGGACGACGTGATGGTCGTCGACGTGGAGGACTTCACCGCGTAGGTCGGTGTCGCCGGTGCCCGACCGCGCCTCGGCACAGCAAAGCAAACACCGCGCGGCCGTGAAACGGTCCGCGCGGTGCTGATAACACCCCTGCTAGGCGATGACCACCACGAGGTCGCCGCCTTCCACCTTGGTCGGCTGGGTGAACGCGATGCGCTCGATCTTGCCGTCCTTGGTGGCGGAGATCGCGGCCTCCATCTTCATGGCCTCGATGGTTGCCACCGGGTCGCCGGCCTTAACCTCGTCGCCTTCCTTGACGGTCACCGTGACGGCACCGGCGAACGGCGCTGCCACATGCCCCGGGTTGGAGGAGTCGGCCTTCTCCACCTCGGCGACGGAGGACTCGGCGGACTCGTCGCGCACGGTGATCGGGCGAACCTGGCCGTTGACGGTGAGGATGACCTGGCGCATGCCCTTCTCGTCCGGTTCGCCCACGGCCTCGAGGCTGACCACCAGCGGCGGGCGGTTCTCGTCGATCTCGCCGTACCAGATCATGGTCTCCTCGCCCTCTTCGAGGCCGTAGAAGAACGCCTTGTCGCCGAGCTGGTCGGTGATGCCGTAGGTGCGCAAGTGCTCCTGGTATTCGGCGTACTGCTTCGGGAAGAGCAGCTTGTCCAGGGCGGCGCGGCGGGTGTCGTGGTCCTCGGACTGGAGGTCGGCGGCGAGCTCCTCCGGCACCTTCACGGTGTGGTCGACCTCGCTGCGGTTTTCCAGCGCCTTGTCGCGCAGCAGCGGCCAGCCGCCCGGAGGCGTGCCCAGCTCACCCTGCAGGAAGCCGATGACGGATTCCGGGATGTCGTACTTGCGCGGGTTCTCGGCGAACTCCTGCGGGCTGACACCCTGGCCCACCAGCTGCAGCGCCAGGTCGCCGACGACCTTGGAGGACGGGGTGACCTTGGTCGGGCGGCCGAGGATCTCGTTCACGCCGGCGTAGTAGTCCTCGATGAGCTCGAAGCGGTCCTCCAGACCCAGCGCCTTGGCCTGCGTGCGCAGGTTGGACAGCTGGCCGCCCGGGATCTCGTGCTTGTACACGCGGCCGGTCGGGCCCGGGATGCCGGACTCGAACGGGGCGTAGACCTGGCGCACGGCCTCCCAGTAGGGCTCCATGTCGAAGACGGCCTGCAGGTCGATGCCGGTGTCGCGCTCAGTCTCCGCAAAGGCGGCGACGAGGGCGGACATGGACGGCTGCGAGGTGGTGCCCGCCAGCGGCGCGGACGCCACGTCCACCACGTCGGCGCCGGCGTTGGCGGCCGCCAGGTAGGTGGCCAGCTGGCCGCCCGCGGTGTCGTGGGTGTGCACGTGCACCGGCAGGTCAAAGCGCTCGCGCAGCGCGGTGACCAGCTTGGCGGCGGCTGCCGGGCGCATCAGGCCCGCCATGTCCTTGATGGCCAGGACGTGGGCGCCGGCGTCGACGATCTCCTCGGCCAGCTTGAGGTAGTAGTCCAGCGTGTACAGGTCTTCCGCCGGGTCCATCAGGTTGCCGGAGTAGGCCATGGCCACCTCGGCGACGGTGGTGTTGGTCTCCAGCACCGCGTCGATGGCCGGGCGCATCTGGGAGACGTCGTTGAGCGCGTCGAAGATGCGGAAGATGTCGATGCCGGAGGTGGCGGCCTCGCGCACGAACGCCTTGGTCACGGAGTCCGGGTACGGGGTGTAGCCCACGGTGTTGCGGCCGCGCAGCAGCATCTGGATGTTCACGTTCGGCATCGCCTCGCGCAGCTCGTCCAGGCGCATCCAGGGCGACTCGTGGAGGAAGCGCATGCCCACGTCGTAGGTGGCGCCGCCCCAAGCCTCCACGGAGGTCAGCTCCGGGGTGAGGTGGCCGACGTGCTTCGCCGCAGCGACCAGGGTGTTGGTGCGGATGCGGGTGGCCAAAAGCGACTGGTGCGCGTCGCGGAAGGTGGTCTCGGTGACACCCAGCGCGGTCTGGTTGCGCAGCTTCTCCGCCCACTTTGCCGGGCCGAGCTCGAGCAGCTCGTCGCGGGAGCCGCGCGGCAGGTCGCCGTAGTTCGCCTCCGGCAGCTTCTTCGACGGGCGAATGTTGGTCGGGCGCGGGCCGTTAGGCTGGTTCACCGTCACCGACGCCAGGTAGTTGAGGATCTTGCCGGCGTCGTCGGCAGCGGCCGGGGCCTCAAGCAGGTTCGGGTGGTCCGCGATGAAGCCGGTGTTGATGCGCTCGTGGCGGAACTCCGGCTCGCTCAACAGGGCGCGCAGGAAGCCGATGTTGGTGGACAGGCCGTTGATGGTGAACTCGTTCAGGGCACGCAGCGCGCGGTCCACCGCCACCTGGAAGTTGCGGCCTCGGCAGGTCATCTTCACCAGCAGCGAGTCGAAGTTCGGGGTGATGGTGGTGCCGACGGCCACGTTGCCGTCGAGACGCACGCCCGCGCCACCCGGGGACTGGTAGCCGGTGACCACGCCGGAGTCCGGCCTAAAGCCGTTGGCGGGGTCCTCGGTGGTGATGCGGCACTGCAGGGCGGCGCCGTTGACCTCGATGAGGTCCTGGGTGAGGTGGATCTGCTCCAGCTTCGCGCCGGCGGCGATGTACATCTGGTTTTTCACGATGTCGATGCCGGTGACTTCCTCGGTCACGGTGTGCTCGACCTGCACGCGCGGGTTCATCTCAATGAAGACGTGGTTGCCCGCCTCGTCCACGAGGAACTCGACGGTGCCGGCGCCCTCGTAGTTGATCTCCTTACAGAAGTTCACCGCGTCCTGGCAGATGCGCTGGCGCTGCTCTTCGGTGATGTGCTGCGCGGGGGCGATCTCCACGACCTTCTGGTGGCGGCGCTGCACCGAGCAGTCGCGCTCAAACAGGTGCACGACGTTGCCGTGGGAGTCCGCCATGATCTGCACCTCGATGTGCTGCGGGCGGATCACGGCGCGCTCGATGTAGACGTTCGGGTCGCCGAACGCGGCCTCCGCTTCGCGGGAGGCTTCAGCAGCAAGCTTCTCGACGTCCTCCGGTCGCTCAATAAAGCGCATACCGCGTCCGCCGCCACCTGCGACTGCCTTGACGAAGACGGGGAACTCGAAGTCCTTGGCGTATTCCGCCAGCTGCTTCGGGTCGTCGGAAGGCTCGGAGTCCTTCAGCACCGGCAGGCCGGCGCGCTCCGCGGCCTGGACGGCGGCGGACTTGTCGCCCGTCAGATCCAGCGTTTCCGGGGAGGGGCCGATGAACTTAATGCCGTTGTCGCGGCAGGCTCGCGCCAGGTCGGCGCGCTCGGAGAGGAACCCGTAGCCTGGGTAAATCGCGTCCGCGCCGGTTTCCTTCGCGGCGCGGATGATCTCGTCGATGTCCAGGTAGGACTTCACCGGCTGGCCCGGCTCGCCAATCTGGACGGCCTCGTCCGCGAACGGGCGGTGGAAGGAGTTGCGGTCCTCGCGGGGGTACACGGCGACGGTCTTCGCGCCGGTCTCGAATGCTGCACGAAAGGCGCGGACGGCGATTTCGCCGCGGTTGGCCACCAGGATCTTGCTGAAGGCGGGCAGGTCGTGAAGCGGGAGGTTATCCGGGTTCATCGGTTTCCTTTCACAAAGGAAGTTCTTGCGGTCATACGGATAAGACAAGTTTAATACAGATCACATCATTTTCGGGGCACTTTGGGGGACGGCGTGGGGGTGGAAAAACGCGGGCCGTCGACAAGCGACTGCCCGCGTTTCGGGGGTAAAGGCGATTTAGCGCTCGATGTGGCGCTCCTCCGGCCCGTTGTAGGCGGACAGCGGGCGGATCAGCGAGTTGTTCTCAAACTGCTCGATGATGTGCGCGGTCCAGCCGGTGATACGCGACATCACGAACAGCGGGGTAAAGAACTCGATGTCGAAGCCGAGGATGTAGTACGCCGGGCCCGACGGGAAGTCCAGGTTCGGGCGGATGTTGATGGAGGTGTTTTCGTACATGGTCTTGGCCATGATGTCGTACATCTCCACCCACTTCTGGGCATCCTTTTCCGGGTGCTCCGCGGCCAGCTTCTTAAATGCAGCTTCCATGGTGGGCACGCGCGAGTCGCCCTTCTTGTACACGCGGTGGCCGAAGCCCATGACAAGCTCCTTGTTCTTCAGCTTGTCCAGGCACCACTGCTCCGCCTTGGCCGGGTCACCGATTTCCTCCATATGGTGCATGACGAACTCGTTGGCGCCGCCGTGCAGCGGGCCCTTGAGCGCGCCGATGCCGCCGGTGATGGCGGACCAGCCGTCCGACATGGTCGAGGCGATGGTGCGGGCGGTGAAGGTGGAGGCGTTAAACGAGTGCTCCGCGTAGAGGATCATCGTCTTCTCAAACGCCTCGATGTCGGACGGGATGTTCGCCGGCGAGTTCTCCTCGTCGCCGAAGACCATCCAGAGGAAGTTCTCGGAAAAGCCCTTCTCCTTGCTCGGCGCGATGTAGTCCTTGCCCTGGCGGCGGCGGATGTCCGTGGCCACGATGGTGGGCAGCTTGGCTAACAGCTTGCGGCCGATGCCGCGCAGGTGGTCGGAATCCGGGGTGAATTTCTCGGCGTCCTCCGCGCCCAGGTAGGACACAGCGGTGCGCAGCACGTCCATCGGGTGGCAGTCCTTGGGCATGAAGTTGATCACCTGGATCAGCTTCTCGTCGATGTCGCGGTTTTCCATGCAGCCGCCGCGGAACTCCGCCAGCTGCTCGTCGTTGGGCAGCTCGCCGTTCCACAGCAGGTAGGCCACTTCCTCGAAGGTGCAGTGCTCTGCCAGCTCCTGGACCGGGTAGCCGCGGTAGAGCAGCGAGTTGGTCTCCGGGTTCACTTTGGACACGGCGGTGTAGTCTGCGACGACGCCGTTGAGGCCCTTGCGGATGTCTTGCTCGGTCATGATGGATCTCTCCTTTTGGGGTTGGGGGTGGGT